>ENA-UPSB01001645-UPSB01001645.1-bioreactor-metagenome-genome-assembly--contig:-NODE-1645-length-25200-cov-6.114178_pt1 | contig 25200 bp, 28 predicted proteins | sample MGYA00238182_ERZ773286 | MGnify/ENA primary metagenome ERZ773286 (study PRJEB29026, sample SAMN07631240) | bioreactor metagenome | isolation source: Switchgrass digestor | place: USA: Dartmouth... | reverse complement strand
ATCCCATCCTTCAAGCCTGGATTTCTTCAACTCATACAGAGCTTCTATCTGAGGACCTATTGGGCGCGGATACTCTATAATTTTGCATTGCTCCTGATTACCTGTATCAATTGCATATTCTGGCTCAGGTTCTGCAGCCACATATCCTGTCTCAGGTTCAGCGGCCCTTTTCTCTCTTCTTGATTCAGTAACTACAGCTATACCGTTTTCAAGTCTTTCCAAATCCTCAAAGAGTTTCGGCCTTCTCCAGCTTTTTGAATACTTTCGCATTTCATTATCATCAACTATAATTGAATAATTAAAAAATAGATCCTCAAAAGTTCGCTTAAAATGGAGATAATCTTCCGGACTTTTAACAGAGCAAATCCTATAGTTCCACTCAATGCCATCGGTCAAAGCTGAGCGGGACATATTTGAAGAACCTATAAAGATTTCACCGCTGTCGTCAAATTCAAAAATATATGCCTTTGGATGAAATGATCTATTAGGAACGTTATAAAAACGCAGATCAACCCTGTCTCCGAAAGAATCCTTGAGAAGATAAAGAGCTTGAGGCTGAGTAATATTGAGATAATTTCCACAAAGAATTCTAATAGCTGCACCCCTGTTAACAGCTTGCTTAAAGTCCTCCTCTAAAAGCCTTACACCGGACTCCATTAGAAATGCAACTATTATATCTATTCTTTTTGCCCTGGAAATTGACTCCTTAAGGCGATTATATAAATGATCCCTATCACCTGTAACACAATTTCTATTAAAAAAACTTCCATTATGCAAAGATGAATACTCTGCCATTTGAATAATCCCCTTTAGTATTCTTTAACCGTCATACTCGACAAGAGGCTTTTTAAGGTTCCTTATACCACCTCTGGGATTGTCAACATCCCCAAAATATCTGGGAATAACATGTATATGAAGGTGAAAAATAGTTTGTCCGGCAGCTTCTCCGACATTAATTCCTATATTATATCCGTCAGGCCTCAACTCACTGTCAAGCAACTCTTTAACTTTATTAATTAGTTCATTAAATGCCTGTATTTCATCAGCTGTTGAATCAAAAAAGCTGGCATAATGCCTTTTGGGCATCACAAGCACATGTCCCCTGTTTACAGGATAGTTATCATATATTGCAAATGCAAGTTCGTTTTCCATTATGTATTTTTTACTATTCAAATACTCACAGAATATACAGGACATCAAAACCTCCAAAGTTTCCATAACATTATGAATTACATTATGGATATTTATCGCAATATGTGATAATTATGTAATTATAATATCAATAATTTGTGATATTATCAAAAATAATTTGCGAATTATCAACAACATGATTACAAAATGATTACTCATTTGTAAAAATTATTACTCTTTTACAAAATTAATTGCAGAGAAATCCTCCTTTGCTTTAATAACAATTTATGTATACTCATAATTTTATGGTTTTTTAACATAAACTCAATAATATTTCACACTTTGTAAAATGTTGATTTCAAAAGGACTGTTGTTCAATGAATTGAACAGCAGGTTGTACAGCACCTGAGCAGACCTTGATCCTCTACCTGCCCGGTCCCTTGTCATACTGCGTGAACCTTATATCTTAAAACAGTTTTTAATTTGGATTTTTCAGTTTTTCTTGCATCTGAAATATAAATTTCCCTATGAGCTAAAGTTGTTATTTCAAGATTACTCTCTTTAATAAATTTTTTCATTTGTTCAAAACTTAGCTCTTCCTCATCATAGGAGCCAATATGCATCATTTGAACAGACAATCCGTCTTCCATCGTTCCAAAAGTTACGTCATCTGATAAAGGATGGGGCTTTTTCTTTCTAACATTCTCAAGTGCTCTATCAACTACTTCCTGTGTTACAAACTCAGGTTGTCTGATCATAATTGTGTATATCAACTCATCCTTATTTAACGTACTTGATTTCCTTCCTTCTTCCGTTAAATCCCAAATTCCTTCAAGTGGATAAACAGTATATTCAAAATAACCATCCGGTGTATACCCTTGTTTTGGCATCATTCTGACAGCATAGGCCAAAGAATATAATACACCGACTTTTTCAGAGAACTCTTCATCATTTGGATTTCCTTTTCCGTTTATCATCAAAAATTTTTGTTTCGGTACTGTTATTAAAACCGGTTTCTCGCCTGGCAAATATAAATTTTTCTCTTGCTTTTTCCACTCGTATTTCATGATTTCCCCACCTTTGTTGGATTGTCTTTTCGTTCTTTCCTTCCAGAAAACACTTATTTTCCAGTTCAGGCTGCTCCGAAGCATAGTTTTCCTTTGCCAGCAAACCACAAGAATACTTTGAACAATAGAAATGCCATCTGATAGTGCCAAAAATGCAGGCACTTATTTCTTACTGACAGACAATGAATCTCAATGTCCACAGATAGCCAATGCACCTGCATCTGTTCTATTTTTATTTAATTTTCAACTATTTCACCTGTATAAATCGATATTAAAATTTTCCACCTCATCAAGGGTAGGAAGAGAGCTCTGAGCTCCTTTTCTTGTTACCGTAATAGTACCAACAATATTCGCAAAATCAATAGCATCGTCAATACCTTTTCCATTGGAAAGTGCCACCGCCAGTGCCCCAGAAAATGAATCCCCGGCAGCTGTTGTATCTACTACCTTTACTTTGGGTACACCCTTTTGTATAATTCTGCTGCCGCTGTTGTATATAACTCCATCTCCACCCACTGTTACGACTACCTGTTTTACCCCTTTTGAAATTAAAAACTCTATTGCGCTGGATATCCCATCAAATGTATCGGTATTTATCCCTGTGATGAGACTGCACTCTGACTGATTCGGAGTGATTATATCCACCATGGAAAGCAACTCGTCAGATAAAGTCTTTGCAGGTGCTGGATTTAGCAATACCTTTGTACCGTTCTTTTTAGCAATCTTTACTGCAGCCAATACTGTTTCCATGGGAATTTCATGCTGTAAAACTACAATATCCGAACTTTTGATCATATCTTCCGCTTCAATGATATGCTGTGGTGTTATCATAGCATTTGCACCCGAATCAAGAATTATATAATTATCACCGTCAACAATTGTTATTACTGCAACTCCCGTTGGTGCATTTTCTACTTGTACAATGCGGCTTATGTCAACATTGTTCTTTTTCAAATTGTCAATAAGCATGTTTCCATGGCCATCTTTTCCAACACATCCAATCATACTGACTTTTCCACCCAGGCGGGCAGCAGCAACTGCCTGATTTGCCCCTTTGCCTCCAGGTGTAGTCATGAATCCGCTTCCCGTTATTGTCTCTCCCATTTCAGGCTTTCTGGGAGCAGTTATTACGAGATCCATGTTTAAACTGCCTATAACTAAAATACTATTCATATATTAACCTCCAATTAAACTAGTGAACGTTGAAAAATAAACTTCATCGTTCATTAATTAATTATATAAAAGGAGTAGAAGAAATTAAATGGTTTTTTTATGGTTATGTACGTTTTTTCTTTTACTGTATGACTGTATGACAGGTTATGACAGGGGACGGTTCTGTGTCTTTTCCTATTTTCCACATCTCTCTACAATACCCTTGCTTATCCCTGTCAATCTGCTAATTTGCCTTATCGAAAGTCCCTCTTTTCGTAATTTTCTTATGTAACAGTTTCTCTCTTTGGTCTCTAAAAGTTGAAACTCCGATGCATTTTTACACTTCGATACTTTTCTTATAATTTCCTTTGCATGTTCATCTGTCACTCGAAATGGTCGCTCTGTAATATCCAAATACTTATCTCCATTCGCTATACTATGATATTTTTCTAACTGTTCTTTACACATGATATTAAGCACAAAATCAACATCAACTAATTGATTGCCTTTTGTCTCCATATAACAGTTAAAACTGCTGTATGGATATTCCCCCGCCTTTTTCACTAATCCTGCTTTCACTGGATTTTGATGAATATATCGCAGCACTCTAAAAAAGTAACCTTGGTCTTCAATGGGTTCACTTTTGAATCTGTCCTGAAACAAATGTCCCACCCTGTTATATTTTCCATTATACCAATAGACAAATCTGCTGCAAATTCTTTTGAATATTTGTTCTAATGGTTCTTTTTCAACCTTAATAATTAAATGGAGATGATTTCCCATAAGGCAATATGCATATATCTTATATCCGCTTATCTTTTTACATTCCTTTATTATTTCTATAATTTTTTCGTTATCCTCTCTATCTTCCAAAAACTGCTGCTGATTAATGCCTCTTAGCATTATGTGGTATATTCCTGTTGAACTAAGCTGCCTTGCACGTCTTGGCATAATACTCCACCCCCGGTATATTCTACCAGGTAATTCCATCTTCGTCAAGACATGGTATTATCCCCTATCATCTCTGTTCCTCACCTTCGTGAAGACATGGAACCGTCCCCTGTCATGCCCTGTCATGGATATAAATTCAGACCAATCATTATAAATAGAACGGAGTTCATCATTAAGATAGGAAAGAGCTTTCTCTTTGAGCTCTTCAGGAACTCCGTAGTATGCTTCTGCTATAGCTCCTGTGATGGCAGCTAAAGTATCACTGTCTCCACCTACTGAAATTGCATTACGAATTGCATCCTCAAAAGAAATGGACTCCAAAAAAGCTTCAATAGCTTGTGGAACAGTATCCTGGCATGTCTCATTAAACTGGTATGAATCTCTGATATCATCAATTGTAAAATCTAAAGAATAATAGTTGCGCTCAATTTTTTCACGGATTTCGCTTTTGTTAAATCCGCAACGTGCCATGTAAATTGCTACCGCAGTTGCTTCTGCACCCTTTATGCCCTCTTCATGATTATGTGTCACTCTAGTCACAGCTTTAGAGAGACTGCAGACTTCGCTTTCTGTCCTGGCTACAAAACCTACGGGACTTATCCGCATAGCCGCACCATTTCCAAAGCTGTTGTAAGGTTGAGGATCATCGCTAAAAACCCATTTTGAAAACATCAAACCGTAACCACAATTGGGATATTTACGCCCAATTTCCTGCATAAATTTTATGGTCATTTTCTCAACTAACAAACAATAGTTGTTATCAAAATCATACCCGCCAATTGAAGATTTGATTGTTTTCCCCGCTTCCATAAGGGCTTTTGCGACTGCAAGAGTCATTATACTGTCATCTGTCACCTGACAATCTTTCGTAAATAGTTCGAAGTCTTTATTCCTGTGATTGTTGAACTCAAATCGCGAACCAACTATATCGCCAATAATTGCACCAATCAATCAGTTTTTCCTCCTTTTATCAAATAGTTGAACAAGAGCACTTTTAATACTTATCAAAGTAATTGATTTATTTGAATGCTTTATATATTTGCAAAACATTCTTATCCATGACAACCTTTCCCTAGTCTAATTTTGAATCTATTAATTCTTCACAATAATCATGGTACACCGGTCTGTCCTGCATTCAAATTCCACACTCCATAGTAGTTTACATACATCATATATGGCCACTGCATTTTTAAAATCCTTATATTTTTATATTTTTATCTTTCTATCCCTATAGTAATACTCTTTATCATACTCATTTATCTCCCGAATCACTTTACAGGGATTACCTACAGCAACGACATTAGCTGGTATATCCTTTGTTACAACACTTCCTGCTCCAATCACCGTATTATCTCCTATGGTAACGCCAGGGACAACTATAACCCCGGCACCCAGCCAACAGTTTTTTCCTATCCGAACAGGCAAATTAAATTGATAAGCTTTTTCACGTAATTCAGGAAAAATCGGGTGGCCTGCTGTCGCTATTGTAACATTGGGACCAAACATCGTGTTATCTCCTACATAGATATGGGTATCATCAACTAATGTTAAATTAAAATTTGCGTAAACGTACTTTCCGAAGTGTACGTGGCGGCATCCCCAATTTGAATGAAGCGGTGGCTCAATATAGCAGCCCTCACCAATTTCAGCAAACATTTCTTTTAGTAAAGCTTCTCGCTTTTCAAGCTCATTAGGCCTTGTACTGTTAAAATCATACAGTTTGTCAAGACAGCTTAACTGCTCTTTCATCAATTCCTTGTCCCAGGGAAGGTACAATTCGCCACTGTGCATTTTATCTTTAATACTCATATTTTTCTCCTCCGGTGACAGATTCCCTATAATCACAAATGCCTGTTGCTCAACTATTTCTAATTATATCTATCTGACAAGACTTCATGGTAGTTAACGCTGCCTCATGGGCTTCAGGAGTAACACCTGCGCAGCAAGCAGCATCAACCCATATTGGCACCTCCGGCAGCATTGCCTTTACCAGAAGAGCATTCGAAACTACGCATATATCAGTACATACACCTACAAATTCTATCTGTTTGACCTTTCCTTCGTTATATAACTTCACAAGATGTTCACCAAGGCTTATAGAACCAAAAGTACCTTTTTCAAATACTTTATATTCAAGTCCTCTTTTATTGATAGCTTCCATAACCCTGGAATCAATTTCCCATCCTGATGTGCCTCTAATACAGTGTACTACAGGGAGCTTCTGACCTTCCTGGGTGGATAAATAATTTTTCTCATGGGTATCTTTTGTTAGTAAGACAATTCCGTTAAATGAATTGATTTTGTTTACCAATGGCTCAATAATTGCCTCCGCTTCCTTTGTCCCCAGTACTCCACTGATAAAATCGTTCTGAACATCCACTATAACCAATACTTCCTCCATACTACAGCCTCCTGTATGTATTACTATAAAAAATATTATTAATTTCATTTATTATAAAATATTAATTTCTCCATCATATCAAGAAAATCCTGTGAATTTAGAAACATTATTTTTACTATTTATGATGTAATATTATATTAAATTAACTTGTTGTACTAGATAATGAGATAGCATCGTGGAGAGCTTTGGGATCCCCCCATCTTAAAGGAAGTATCCTTTAACACAAGCGAATTGATTTGCCCCGTAACGAGCTTATTATCTCTTGAGCTCGGAACTCCTGCTATCGAAATGCTAGCACAACAAGTTAAATTAACATATTTAAATAACATATTTCAGATTAAAGCGCCAAAGGCTAAAGCGGCTTTTAAAAAAATATCACAGCAATATGACTTGACCGCAGTCACAAATCTTTTATAATTTGCTCTGCAGTCAAGTCATAAACAATTGCTTGTCAGGGAAGTCTCCCCAAGCATGGTATTTCCTTGTCAATTCTTTTTATGATTTTGCTTTTATTACGTTTCTATTACCTGGTCATAAGGTTATACAGCACCTGTGCCATTTCAGCCCTTGTAGATGTATCAAGGGGCATTAGCTTTCCGGCGTTTCCTTTGACAATGCCCGTTTCGACCAGCAGCGTCATTGCTTCTTTCGCCCAGGAATCGATTTGACCCGCATCAGTGAAGTCAGTGAGAGTTCTTACGGGATTTGCCATGTCCGACGGCAACTGCCGAATGGCTCCCAATGCGCTATAAAGCAGTGTAAACATTTCCTCACGGGTGATTTCTTTATCCGGAGCGAACAGGCTATTGCCAATGCCTTTTGATATGCCTAGCCGTTTTGCAGCTGCCAAATATCCTGAATACCAGGTGTCGCCCGCATCTGAGAAATTATCTGCCGGATTGGTGCCCGGAGCAATGCCGTAGTCCCGCATTATCGACGTTATCGCCTGCCCCCCTGGTAAACCTGTCATCCGGGCTGAAATTGCCATTTCCGGTTCCACTGGTAATTCCCCTTGCAGCAATAAAGCTTACAGCTTTGCTATACCAGGCATTGCCGGATACATCCTTAAAGTATACAGGGTTAAAGGCTATAGCAAAACCACTGAAATGGGTAGTACTAAAGCTGGCAGTACCAATGGATTTATTGTAATATCCATTTAGTATAGCCATGGTATTGCTCTGTGCATCGATATACCAAACAACAATGCCTTCAGGGTCGTTTTTCTCAGTTACTGTTGGTACATATGGAATTGTTACCCCTGTTCTCCTTCCATGAATAGGCTTGCATTGAGCACTGTAGCATTGTTGCTGCCGATGGAGGAAGGCTCGCTACATGTTCCGCCGCTCCATTTGGCAAAGTACAACTGGCTGCCCTGTTCTGAACCCGAATTTTCATCTTCATCCATACTCACGCCCATTTCCTCTGCCTTGATCCATACCAGCAAAGCCTCTGAACCATTGGATGCAATAACAGGGGAATGGTCAATTGAATTGTCATGGGTCAGCGTGATGATATTGGGGCTGCTTCCATCTGCAGTGAGAAGGCTTTCAGTGATGCTGATTTCAGAGCTCTTCAGCATTTCTTCAAGGTCTTCCTCTTCGGTGATTGCCTTGCTGATGTTATGCCATGCCATCAGAACGCCGCCATTAACAACTGCCGCAGCAGGTGTGAAGTCTGCTGTCCCGTCACCATCCAGCCACACAGGCTGTTGCCACACTCCACCCTTTTGGACGGAATAGCGAAGCTGCGTCCGATTTATCGCATCCCTTTCCGGGTTGTCATCCGTCCATACCAGCCAGCCCTCACTGCCGTTCACAACGAGCTGCGGTTCTGCTTCCGGATATATGTTTTCCATCAAACTGCGTATATCGGGGTTAGGTTCCGATACTGCTTCATCGACCGCAAAGACTGCTGCTACTCCCAAGGAAGCAACGGTATCTTGGGAAAGCAGGGTTGCCTCCTCCCCGGCCAGCCAAACCGACTGCCTGCTGCCATATTCCCTCGGCATCAGCTCAAACCCGGAACTCTCAATGCCGGCAAATGCCTGCGCCATCTCAGGCGATGACATCAGGGATTTTTTCTGGTTACCACTATGCCACCATACATTGGCAAGCCGCTTATGATATAATGTTTTTGTCCAGAGCAATGCCCTTGCCGTGATGTCGAGATCGACGGTGAGGCCTACGCTGATATCCAGCGAGGGAAAGTATATGTATGCCGGAAGCCTTGTATCCAAATGACCATTCACTGCGGCTACGGCAAAATCTTCCTCCACATCCAGGATGGCATAGGCATAACAATTCTTAGCCGGATACCATTTTTTATATGCGGTCATGCTCTTGCCGTTCAAGGTAACATCGAGAAAATCCCCATTCTCAAAAACTATTTTTGCCGGATAGGTTTTAAAAATCCTGAAGGTGAACTCCCTTGCATATAAAGGCTCTTCTGAAGAGATAAAGACAGGCACCCTGATGTTCTGTTTTCCGCCAGATCCGTCATAAGAAAATTCCAGCTCATAGGTTCCGTGTTCTCCCTGGGGCTTAGGCTCGAAGGTGTAATATTCATCTCCGTTATCAGCATGCAGCCTGCTGAGGGTTCGCTGCATGATGCCGTTCTTGTACAGGGTTACTTTGATTTCTTCCCCATAGACAAACATTCCGTCCTGTACCAGCTTGAGCCGATACTGATTAGGCCCTGATATCGTTCCGTCTTTATAGGCTCGGATGGTCACCGGATTTTCTTTAGGACTTGCAAGGGTCATACTGACATTGGACAGTTCCTGAATCTCAATGGTCTCTTCAATGATGTAGCTGTTCCCATGATCGTCCTTGATAATCAGTTCCAATTGATGATCCCCTGCGGTTTTAAAGGTATGATAAAGGTATCTCTATGTACCAGGCACTTCGCCATCGATCCGCCACTCGAAAGATTCGATCTTATATCCAAATGCTCTGGCAATGTTTTCGCCGCTAACATATGCTCCCTCAGGAATGCTTGCTGTATAGGTTGTTAATGAAGAAAGCTTCGATAGGGGTATCAACCTCTCACCGTTTTCAATTTCCTCGGCTCTGAAGGCAACCGAATTCCCTTTGGAATCTTTAAAGGTGATATTGGCGTGGGCAGAGCCTCTCTGGACAGGAGCGTTGAATCGAAGCTCTACGGCTGCATTCACCGACACACTGTAGGCCCATGGCGCAGGTGATTTATCTGTGATATACAGTTGACTGCTGCTTGTAGTAAACTGGGTTCTAAACTCTAATTGGGATGGATCATCAGGGGTGCTGAAGGCACCGGATAATGTGTACACAGTGTTAGGCTCAAATAGCCGCAGGGTATAGGGTTTATACAGGCATGTGGCCCCCGGTGTGCCCCCCGGTGCATACCGTAATGACGAGATGCTTGCTTTTAATGCATAGGTATTTCCCTTATCATCTGTAAGGACCAAGGGGGACACATTCATATTTCAAACCTTTACATAAGAGACATACACTGAAGTTCCAGCTACAGACCCCTGACCGAAAGCTATTTAACAATGATCGAAGAGATAATAGAATATATGTTGGAATAGCATTAAGACAGAGGTGGTGACATCTTTGTAGTCTTGATATGTATTTTCAGTGACTATAGTCACTTAATATGGGTATTATATAATATTTATACATAGCTGAGAGTATTGGATATGAAAACATGAGGGTGCTTTATAAGTCCCATTTGACAAAAACGATTGACACAATGCCTGCAATGAGCTACAGCAGAGAGTTATATAAAATAATTGCTGAAGTGCTGGAAAAAGGTGTCCAGCGTGGAGAGATAAGGAAAGACATTTCTGTTGATTCTCTGACAAAGCACTCGATTTTGGCCATTCGTGGTATTAACTTTGAATGGTGTATCAGGTATCCCGATTTTGATCTGAAAGAGCAGATTTTGGACCATTTTAAGATACTGATGTATGGATTGAAAAAGTGAGCGGGTGCCATATCTTTTCAACAGAATGCTGTCTTAATGTAATTTTATAAGTTTGCTTATTTTTCTAACCTCAACTTAAACTCTAACCTGTCATCACTGAAAGTTGCAGAATGGCAAACAAGCCTACGTCCTATAAAAGAATTCAGCATATAGGTTCTGCTTATTATGCACATTTGTATATCATGCTGTACACTCGCATGTCACAGTGTGAATTTATCTGTCATGATGCACATTCGCATGCCATAATGTACATTTACTTATCATGCTTATTAAAATATCTATATTCAAGTACACAGATTGGCAAGAAATAAGCACACCATATTTCTAACACTACTGTCCCTGCAACATTGCTTGTTTCAACAGTAAATAAGGGAAACATGGGAATGAAAAAACAGCTAAAAAAGAAAACTCCATGTATCATCAGCAATGCTTTCAAAAATTTATCTTCTTTTTTGTCTGTATTCATACCGGAAGCAATCAAAAATGTTGCAAGAGACATAAAAGCATATCCTAATAAATCATAATTGAAGAATAGACTACCTGTATGCCCAAAACTGATAATTGACAAGATTTCTTCATTCAGTTTGGTATTCAAGCGGACTGTAGTACATTCTGCATAGTAAACAATAAAAATCAGAACGGCATAAATAATAGCAAAAGCAATTCCCGCCATACCAGATGCTTTTTTATCCTTATCCTCATTCAAACTGTAAAGTGCAATCATAAACAGTAAAAAGCCAATGGCAATAAACATACTCGAAAAACAACTTACAAAAATAGTATCCGTAAACAGCCCAATTAACATGGAGATTGCAAAGGACAGGACAGCCAGCCCTGTAATAGCCGAGCCAATCTTTCCAATAGTTGTATTTTTCATAAAATACCCCCTTTCATTTTTTTGCTGATACTATATTCATCATGCAATTACACATCTCATTTTTCATGACTGCATCTCATCTTTCATAACTGCATATTACCTTGCATAACTACATCTTAACTTTTATAATCATATCCCATCTAATATACCTATATCTCATTTATACCTACATCTTTTTCTTTATACCTGCATCTCATCTTTAGTATCTGAATTTCACTTTTCGCATCTACATTTCATATCTAGTCCAGTACCTGGGACATACGCTATATTCTCCGGTAGCTGCAAGCAAATAGCTCCATTTATGGCAATACACTTTGATTTATTATAAAATCATTTGAGAGTAATGTGTGCCATTTAATGTTCTAAATAATGTTTTATATTGATTTTAATGTTATGCGCATTTTCTCATATAGTGTTATGCCCATATTCCTATTGCATACAAAACCGTATACGGCGTATATCCCTTCAGTTTTTCCCCTTCATAATATCCATAATATCCAATTCGTCTAATTCGAACACCTCAGGTTTATAGTCATCAGGCAATTCCTCTTCGCTTAGAAATTTAAAACTGTCGTCATTTAATATTGGTATAAATACTTCATACGGAATTTGCGAAAACTCGCAGGCATAATCACTGGCACCGAACCACTTGCCTTCTTTGCTGCTCAAATTTAAGCCTCTGGCAAACTTTGTATAGTTTGAGCAATCATGAACTACCAAATCCCATTTTTCTTCATCAGCTATTTTCATGAACTTCAAAGTCAGCTCTCTGCTCCAAACAGGCGATATATAGCCATGTCTGGAAATATACATGTTTTCCCCGTAATAATTATATATATTATTCTCATTTAAATGTAATTCTGCGCAATTGATAAAGTCTAGTTTTGTATCTAAAATAGCCTGCTTCTTCTTAAAAAATGTCTCGAAAAACTCCGGAGTCATCGGCGTTTCAATGCCTACACTTTTAATGTATTTTTTGGCAATTCCCATATTTTTAATGACCTTGTCTGAACAATTGCTCGCTCCCAAATTGAAGCGTATCTCATCTAAACCTGCTTCACCTAATGCTTTCAATGTCTCTTCCGTAGCCAGGGTGCCATTTGTGTATAAATGTTGATGTATATCAGCTTCACTAAATTTCTTTATAATGGGGTAATATTTTTCAATCTCCATAAATGGTTCTAAATAAACATAGGAAATTCCGGTTGGTTTGTTGTAGATGGACAGGAGTAAATCTATATCCTTCTCATAAAATTTTGTGCCTCCAATTTCCCACATACCTTCTCCAACAGGAGGAATACAATCAAATTCTCCATAGTTATAACAGAATTTACACCTTAAGTTGCATTTATTAGTTTTTCTGATTGCGCTCAGACCAGTACCCAACAGGCATGAACGGCATCCTTTTGGGAATTTGTCTTCATTCCCCACAAAAAAAGTTCTATTCTCCAAGGTTTTCAAACCTTTAATTTCCTTCATTAACATATCATTTCTATGTTCAACAGCTGCCTCAATTTGCGCAAAGGTGGAGTAAATTATTTCCATATGCTTTACGCTGATTTCCTTGTCCTCAGGCAATTGTGAAAAATAATCAAACCATAACAGTGCATCTTTCTTTGAAATATTCATCATTTGTCCTCCTCATTTTGTATCACTCGATTTGCCTTTTCCATTATCCCGTGTATTATTGAAGTTTTGGCGTCCGCATAATGCTGGATATGCCGCCACTTATTCCTTGCCAAACTCCGCTTGACTTCTGCATATTTCTCACGGTCTGTCTCATTGGAACGCAACCAATCTCGAAAGCGTAACATTCTATCAATCTCTGATGTGCCTGAACTGAACACATGCAGGTTTATATCAGTATCCGGTCCTTTAAACATTCGATGCTCAAACCACTCAGGTTCTCGAATCCGCAGTGTATAGCCCGCCGCTTCCAAAACCGGAACATATGACGGCTCGCAGGCAGAGTTCTCCACAACCAATATCATATCTATGATTGGTTTGGCACAAAGTCCCGGCACCGAGGTTGAACCCACATGTTCAATCTGCAACGCCTTACTGCCAAGTACTGAACGAATCCGCTTTGCTTCCCGCTCAAACAAATCAGGCCAGTTTGGATCGTATTTCACAAGAGTAATCGGTGCATTGTTCGGCTTAAGTTCACCAACCATGGCCTTTTGCAGTTCTTCATCACTTCTTGGTATGGAGTTATTTTCAGATTGCATATTATTTCTCTCCTTTGTTTTTTCCACAAGGGTTAAAAAATAAACTGCTGTTTTTCTTTGCGATTTAAATAATGCATAACTGTAATACTCCCTAACTGATTATACATGTGAAAATTCATTTTGCCTACCTCAACAAATTCTTTAATCCCACCTGTATAATCGTGACAATTAACCTTTTGCGCGTAATTTCCAGGTTTATGTTCAAAGCTTTCAACCAGCCTTACAGCTTTCTTTTCGTTAATGCAATAAGCATTGTTGCATGTAAATAGCACTTGATTTAAGCAAGATATAATGTGAAAAACATGACCTGCAATATAATATCTATCGTCTGCTCCAATATTTGATTTTATAAACATTAAAGAGGACTCTGCTTTAAATATAAAAAAGTTTATCAAATTCTTCTTTAGAGCAGCAGTATAAATTTCTGCTTTTTTCTTCTAGCTGTTTATCACTAGCCATCCTCCGCCATTAACCCGATCACCCCATGCACCGGGAGGTGCAACCAGGTTGCTTCTGTGCTCGTCATCCAGCTCTGAAGCAGTTTGATTGATAGCATTCAAGTCAAACGAAGCTGAATAACACGCTCCATTTGTTAATATTATAATCTATATCTCACACAGAGACATGTTCAATTTTATTGTGAAGGAAGTATACTTTTGTTGTATTTTGTTTGCCAAAAAAACATAAGTAATAAACCAATAAAACACAAAAGTGAACCAGTCAGCATGGCAAACGATATATTATAATCTGCCAATTTCCCATAAATCAAATTAGTTCCAATACCGGCACAGTTAATAATCACTGCATTTATACTAAGCTCGGTGGCCCGGTTTTGAGTAATTACATGTTTATTTTGCAACTCCATTTGCAACGGTTGAAATAAACTGAAACTCAGCCGCAGTATTACAATAGCTCCAACAGAAAGACGGGCATTTATTGTCATACCAAGAATAATGCAAGATGTAATAGCCGCTCCGAATAAAATGAGTGTAAACTTCATTGTGCCGAGCATCCGTGTCAGTTTTTCAGAAAAAGCGCCTAATAAGCCAACCAGTGTAGTTCCTATATAGATATATCCTATTGCAGCATCAGTTAATCCACATCTTACATATTGAATCTGACTTAAAAAAACAGTTATAGTTTGGTGTGTTTCATTGAACAAAGCAACACACAGTAAAAAAAGAATAAGATACTTCCTCTTAAAGACTTGCTTTGACAGCTTGGTGAAGTCTCCAATTACTACTTTTTCTCTTTTGCAGTCAACGCTTTTTACTTCAACCAACCAGAAAGCAATTATTGCAGCAATCCCATAACTACAGACAGTCAGAAACCCGGCAGCTCTGTAATTATCCTTTATTATTATGGAATATAATGCAGAGGCAAAGATAAGTCCTGATGTTTGCAAATTATTATATATTCCAAACACTTTCTGTGATTCGCCTTTATCACAAGATAAATATAAAATGCTGTTGTCCACACCTGACAGTCCTGAAATCACTATGCTTAGCAAGATTCTTTCCGCCAAGAATGCTTCAAAACTTACCGCTTTCCAAAACACAATCTTGGAAAGGAAATATAGCGCACAACAGCATAACATAGATTTTTTGTAACCTATTCTGTCGGCAACACCACCCCATGGGAGTTCAAGCAATATACACAGGACGAGGGATATGCTTTCAATAACAGTAATTTGGTAAATAGTTATACCGGATGATTGGCGATATAAAGTAGCAACAGGCCCATAAAATACCATGCCCTGTAAAAGGGCAATAGCGTACATAAGCCAAATATTTCTTTTTGGTTTCATAAAGAATTGTCCTTTCTATTTAACTTAACTTTAATTTAAGCATGAAAAATAAGGCTGTTATAAACAGCAAAAATCTTCTATTCGCTTATTCTTAAGATTTAAATCGGACAATTCATATTAATACCTCGCCATTATATATTTGCAAATATTATATCACCTTTCAGAACATAATTAAATTCTGATGTAAGTTTTCAAACTATAAAAGACCATGGTTTGCAAAATATGATAATCATTTTTAACCAAAAACATTTTTAACCAAAAATAAACTCTCGATATGTTTTTACAAACATTTATCGAGAGTTTTAGCCGAATGGAGAACTGCACATTCCATATGGTTTGCCAATAAATCCTTAAAATCGTTAAAACTACCTTAAACTTTATTATATCTGGTCAGGAACTGCCTGGTTCTTTCTTCCTTAGGATTTCCGAACACTTCCTGAGGGGAACCCTGTTCGACAATCACACCATCATCCATAAAAATAACACGGTCTGCCACATCCCTGGCAAAATCCATTTCATGAGTCACAATAATCATTGTAGTATTGTTCTCTGCCAATTTCTTAATGACCTTCAATACTTCCCCGGTGAGCTCAGGATCTAAGGCAGAGGTAGGCTCATCGAAGCACAGTATGTCCGGCTCAAGGGCCAGGGCACGGGCAATGGCTACACGCTGCTGCTGCCCACCGGATATCATATGAGGATAATAGTCCAACTTATCCGATAGACCAACCTGAGAAAGAAGCATTTTGCCACGTTCCTGAATCTCTTTTATGATATCCTTTTTCTCCTGTTTGTAGTTAGGACGTTCTCTGGCTAACAGTTCTGCTGCTAATGTAACATTTTTCAGAACTGTATACTGTGGAAACAGGTTAAAGTTTTGAAAAACCAGGCCGAAATGCAGACGCTTTTTTCTCACTTCACTTTCCCGTTGAGTAGTGGGATCCATTGCGTCAAAAATTACTTTATTATTGACGCTTATACTTCCTTTATCAGGCCGCTCCAGGAAGTTGAGGCACCGCAGCAATGTAGTCTTTCCACTTCCGGACGAACCTATAATTGCGATTACCTCCCCTTTTTCCAGGGAAAAATCTATATTTTTCAGAACCTTGAGGTTTCCGAAACATTTCTCAATACCTTTAACTTCTAAAAACGCCAATCGAATTCCCCACCTTTCACACACGGAAATAACCCAGTTTCTTTTCTACCCAATTAAGCAGTATAGTTAACCCTCCCACAAATACAAGGAAATAGATGCCTGTGGCAAAAAGGGGCCAAATAAGTCCTTTATTGCTATACTCTCCAGCCATCATAATAATCTCTTTATTTGCAATGATGCGGGCAAGAGCTGTATCCTTCACTAAGGTAATTACCTCATTACCAATTGGAGGAATGATACGCTTTACGACCTGAAGCAATGTAACATTGAAAAAGATCTGGCTCTTTGTCATACCCAGGACCTGACCCGCTTCGTATTGACCCTTTGGTACGCTCTCAATACCGCCTCGATAGATCTCCGAAAAATAACAGGCATAGTTAATAACAAAGGCAACAACTGCAGCTACAAAACGTCCCGAATCGCCACTTGGCCAGGAAAAAGACATATTTAATAAGCCTGGTCCGAAAAAAATTATGATAAGTTGCAGCATAAGGGGTGTCCCTCGGATTATCCATACAAAGGTTCGCATCAACCACCTAAGAGGACGAAAGCGGCTCATGGAACCAAAAGCAATCAACATCCCTAATGGCAGTGAGAACAAAAGCGTAAAAATAAACAACCTGCAATTGAGCAAAAAACTCCCTGATAACCTACTAATAATCACAGAAATCTCATTCATGTTTCTCTTACCTCAATATGTATTCTCTATTATTTCTCTATATACAAGCGATGGGACAGAGGATTAGCCCTCTGCCCCCTCATTTTATTTATTATATTATTATATACTGCAAAGCTTATTCTGACAACTCCAGTCCGTACTTTTCAGCTAATGCTGCCATAGTACCGTCTGCTATAAATTCATCAAATATCTTATTCACTTCCGCACAAATATCAGAACCCTTGCGGAATGCAACTCCATAATCCTCTTCAGCCAGATAATCTACAATAACAATATCCTCATAACTTGTACCTTCGCCAGTCATAGTTTTCGCCAATGTCAAGTCTAACACAGCTGCATCAGCAGTGCCAGCTTTTAATTCCATCAAGCAGTCTGTTTGCAATGTCTTAGGAACAAAGTTTGCCTTCTGCAGATTCTCATCATCCTTAATGGTTTCTTCACCGGCAGAGCCCTGCTCAGCCACTACAGTCTTTCCTATTAAGGATGCTGTACCATCATAGCTGGCGCCTTCCTTCATCAGTACAACCTGAGCATTCTTTACATAGGGCTTGGTTATTTCCATGGTTGCCTGACGCTCAGAATTGATTGTCAAGCCGTTCCAAATGCAGTCAATGGACTTCGCATTAAGTTCTACTTCTTTTGTGTCCCAGTTGATCTCAACAAATTCAGGTTTAAGGCCAAGCTTCTCACATGTTAAAATTGCTAACTCTGTATCAAAACCGGTAAAATTGCCACTTTCATCTGTATAATTCATGGGCGCATAATTGGTGTAGCCAATCACCAGCTTGCCATTGCCTTTAACATAGTCCAAATCACTTTCTTTCTGTTCTTCCTGGGACTGAGACTCTTCCGTCTTAGACTCATTAGTTTCAGCTTGTTTGTTATCAGAACTTACATCACTTTCACTCTGAGACTTGCTTGCTTGCTTATTGCCACAAGCCGCCAAAACAAAAATCATGGTGAGTGTCAAAAGAAATGATATTATTTTTTTCATTTTTAAATTCCTCATATTTAATTCCCCCAATTTCAATCAAAATAACTTTTAAAAATTACTTTCTTATTATATCACGTTAACGTGATAAAGCAAATACTTTTTCTCTGACATGTTGACATAAATTTACGAAACCCTGAGATAGCTTTCATTAGTTTAATATGCCATCAATAAAAAACTGTAGAACATTCTTTATTTAACATGTATATGTTTGATATAATTACAGGTATAAACATATAAAGGATGACTGGCATGAAAACCGGTATGGGAAAAACAATAATAAAAATGGCCACAACACTATTTATTTTTTTCTTTTTTATCTATCTGTATACCTTTTTACACGAGGGCGGTCATGCGCTTGTAGGAATTATGTACGGCGGAAGAATAGACAGTTTTGTTTTGGGCTTTGACGCTCATGTTGCAGTATCAGGAGCAGACTTCACTCCAATAGGAGAGTCATTATTCAATGCAGCCGGAGTTTTATTGCCGGCAATATGTCTGGCTGTTGCTTTAAAGTTTTACAACCGGAACGTAAAGAATATAATTTATCACTACATATATGCTGTAAGTTCAATTATGATTACAGGCTCATTTTTCGCTTGGGTAGCCATACCTCTGATATCCCTGTTTGCCACACCTCCTGCCGGTGATGATGTGAGCAAGTTTTTGAAGGTATCCGGACTCAATCCGTTACTGATAGCGTTCATTGCCATTTTGTTAATGTTTTTGCTTGTACTAATCGCATATAAAAAAGGCTTATATTCAAAGATTAAAGAAAATCTAAACGCTTTATCGAAAGTCAAACACAGCAGGTTTAATAAACAGCAAACAGTTGTTACGGTGTTGGTTATCATACTTGCCGGATTTGCTGCATTTGCTTTTAATCAAACACTACTGCGAAACAAAGTATTTGAAAATTCATTTTCTATGAATATTCGCGATGATCTAAAAGATGTAAAAATGTCTTTTGATGTTATTGCACATAAAACCTATAAAATGAACATGAGGCTGGATGCCGAAGGCATGCTTACGGATATTCAACTCTATGATGATAAAGGCAACATAGTATATCAGAATATCTGCGAGCAGTTTACATATAACTCGCATCTTAATTTAAAAACAGGAAATTATCAATTCGTACTCACTTTTATCAGAAATCCTGAAGTTATGGTGCAATACTTTGAAGAAAAAGGGTATGAGTTTTCTCAGGAACAGATAGACGGACTTAAAGAATTGTTTACCAAAAAGCGCGATGATGAATTTATCCCGGTTTCATTTTCAGCAGTTATTCAGTGACCTGGAGGTCCTTTCTGCTCAATGTAGTTCATTATCTTGATAAAGCTTTTGTAAATACATCACGCAATACCGGTTATTTAACCTTGTCAAAAAGTGTGATAAAAGGTTCACAGAAAGCCATTTTACCCAATGAGATAAATCTTATAAAAATACAACTTACAAATATAGCTTACAAAAACAAACCGCCGGATGATCTAATTTATAATTTAAAATAAGAAAAAACTCTTTTTAAGTAACAATTATTTTATAAGTGTTCACAAGCCTATAATTCAATAACATAATATTGGCTTAATCGCCCTTTTTCGTAATTGTCATTTTCACATAAAAGAACTCCACCATTTTTTATGATGGTTTTTGCTGAAGCTACATTATCTTTAAAACAGCCAAGTATAACTTTTCTCTTACCCTTTTGCCTGCATACATCTAAAGCATGTTTCAGCATGACTGTGGCATATCCTTTATTTCTTTCCGAGGGACGGACTCCATATCCTATATCACCGATAGAATGTGATAGTTCCTGAGGCAGATCATATCGTATACTGAGCAATCCGATGAGACGGTCTTCATCAAAGCATAGTAACAAAAGTGATTTCCCAAAGATTTCATCACCTATAAAAGCATTTCGGTTTATCTTTTCAACCCACTTGTCGTATTCTGACAATGTCAACCCATGGCTTGCACTTATGTTTTTTTCACCATTTTCGTAATGTTCCTGGACATAAATATTAATAATTTCTTTATCTTCGATTCCAGGAAGTCTATAAATCATTAATGTCCACCACTTTTCCAAATATTTTATTATATGTTTTCATAAATGAAATACAGATTTTATGGTTTTAACTGTTTTTCCTTTTTGTTTTTGCTTTTTTGACTTTACTATTGAATACCGTTTCATAAAGTCCAGGGCTTCATCGCAATTTCCTTTAAAAACAACCTTAATCAATTACTAATTTAACTTATTGTGCCAGGTAATAAGATAGCATTAAGGAAGTATCCTTTAACACAAGCCAATTGATTTGCCCCGTAACGAGTTTATTAGCTCTTGAGCCCGGAACTCCTGCTATCGAAAAAGTTAATTTACATTAAATTTATTCTTATTAGCCTGTTTGTTCTCATACATCAGCTTGTCAACCAAACTTATAAATTCTTCTGCACTCATTCGCGACCGGTAGTCATAAACCGCATAACCCATACTGAACTCGAGCTTGTATAGTTGAGAACCAGATTTATTATGCTTTTCAAAAGTGCTATTAATCCTTCTGACCAACGCTTCCAAATCTCTTTCATTTGATATATCCAGAACAATACAAAATTCATCGCCCCCGTATCTGGCTATAAAATCACTGGTTCGAAGGCAGCTTCTAAGCAGTTTTGCTACGGTCTCCAATGCATTATCTCCTATGTTATGTCCATATGTATCGTTAATGTATTTAAAGTTATTTATATCTATTAAAATAGCAGAAAAACCCTTTTCTTTGGCGCTCGAATTAATTTTTTCCTTCAAATATGCGTCAAGTTTTTTACGATTATTTAACCCGGTCAAATAATCAGTATATATGCTGTAATTTTGAATGTTTATAAATACTACAAGTAGAGAAAGAACAACACTGTTGAGCATGAATGATGTTCCATAGAATGTAATTTGAATTATGATACTGATAAATGGAGGAATTGCAAAAAATATAAGTGAGAAAAACCTCTTTTTCCCCAGACTTTTGCGGTTTATAATAATTATCATAAAGGCCACAAGCATTAACATAATTGTAATAGAAGCTGGGAAGAAAAAGAACGGACCTCTATGGTATACATTATCCGAATGGATATAGTAAAACCATCCAAAAAACTGCGATAATATTAGAGTAATGGCATTAATTGCATTAATGATACACAGAGGGTAAAACAACAGCTTGGTTTTTCGCTCATCACAAAATACATGAAAGTGAACATATACCAGCCACAATGATGGTAAAACCGGGCTCAGCAGAAAAATCAGGAAATTTCCAATATGATTGAATATAAGATAAATTTTATTGATATTGCCATCAAATCTGCTAAATATATCCAGCAGCAACATCAAAATCGTGACACGTAATATCAACATATATAGCTTGTCCGACAATGAATCCTTCTCAAAAAGTTTTAATGCATGAAAATAGATGATTAGGAGTATCGCAATAGAATATATATTAAGGATTATATTGTTTTCCAGACTCATTAACGTTCACTCCATGTTAAATGCCGCCAGAGAGACAATAACTAAATGTTCATGGAAATTGGCTATCCAATACAATAATAAGTCCGGACACATGTTCATGTCAACTTATTTAAATATCTTTCAAATCCATTTTTTGCCTTGCTTTATATTGTCTCTGCAGTCAATTCTCTTGTTCCTATGTCATTCTATGCCCTTTACCGGGAATCCTCATTATTTAATATATTTTTAATAAATTTTTCTGCATTCTTAAAATCTTTATTATTTGGATGCCCTTGTGATAATTTCCCGGAAATATTAAAAATTTTTTTATTGGTAAATTCGCTTGCATTAAAACTTCCCTTGCAAGCAAAGCTGCCCTTATTTATTGCTCCCTTTGATTCTAATAGTCTGATTAATTTATTATTGTAAAATTTCATTCCAATTCCACTGGTAGAAAACACAAAAACATTTTTATCTTTTAAATCCAGTTTTTCAACCAGCCTGAATAATTCCGGCGATAAATTTTCTCTGTAGACACCAGATCCAAATCCAATAAGGTCATAATCATTAATATTAACATTATTTACATTTTTTATGTCTACCAGCTCGCAGCCACACTTTTCTGCCAACAGCCGCGCAATCTTTTCAGTATTTTTTCTATATACAGAACAATAAATAATCAATGTTTTCATGGCTAATTCCCTTTCATAAGTTCTTGAATTAAATTGTACCACAAATATTTCTTATTGTATCCATAAATTTACTTTATACTATATAAAATTACTTTAAACTAACTTGTTGTGCTAGGTATGAGATAGCATTGTGGAGAGCTTTGGAATATCCTCTACACTCCCTATGTTAAAGGAAGTATCCTTTAACACAAGCGAATTGATTTGCCCCATAACGGGCTTATTAGCTCTTAAGCTCGGAATTCCTGCTATCGAAATACTAGCATAACAAGTTAAATTATATAAAATCTATTCAAAATGTGTATTGTTCCGCCTCTTTTAATACAATCATTATATTCCTGATATTATATTATTCCTGTTATTATATTTATATTTAAGATTCTATGATGTAAAATGGGTCGTTTAAAAAGCTATCAGTAATATACATTCAATATATCATCTAAGATAGTTGATATTTTCAGTATTATCACGTAATAATCTACCGCTTGATGAGCAAATAAGCAGAATAAAAAAGGCCGCCGATGCGGTCCATATGACAAAAAAGTTGTTAGCAAAATACTTGTGGCTACATTTCCTTGCAATATTTATTGAAATAATAAATCATTGAAAAAATAATGAATAAGTAGGCAGCTATAAACAACAAAACCACATACACGTCAACCTGCATTAATGCGAACACAATAATTAATGAGCCAAATACTATTTGCATCAGGTCATACGCTTTTGCTTTTGCTTTGTTGCTTATGGCAACGTTACGTTCATCCTTTGTCTCAATTTCAATTTCCCTGGCAGCCTCAGGATTCTTTTTCAAAATTTGTTTCTTTATTAAAATGCCAACATTTCCTCCAAACATACCTGTACCAATTCCTATAAAGATATATGGCAATGTACGCATAATGCCCTGTGCATCCGACAGCAATTTTGTAACTGCAAACCCCGCAATCATAATTAAAAATCCAAATGCCGAAAGCGCAATATTTTTTGCGATAGCTTCACTTTTCATTGCTTTCCTCCTCATAAATAAATATTTCTTCTATGTTCATCCCAAAGAATCTGGCAATCTTAAAAGCGAGTATAATAGACGGATTGTATCGCCCGTTTTCCAACGAACCTATCGTTTGTCTGGATACCTGCAATGCCGCAGCCAGCTCCTCTTGTTTCAGCCCTCTTTGTTTGCGAATTTCTTCCAGTCGATTCTTCAAAATTACTCCCTCATCTCGGAATGGAAAGTTTACTTTACATTTACAATTATAACAAATAACATCAAAATGTCAAGTACACTTTCCATAGTAATTTTTACAGTCCCTGTTCTATTAACATTAGCAATGGTATCCCACGTGGCTTGAATTGATAAAGTTACTGTCTTGAGATGTTTTTGGACATTAAGTTTATAAGGAACATATCCATTTAGCTATGAAATGAACTTAAAAACAAATGATTTCCTTCTTCTGTAGTGAATCTGGAACAAAAGCTATAATGCGCAACCCCCGGCCAACAAGAAAAATTTTTAGGGCGGGGGATGCACATTATTCCGGTCAGTTCATTACTGCTTTGTTTTCAATATATCGCGAATCTCTTCAAGAAGCTTGACTTCCGGAGATGGTGCCGTTGAAGCAGGCGGCTCTTCCTGTTTTTTCTTCTTTACAAATGAAAAAAGTTTAATAAACAGAAAAATTGAAAAAGAAATTATTAAAAAATCTACTATTGATTGGATAAATGAACCATAAAGGATGGCCACTTCAGGAATATCGCCGCTTGCCGGTTTGATGACAAATTTTAGGTCTGATATGTTTATCCCACTCAAAATAAAACCAAAAACAGGCATAAGTATGTCATTAACAAGAGATGAAACGATTTTGCCAAATGCTCCGCCAATGACCACACCAACTGCAAGGTCAATAACATTTCCTTTTAATGCAAATTCCTTGAATTCTTTCAGCATTTTATTCTCACCTCTTTTCATGAATCTCTTTATAAATATCTTTATAAAAATTTAATAAATTTATCTCATGGAACACCGTAGATACTGTTTATTTCCGGAACAAAAGTGTATATTTCTTGCTGTATAATTCTTATACATCTTAATTACGTTTAATATCATAATAACGAAGTGTATATATTCTTATTATACTATAATAAATACACTTTTACAGGTCTTTTTTTAATTCATAACTTCATTTATAAATAATGAATAACCGTAAAAGGCTTTGAGAAAGCATTGCTTGTATAAAAGTACAAAATTGTTATAATAATATTAAAAATATAATTGTGCTTTTGGCGCATGGGAGGGTAATATGATGTCTTGTTACTACATTATTGGCGTTCGAATGGATAATAGAATTGACAATGCAGTAAAATTTCAAGAGGTACTTACAAAAAACGGATGTAAGATCAAAACACGCCTGGGATTGCATGAAGTAAGTGACAATGCATGTTCAAATGACGGAATTATTATATTGCAACCCTATGGTAGTAAGGAGGACGTTGAAGCTTTAGTTAAAGAGTTCAACAACCTGGAAGGCATAACAGCACGGTATATTGATTTAAATTAAAACAAATATGGTTCTATAATAAATGTTGGGGTGGTTAAAAAAATTGCTCCAACATTTTTTAAT
>ENA-UPSB01001638-UPSB01001638.1-bioreactor-metagenome-genome-assembly--contig:-NODE-1638-length-25266-cov-6.128991_pt1 | contig 25266 bp, 16 predicted proteins | sample MGYA00238182_ERZ773286 | MGnify/ENA primary metagenome ERZ773286 (study PRJEB29026, sample SAMN07631240) | bioreactor metagenome | isolation source: Switchgrass digestor | place: USA: Dartmouth... | reverse complement strand
GGGTGACGGTGAACGCCATCGGCCCTTGGTACTACCGGACGCCGCCCACCGAGAAGTTGCTGCAAGATGAGCAGTATGTGGCGGAAATCCTGGCCCGGACGCCCATGCGGCGAATCGGCGACCTGTCTGAACTGGTGGGGCCGGTGGTCTTCCTGGCGTCTGACGCCTCCAGCTACGTGACCGGCCAGGCGCTCATGGTGGATGGTGGAATGAGCATCTACGGGTTCTGAGCGGCGCCGGTGTGGGGCGCTGCACAAGTCGAGGCCGCTGCCCGCGGGGCGGGTGGCGGCCTCAGGCCCTGGGCTCACGGCGCCTGAAGGTCATGGATCGTGAGCGGCAGGGGTCGCAGTTCGACCGGAACCACCGCGACCTGGTGCCGGCCATCGCCCACGACGGCCAGGCCCACGTGCACCAGCCCCAGCATCCGGAGCCGACCGAGGGTGGAGGCAGGCGGCTGCTCGTCCTAGCAGCCGTCGCCGGCCGGGTCTCCGAAGCGGCGGGTCAGCTACTGTAATGGCCATACCATGAACCGTATCCGGTGTGCACGGATGGTTCTGAGACAAAAGCATGAGTCCCGGGTACAGAACAAGGCGCAGTGACAACAGGATGTCACTGCGCTCGATTACTCTTGCAATGAACATTGGTGCACCTTGGCGTTCAGGGCGGAGGGAAGGCTATGGGATGCGCGGTCGCGGTAGTCGTGTTCGTGGTCCTGCTCAATCTGTTCTTCTGGAAAACTGCCCCGATCACCCTTACGGTCCTAGCCCCGGTGATCGTCCTGTTCCTGGTCGCAGTCTGGCAGCACCAGCGAAACCGCAATCCCTGATGGGGCACGGAGGCGGCCAGACTACCGCCTGCCAATCTGCGAGAGGTCCGGGATCTGCATCTGTTTCGGGCTGGTCACGCGATCGAGCAGGACCACGGCAGCGAGGAGCAGGATGCCCGTACCTACGCCTGTCAGGGCGGGGTCGAGGCCGAGCAGTTCGGGGAGTGTGAGCTTGCCGAAGTTGAGGGGCCGGATCAGCAGGGGTTCCAGTGGCTCGTACAGCAGGGCGTAGGCGAACGACCCGGCGAAGCCGCCGGCCACCGCCCACCAGAAGCGCCGGCCCCCTCCCGGCAGCGCGGCCAGCACGGTGCCCGGACAAAAGCCCGCCACGGCCACGCCTACCCCAAAGATCAGCCCGCCGATCACGACCCCCAGGACGTAGGTCGACTTGATGGAGAAGTTGACAATCCCCAGGGTGCTGAGGGGGAAGACGAGGATCAGGGTCACCCCCACCGCCGTCAGCAGGAGCTTCAGCATGTGGAAGTCGGTGAGGGAGAGGGCACCCCGGATGCAGGCGTTGGAAGCCACGCCGGACCGGCGCAGGATGAAGCCGAAGGCGGTTCCGATCACGAGACCCAGCAGGAGTTCCACGTTAACCCAGCCTCCTCTTGAGCAGCATGGCCGTGGGAATGCCACCGGCGAAGACGGCGGTGGCGAAGAGGAAACCTGCGACCGACAGCTGCGACATGCCGCTTAGCACATGGCCCGTGGTACAGCCGCCCGCCATGCGCGCACCGAACAGGATCAGGAACCCGCCGGTGAAGGTGAGGAGCGGGCTGGTCGTGGCCAGGCCGGTCCCGGCCGCCGACGACTTGTCGTCGGAGAGCTTATAGGCGAGGAAGGCCCCGAGCGGGATGCCCAGCACGAGGAGGTGCTCCCAGCCGATGGTCAGCGGCACCGTCTGGAAGTACGCGTTGGCTTCGACGAAACGGGGGAAGAGGGGCTTGAGGACGATGCCGAGGGTCGACGGGAAGAAGGTCGAGACCCCCATCGGTCTCACGAGCACCATGGAGAGGGTGGAGAGGATGCCCAGGGCGATGCCGCCCTGCCACCAGGTCCACTGTCGCACGCGTACCACTCCCTCGTCTGCTAATACAGTACGGGGTATAGTATATCGCCAAGGCGCCTAACCGACAATCCTCCTGCAAATCCGTCCTGTTGCAAGGTGCGCACCCGAATTTACCTCACAGCGCAATCCCCTGGGAGAACCTGGTCCCAGGGGATTTCGTATTGGCTATGTGAGAAGGTTACAGGTGGGGGAGGAGAGGAGAGCGGATGCAACAGGGACGTACGAGGCGTGTCAGGCGTCTGGTCTGGCTGTTGGTGGCGGTTCTGGCCCTACACATGCCCGGACGGGTGGGGGCTGAGGGGGAAGCGCACCCGGAGATTGCCCAGTACCCGGCGGAGAACTACGACCCGGGCCCGGGTTGGCCGGAGGGCTGGACACCGCCGCCACCGCCCACAGAGATGTCAGAGCGGATGAAGGCGGAAGTGGAGCGGGTGCTGCGGGAGCGGCCGGACCGGTACACCCGATATGAGTGGTGGGTCTGGGAGCCGCTGCCGGCATGGACGCAGCAGTACCCCTATTACTGGGAAGAAGCATGGGTCGGTTGTGGGGCCACAGTGTACGTGTATTCCTATCCGAAGCCCGACACGCAGCTCATCAGTCGCATTTTCGGCCGCACGTACGTTGTTAGCCGACTGTATGGGAGGCCGTGTCGATATGAGCCGGTCCAGTCCATCGCGTTAGTACGTGAACTGAGTGAGGAGGAGAAACTGGCTCAAGCTCGAGTAATGGAGTACCAGTACTGGATGGACAAGTCACACCCTGGCTTAGGACGAGATGATGGGAGTGAAAGCAACGGTAATCCGGCTTACATCTACGTTTATCTAAACCAAGGCGACGCCTCCAAACGTTTTGACGTGCCGGCGTACCTCGACACCACGGTCAGCCGTGTGCGGGTGCCGATCCGATTTGTTAGTGAAATGATGGGTGCAACTGTTTCGTGGAACCAGGCTCTGCGACAGGTGACGATTCATTTCCCTGCCGTTACCGGTAAGGTTATGAAAGTAGTGCCCCTGCCTGGCTACGATTACGCAGACCTCTTCGATGCCGAAGCGTACCTTCCCAACGGGCATCGCTTCGTACTGGAAGAGCAAACCGTGAATGTTCCGGAACGTACCATCGTCTTGACTATCGACCATCCGGTGGCGGTGGTAGATGGACGAGAGGTTCCGCTGGACGCTCCGCCTGTGATTCGAAACGACCGCACAATGGTGCCGGTCCGGTTCATCGCGGAGCAGATGGGGGCCAAGGTCTACTGGGTGGGTGCAGAGCCGATTTTCCGCCTTGACGACGGAAGCATGTCAGGCAGGTATCAGGTCCACATTTTCACACCGTTCTTTCCGTTGTACGAATACCCGAGCTGGTACCTTGAGAATCGTGCGGTGCGCTATTGAGAGGTGAAGGACGTATGGCGTGGCGGCGGTGCGTTGCAGGCGTAATCGTTGCTCTGCTGATCGCTATGCCCGGGTCAAAAGCCGTGGCGGGGGACTGGATCACCAAGGGCGGATCGCCGCAACGCATGTCGGTCGCGACCGACCCCATCGGGTTAGTCGAGTTATCAGTTTACTGGCAGACGCAGGCGCTCGGGGAAAGCGCTGCACAGCCAGTCGTTGTCGATGGGGTGCTTTACCACGTTGCGGGCGCCCATCTGTGGAAGTTGAACTTAAAGGAAGTAGACGGGCCGAAAGTGGTGGCGAGCGCTGTCACAGATGAGGCGGTGGGGGAACCGTTCGACTTCCATCGTTCCCCTGGTGGTCGGGTGATCCCACCGCAATCGAGCCCTACTTACAGTCCAGCAACAGGAATTCTCTACTTTGGCACTGGATATGGCTGGGTTTGGGCCTACCACACGGTGGAGGATTGGTTTAGGCCGGTCGAGTTGGAGTTGGGCTGTCCCGTTGTGGGTTCGCCAGTGGTGATTCACGACCGGGGACGTGACATCGTCGTAGTCGCTGACCGCCCGAACTACCCCCAAGAACGGAACCAGCAAGACGACCGCCCTCTCTGTCCCCGTGAAGAGCATGGAAAGGTTTGGGTGGTGCAGGGGCTTGACGACCCAAATGGCGGCCTTCGTCTGCACGCATACGAAGCCCCTACTACGAAGCAGCATGAGGGGGGATTCGGTGGATTCATCACTCCGTCTGCCGTGCTGGCTCCGCCGCATGGGGATGACCCCAGCATCATCATCGGCGCTGATGGCTTCGAGGGTGGGCGGGCCATCCAGCTGGCCCTGGACCGCAGCAACGACTACCGTCCGTATAGGGTCTGGACGGTTGACGGTTCCGCCGGGTTCGCCGGCAACTTCACTTCGGATGGGGTCAACGCGTACTGGCTGGACACAAGCGGTCGTCTCTGGGGAGCCGGCCTCGCGAAAGGTCGTGAACCCACCGGCTGGCCCGGCTACTCCATCAACCTCCCCGCCCTCATCGGCGCCAAGGCCGCCTTCACCAACACCGAACCCGCGGTCGAGATCCGCCAGGGGCCCAACGGTCCCGAAACCCACCTCTACGTCACCCTCCGCAACTACAGCGACACCGGTGCGGACCTGCGGAGCGGACGCACCGGTAACGACGGCGCCGTGGTGGCCGTGGGCCCGGACGGGCAGGTGAAGTGGTTCCGCAAGTTCGGACCCGAGGAACGGCACGGCGACCTGAAGGCGTCCATGAACACAGCCCCGCTGGCCCTGACCGGCCGCGGTGCGCTCGTCGTCGGCGACGTGAACGGTTACATCTACACCTACTCCCTGGACACCGGCAACCAGGCTGGCGGCGACCCTCGACCCGCCCTCATCCGTCCGGAAGGGAACGCACCCACGAACCGGTTCCGGCTCCTCCAGGACGAAGAGCAGCCGGGCGACGGCCCCTTCAACTTCTCCCAGTTCGCGGGCGTGGGGATTGACCCCCTCTTCGTGGACGGGCTGCTGATCACCGGCTACAACTTCAAGCAGGGCGAAGGCAACTCCGGCCGCCTGGTGGCGTACCGGGCGGGGGAGGCGTACGACCTGCGCTGGCTCGACCGTCCCGAGCCGGTGGTGTTGACGCCGGGCGTGCCCCAGTCGCTGCAGGCCCGGGTGCAGCTGGAACTCACCTCACGGTCGCTCGGGCAGCTCTGCCAGCCGGTTTCGGTGCAGTGGTTCCTGACCGACAGCGAGGGTCGGCTGGTCCGCAGCCTCGGCGAGACGCCGCTGCCGGGCGACCTGAGGCCGCAGCAACCCCACACGGTCACGGTGACGGTGACCCCGGCCGAGGGGGACCCGGCGGAGGGGCAGATTGTCGGGGTGATCGACCTGCCGTCGGTGTACGCCCTGAGTGCGGCGCACACGGCCAATCCGAAGGTGGCGCTGGCCCGGTCCATCGCGGCGGCGCTGGGGCTTCCGGCGGCGAAGAGCTGTGCCGGTGCGGTGGCCGAGGTGGTGGAGCGGGAGGGCGAGCCGGGGCCGGAGGGCGGCCTCGCCAACAACGTGCTGACCATCGACTATAGCCGTCCGGAGCCGCGGGTGATCGACGACCCGGCCGTGATGGGGCTGACGGCGCCGGAGGTGGCCGAGACGGGGAAGCCGTTCGAGGTGGGGATCTACCTCGGCTACCAGAACAACCTGGGCCGCAGCGAGATCCGGGTTCCGCTCCGGCTGTGGGCGCGGCCGGAGAGCGGGGGGCCAGCGCCGGAAGGGGCGTGGCGGGAGGTGACCATCCGGGAAGGCGCGTGCTGCACCACCCTGCCCGGCACGATCCCGGGGCTGACGGCCGGGAAGTGGGACGTCATCGTGGAGATTGACTATCCGGGTGACACCCGACCGGAGAACAACCGGGCGGTCCGCCGGGTCGAGGTCATGGAGAACTGGTCCGGCGCAGGCGGCGGACCGGAAGGCGGGGCCATCACGCGCTGAGCGGAGGGACTGCAGGAGCCGGCCCGGCCCACGATGCCGCTACTGCTAGCCGGTGCAGGATCGTCCTGCAGGGGTGACCCGTCGCCTGGCGAACTGACGCGGGCGGATGCAACACCACCTCCACCGGGGCGCTTGCGCTGCGGAAGCTTGCGGTGGACCAGGAGTGAACAGGGATGGCGCTTGTGGACACTGGCCCTGGCTCCTTATGGCTAAGAGGAGCCGGATCGATCGGCCCTGGGAATGCCCCGGACCTGCTCACATCATATCTATTTACCCCTGTTCTCTTTTGACGGAGGCCAGTTCCCATGTTACGGTAAAGTGGAACCTGCCTAACAAATGGCAGTCTGCCGTGCCAGGCCGGGCTGACAGCCACGCCTGGCAGGCCGACTGGGACACCCCATCGATTGTGGAAGGCTGCCACCGCAGCGGCCGAAGGTATGTCCGTTGGTCTGGAATTCCGGCTGTTTCCGGATTGCGTTGTGCCCAACGGAGAGATGCCTTCGGCTTCACTGTGGTGGCAGCTTCGTTGTTGTTTCACAAGGGGGATACGCGCAGCACAGCAGACGCACAAGGGAGATGCCGCGGCGCCCATCGGGATGGCTGATTCCCCTGGCTTGTTCCGGCCGACTCCTTCTGCAGACACACTACGCATAGACGGGGGTACACAGACGCGCATGAAGACACACCGAAGGCTGCGGTCCCGGTTACACTGCCTCCTGGTCTGCCTGCTCGTTCTTGGCCCCTGGGGCCGTAACGAAACCGCCACGGCTGCCGGTGACACCGCCCCTGACTTCACGCCCGCGGGTGACATCACCGTCCGTGACAGCCCCGGCCCGAACGAGGACGACGAGTTGCTGACCATCATCGCCGTCACCCCGGGCGAAGGCGGCACGTCTGCACTGGGCGAGGAACAGAAGGTAAGCAACTTCACTCCAGCGTCCGCGCTGAACCTGCTTCCGGGCGAACCTCAGATCACCCGGACGGAGACTCTTGAAGACACCCAGTCCACCCGCGGCCTGGTAATCAGCCGTAACCCCAACGACGAGTTCGAGGTGCCCTTCTTCCAGATCACCGGTATCACCGGCGGCACCCTCTACCTGGATGACGGGACCACCCCCATCGCCGACGGGCAGTTGATCCCGGCGGCCGAAGCGGCCAAAGGGCTGAAGTTCACCCCGGCGCCTGACCTGAACAGTCCGTCCGGAGGTAGCTTCACCTTCACGGTGAGGGGCGCCCTCGATGCCAGCGGTCAGGGACTCGGCGCACCCGCAACGGCGGCGATCACGGTCACCGAGGTGAACGATGAGCCCGTGGGCACCCCGGACACGCTGGCGGCGGTGGACGAGGATTCCGGACCCGTGGTGATCCCCTTCCCCACGCTGATGGCCAACGACAGGCCAGGCCCGGCCAATGAGAGCGGACAGGAACTGACGATCGTCTCGGTGGGCGACGCGGTGGGCGGCACCGTCGCCATCCTGGACACGGATGTGGTCTTCGCACTGGCGACCGACTTCAACGGCACGGCCAGCTTCACCTACACCATCGCAGACAACGGAACGACGGACAACGCACCCGATCCGAAGCGCTCAACCGCTCCGACCATGGTCATCATCCCGGTCACGCCGGTCAACGACGCCCCGGTCGCCGAGGGCCAGAGCCTGTCGGTGACCGTGGGTTCCACCCTCACCGGAACCGTGACGGCCACCGATGTGGACGGTGACCCACTGGCCTACAGGGTGGTCGACGGGCCCAGGCTGGGGGCGCTGACGATGAACCCCGACGGTTCCTTCACGTACTCCAGCCGCCGGGACGGCGAGGACCGCTTCACCTTCAGGGCCAACGACGGCACCGCTGACTCGGAACCGGCCACGGTGACGGTGCAGGTGAAGCCGCGGTCCGGCGGGCACTCTGGCGGCGGGTCGTCCAAGCCCAGGAAGCCTGCTGAGCCCGCGGAGCCCGCCACCCCGGAGCCGCCCGCAGGAGAGTCCGACGCGGAGGTCCCGGAGGGAGGCATCTCCCCCATGAGCCGGGAGGTGGGTGCAGGTGAGCCGGCCGAGGCGAGGATGCTCAACTTCCTGGTCAGCCTGCCCGGCGGTTCGACCGCCGAGCCGCTCCGCCTGCAGGTGCTCTCCCCCACTGCGAACACCGACGCCGTCAAGCTGGTTGAGGGGGTTGCCGAGATTGCCGGCACGGGCGACGGCGAGCTCACCCGCCAGGCCGACGGCACCCCGGTTTCGCAGGTGACGGCGACGATCACCTTTGCCTACGATCCCGCGGTGGTCTCCAACCCCGCCGAACTGCGGATCTTCTACTTCGACCCACGCCAGAACGTCTGGGTGGAACTGGGCGGCGAGGTCGACCCCGCGGCGCACACGGTCACCGTACAGGTGGGCCACTTCACCACTTTCGCGGCGCTGGTGCCCCGGGTGGAGGCGCCGGCGCTGCCGGACCTGCCCGCCGGGGTGGAATCCGACAGGCTGACCGTGACCGGCACCGCTCCGGCGGGGATGCCGGTATCGCTGGTGATCAACGGTGAGGCACAGGTCACCGTCGCAACCGATGAGAACGGGCGGTACACCATGGAGGGTACGCTGGCGGAGGGGCAGAACTGGGTCTACGTGAAGGGCACCGGCGCACTGGCCTCCCGGGAGTGGCCGGTCGTGTACCGGCCCGCGAAGACCGGCGAGGCGGCCACGGAGCCGTCCGGGACCGCCGAAACGGGTGAGCCTGCCGCACCGTATACCGACATCGCCGGCCACTGGGCCGAGGCGTCGATCCGGAGTCTGGCCGGGCTCGGCATCACCACGATCTTTGGTGGGCCTACCTTCGAGCCCGAGACCGCGGTCACCCGGCTCGAGTTCGCCGTGATGGTGGCCCGGACGCTGGGACTGACGCCGGTGGACGAGGCCCTGGCCTTCACCGACGTGGCGGAGATGCCGGAGTGGTCGCTCCGGGAGATCGCAGCGGCCGTGAGGGCGGGCATCATCCTGGGCCTGCCGGACGGCTCCTTCTTCCCCGATGCCCCGGTCACCCGTACGCAGACGGCGGTGATGCTCGTCCGGGCCCTCGACCATGCCGGGCGCGACACCCGCCCCGGCGAGCGGCTGTTCGCCGATCAGGAGGCGATTCCCGCCTGGGCGGTCTCACCAGTGCAGACGGCGGCCCGGCACGGCCTGATGACCGGATACCCCGACGGCACGTTCCGCCCCGCGGGCGACACCACCCGCGCTGAGGCGGTCACGGTGCTGGAACGGTTGCTCGACCTGATCGGCCGCTAGACGACGCAGCCCGACGCCATGAACAGGCGTCGGGCTGCTTGTATTATCGCGATCCGTGGCCGCACTGCCCGGTCGACCGGACGCTGCAGGCTGACGGCCGCACCCTCCGCAGGACCCGGCGGGGCAGACTAGATGTTCCACCCCTCAAGATACGCTTCCGGAATCCGCAGCTGGCCCCGGCCGGTGCCCAGGGCGTAGTCGGGCTTGCGGCTGCCGTGGTAGTCCGTGCCGCCGCACTTCAGCAGGTGATGCTCCTCGCAGAACCGCTCGAGGTCCGCGACCTGCTCCGGCGTGAAGGCGGAGTGGGCGCACTCGACGCCGTCGAGCCCGAAGCGCTGCACGATCTCCCACAGCTCGGCCCGGAACTCCTGCGCGTGGGCGTAGATGTAGAGGTGGGCCAGGAAGGCGAGGCCGCCGCTGCGGTGGATCATGTCCACGGCCGTCTGCAGGTCGGGGTAGAGGGGCGACTGGTCCACGTAGAGGCGGCTGGCCGGGTTGTAGATCTCCTGCCGGGTGAAGGCCCGGGAGCTCTCCCACGCCTCGTCGCTGCTGAAGAGGCGGCGGTTGCGGGGGTCCTCCCTCAGCTGAGCCAGCACGGCTTTCCGGGACGACTCCTTCTTCGGGTCGAACACCACCCTGGCCGGATCGAAGACGGCTCCGGCCTTCTGCAGGGCCGCGCAGATGAGCGCGAACTCCCGCTTCTGCTTCTCCTCGAAGGAGAGGACGTGGCGGCTGAGCTCGTCCTCCATCACCTCCAGGGCAAAGCCGTAACCCAGCACCTCGATGACCTCGCCCTGGTACATGCAGGTGATTTCCACGCCCGGGATCAACCGGCCCCGGTACGCCCGAACGGCCTGGGTCCGGTACGCGGCGACCGTGTTGTGGTCGGTGATCGAGATGGCGCTGAGGCCGATCTCCTGCGCCTTCTGCAGCAGGACCTCGGGCGGATCGGCGCCGTCAGAGAAGCACGTGTGGGTGTGCAGATCGATCATGGCCAGTACCCCTAGACGCTCGCTACATCCTCATCGGGGATCGCAAAGTAGGTGATCACCGCACCGGCCGCGTACGAGATCAGGATGCCGATCACGTAGTTCAGCACGTGCTCCGGCATCACGTGGGTCGCCGCCAGAATGCCCGAGGGGCTGAAAGCGGTGCTCATGACGCCCTTCAGCATCACGTACGCGCCGCCGAAACCGGCGCCCAGGCCCGCGGTGATGAACGGCTTCATCATCGGCAGGGTAACGCCGTAGATCAGCGGCTCGCCGATGCCCAGGATGCCGGCGGGGAGCGCACCAGCGATCACCTGGTTCAGCCGGTCGTTGTGCACCCGCTTTGCCTTGATGTAGAGGGCGATCGCAGCGCCCACCTGGCCGGCGCCCGCCATGGCCACCGCCGGGAAGAGGGTGATGCCGCCCAGCGATTCCAGCTGCAGCGTGTAGAACGGGATGAGACCGCGGTGCAGGCCCAGCAGGACCAGCGGCAGGAAGGTGGCGGCCAGCACGTAACCGGTGATGGCGCTGACGATCGGGTTCGTCGAGTTCAGGAACAGGTTCAGGAAGGCGGAGAGGCCGTTGGAGATCCAGCCGGTGATCGGCATCACGACCAGCACGAAGGCCGGCATGGCGATCAGCATGGAGATCACGGGGCTGAAGGAGACGTCGAGCACCTCGGGCATCCACTTGTGGACCCACTTGTCGATCTGCGCCAGGATCCAGACGCCCAGGACCACGCCGATGATGCCGCCGGCGCCGGTGGCCAGGATCGAGTTGTTCACCACGTCGGCGTTGTACCAGCCGAGGGTCTTGGAGATGGTGTCGACGACGCTGTTGAGGGAGGCGGCGCCGATCATGCCGCCCAGCATCTCGTTCACGCCGAACTGCTTGGCGGAGCGGACGCCGGTGAAGATGGCGAGGTAGCTGAGGAAGGCGTTACCGATAAGGACGATGACGTTATAGATGACGAGCATGACCATGCCGTCAGGCAGGGTCCCGTTGTCCATCATGATCTTGATCAGCTTGCCGAGGCCGTTGCAGATACCGGAGGCGATGAAGGCCGGGATCATGGGGGTGAAGATGTCGGCCAGCACCCGCACCTGCTTGATCAGCTCGGTGTGCTTCTGCCGGCTCTTGACCGCCGCCTTGTTGGCCTGCCAGTCGCCGATGCGCTGCCCCGGGGCCTGCCCCTGACCGGGCTTCTGCTCCCGGATGCCCATCTGCCGGGTGCAGATCTCCATGATCTCGCGGACCTTGCCCGGGCCGAGGACCACCTGGATGTAGGTCGGCTCGTCGGCCACCACACCGAGCACGCCCTTGGTGGCCTTCAGGCCGGCCAGATCGACCTTCGCCGGGTCCTGGATGTTGGTGCGGATGCGGGTCATGCAGTTCTCCATCGTGAGGATGTTCTCTTTGCCGCCGAGTAACTCGATGATGCGCGCTGCAAGCTGCTCGTTGGTCATTTTGGATCCTCCATTTCGAATCTAGCTGGCACTTTGGGTACAACTGGAGTCCGATGCTTACGCTGTCTCTCAACCGGGACGTCATCCATGGTCAGTCCGATTCGATCCTCGCGGGATATCCCCCCAATCAGCACTGAAAATCCGGCAATTACGGTTCTACTCCGCTCGCCCATCTCCTGCGCTGCCCTTACATTTCGTTCGCAGAAAAAATGTTCCGAAGACAGGAAGCGGGCGCCCATAGGGACCGGCCTTGTGGCTCGATGGCGCCGCAGTCCCCAAGCCCCGGCGGGCCCGGGCGCATCACCCGGCCGTGCGGACCGGAACCTTCATCTTCTCGCTCTTCGCACCAGGCGTCCCTGAACGCAGGCGCTCAGGCAGAACAGCTTCGCCTCACCGGTCTTGCGGAAGCGGATCTCCACCAGGTCGCCCTCCGCGTCCACCCACTCGATCACGCCCTCGCCGAACCGCCTGTGCCAGCAGACGACGCCGGGGGCGTAGTCTTCCTTCGGAAGCACCGGCGGCAGGAAATCCTGGGCGGACTCGGTGCACCGGGCTTGAAGCGGTGCAGGGTCGCCTTGCACCGCCCCACTGCCGGCCCCGGGCTCCGGGCGGACGGGTTCCGGTTCCGACTGACGTGGCTGGCGTCCCCCGAGCGGCACGGCGTGTTCCGGCTTCCGGAATGCCGTCGCCAATCGCATCCAGGGCCTGGGGAGACGCTTCTGTGCGGGAGGCGGTGGGGGCGTCCAGATGCCGGCCTCGATGACGAACCGGGAGGGGGGCGCGTCGGCGCCCAGGAGTTGCTTTGGGGCGCTGATCGTGAGCACATCCCTCGCCCGGGTCATGCCCACATAGAAGAGCCGGCGTTCCTCCTCCAGCGCTGCCGGGTCGCCGCTCTCGAGCGTGCGCCGGTGCGGGATGGCCCCCTCCACCGCCGACAGCAGCCAGACCTCGTCCCACTCCAGCCCCTTGGCGGCGTGCAGCGACGCCAGCGTGACCGCCGGGACGGCCGGATCGTCGGTGTAGGCGGTGCTCCGCTGGTCAGCGCGGTCGGGACCCCGGGCTTGGGTGCGGCCACCGTCCGGCTCCCGGGCCGTGCGCCGGTCGCGGCCGCCTGTGGCGGTGTCGTCGGCGTCCCCCCGGAGCTCCTCCCGGGAGGCCAGGTCCACGTAGACCCGGGCGCTCTCGTCGGGCGCGGGGATCTGCTCCAGGGCGCTCAGCACCGCGCCCGCCTCCACCGGGTCGCTCCCCGACCAGGCGCAGTACTGCCGGATGTAGTCGTCGTAGCCCATCTCTTCCCGGATGAAGCGGATCGCCCGCCCGGCCGGCGTCTGCCGCAGCCGCTGCAACTGCTCCCCCAGGCGGCGCACCTCGAAGGCGCCGACGGCGGTGACCCGCTCCGCCAGCCAGTCCAACGCCGCGGGGGGCCACACGTTCGCCTGCTGCAGCGCCTGCACCAGGTCCTTCGAAATCCCGGTCCGGACCGGACGGCGCAGCACCCGGGCAATCTCCTCCAGGCTGGCCTCGCCGTAAGCCCAGCGGAGGTAGGCCAGCACGTCCCGGGCCATCCAGCGGGTGAACGGGTTGGGCCGCCCGCCGACTACCCGGTAGGGGATGCCCTCCCGGTCCAGCCGGTTCATCAGGGGGTAGGCGAGCAGGTGCGTCCGGTAGAGCACCGCCAGGCTGCGCGGGTCCGCCCCGGCCGCCAGCCGCTCCCGGAGGGCGGTGGTGATCGTCTCCGCCTCGTCGGCGGCGTCGTCGGGCCGGATGAAGACGGGCGGCTGCCCCGGCGGCCGTTCGGCCTCGAACCGCTTGGCGAAGCGGCGGGCGTTGGCCGCGATCAGCCTCGCCGCCGGCTCCACGATCGCGGCGGTGGAGCGGAAGTTCCGGCTGAGCCTGAGCTGGGCGCAGCCGGGAAAGCAACGGGGAAAGTCCAGCATGAAGGAGGGGGAGGCGCCGCGCCAGCCGTAGATGGCCTGGTCGTCGTCGCCCACCACCATGATGTTCTCCCCGGCGGGGATCAGGAGCTGCAGAAAGTCCCACTGCAGCGCGTTGGTGTCCTGGAACTCGTCCACCAGCAGGTGCCGGATCTGCGCCACCAGCCCCTGCCTGCGCCGGGGATCCTCCCGGAGCAGGTCGCGGGCCAGCACGATCAGGTCGTCGAAGTCCACGAGTCCCCGCTCGGCCTTCAGCTCGCCGTAGCGGGACCAGATCCGGCGGAACCGGTCCGGGTCGCAGGTGTCCGGGCGGAACCGGTCCAGCGGCACCTGCGCCCCGGCGAGAAAGGCGAAGTCGGTGAGCAGGGTGTCCACCGACGGCTGGTCCGCATTCAGTTCGAACTCGCGCAGCAGCTGTCCGGCCATCGCCTTCTGTCCGCGCTCGTCCAAGACGTTCGGCCGTCCCCGGGCGGCCTTCACGATCTGGTACGCCAGCCCGTGGTAGGTGAAGAGGCGGACCTGCCGGGCCAGGGCGGGCGGGATCAGCCGGGCGAGGCGGGCCTTCATCTCGGCCGCCGCGGCGCGGGTGAAGGTGATGCCCAGGATCGCCTCAGGGGCCACGCCCCGGAGGACCAGATAACCCATGCGGTGGGTCAGCGCCCGGGTCTTGCCGCTTCCGGGGCAGGCGATGACCACGGCGGGCCCGTCCGCATGGGTCACGACGCGACGCTGCTCTTCCGTCAGGTCGTTCAGGGAGAAGGGGATGGAGGTCAATCGGGGGTTCACCTGCCGATGGTGTCATCAGGGGGATTATGCCACACTTGGAGCGCCCGAGGTAGTGCACTGCGCCAAGTGGCGGTGGGAGGGGCCAGGGCCTCCCCGGAGGGGCGCAGGACTTGAGGCGGCCGAGGGAGTGGGCCCATGTCGGACGGATTTGGCGGACGATGAACACTTCCTGCGCCACCGCCGGATACGGTGTTTATTATTTATGTGGGGGTGTTCCGGGCGAGCCGGAGCGCCTGCCAGATCATGTGAACAGGAGGGATCGACGATGAGTGCAGTGTTGCAGTTGGAGGCGCGGCCCCGGGGCACCGGTTCCCGGGCAAGCCGGCGGCTGCGGCGGGCCGGGTTCGTGCCGGGCATCATCTACGGTCCCGGCGTGCAGCCGCTGGCCGTCAGCGTGCGCACGACCCAGGTGGAGCGGCTGGTCGACCGGCACGGTCGCGGCCACCTCATCCACATCCAGGTGGAAGGGGAAGCCAACCCCCGCCCGGTGGTGATCAAGGAGCTGCAGCGGGACATCCTGACCGAACAGCTGGTTCACGTGGACTTCCTGCAGGTCGACGCCGGCCGGACCATCACCCTCACGGTGCCGATCGTCGTCGTGGGGGAGGACCTGGCGAAGCGCCGGGGCCTGGTGCCCGTCCAGGAGTTGGACGAGGTGGAGATCGAGTGCCGGCCCACGGCGATTCCGGAGGCCATTACCCTGGACGTCTCGGGGGTGACGGAGCCCGGGCCGGTGACGGTGGCCGACCTCTCCGTTCCGTCCGGCGTGAAGGTGCTGGAGGACGCGAATACGGTCGTGGCCACCTTCACCGTGATCGGCGGTGCCGCGGAAGTGCAGGAGGAAGCGGCCTCTGCCGAGCCGTCGGCGTGAGGGTTATCGGATGGAACCGGGGTACCCCCTGGGCGGGGTGCCCTGGTTTTTTCGCAGTCTCTGTGGGAGGCGTTGGAGTACGCCTCCGGTTTGCTGGTCAGGGGTCCGGTGAGACGGCGGGAGTCCAGGTGATGTCGGGGTTGACTGGCGGGACGCAGCGGAGGACGGAGTAACCCATGCGGACGAAGGACCGGGGGCTCGCCGCTTGCCGGGCAGGCGATGACGACAGTCGGTCCTTCCGCATGGGTTACGACGCACTGTTACTCTGCGGTGAGGTCGGCTAGGACTCGTCCTCGAAGATGGTATCCAGCCGGTCAAAATAAAGCTCCAGAGGCCTGCGCTCCACGCCGAACCCCGTTCGGATCATGATGTCGACGATCATCTCGCCGTTGATCAGCACGATGGGAACGGCACCCCGCTTGATCGAGGCGTCCATGGCGTCCTTGGTGAAGTCGGAGGTTGTAAAGAAGATGCCCTGCTCGAAGTCGCCGGAGATGGCGCCGCGGAACTTGTCGATCTCCGGCCGTCCGATGTTGCCCTCCCAACGCTTGCACTGGAACGCGACGCGCATGGTGGCGAGACCGACGCGCAGACGACCGTAACCGTCGATGCCACCGTCACCGCTCTTGGACGTGACTTTCACGTCTACAAATCCGTACGCACGTAGCAGTTTCTGTGCGAACACCTCAAACTGATAGGGATCAAGTTCGCTCAGTCGCTCCAGCAGCTGGCGGCGGAAATCCCGCTCGTACGCCTCGTGCAGATCAACCAGCGTGGGCCCGGACGAGACTGTGGGCCCGACAGCAGTTTCCGGCACAGGCCCGGCCGATACCTGGCCGGCCTGGCTCTTCTCAATCCGTTCCCGGCCGGCGTCCGTAATGCGCCAGACCCCCCACGCCGGGCTGTCCATCTGTCCCTTCTTGATCAAGTTCAGCCTTGCCCAGCGTACGCGGTTAATCCACTTGAACTCGCCGGAGGGAAGCGTTTCGGTTGCTTCTGCTTCCGTCATGCTGGTCAACCGCTTCCTGACGACGGGGTACACATCCTTTGTCTCGGCCTGTCCGCCAAGTTCTATGAGTGCCTCCAGCAGGGGGCGCTCACATTCGGTTGGGGTGGGAATCACGCGATGACCTCCCTGCTCAGGTGGAGTGTGACCGATCCCCTAGTTTTTCGACGGTGATTCCTGTTTGCCCTGGTCCCGGGCGAAGTGGACCGGCGGGACTTGCAGGAACCTGACCGCGGCGCATGGCCGCGGTGGTGGGCCTGGGGTATCCGGTTGGGAGCGGCCGACGTCAGGAGAACCGGGTGTGGCCGGCCGTCTTTGCCTGCTCCAGCATCTGCGCAGCCTTGGCGTGCGTGCGCTCGAACCGGTCGCCGGCCCAGTCCATTACCGCCTCCAGCGGGGCCTTCACCCGGTGGAGGGGCCCGTGGAACTTGGGCAACACCTTCATCATCACCCCGGTGTCAAACGCCTCGTCCTCCGTCAGGGCGTCACGTAGCGGCGATTCCCGCAGAGCGGCCATGAAAGCCAGGATCTCGTCCACCACCCGGTAGCCGAAGCCCAAGTCGTGGGGGAGCAACGCCTGGTTGAGCTCGTCCAGGCGGTCGACGTACTCCCTGCGGCCGCGCCCCCAGGCGGCCACGTCGGCCTTGGTGATCTGGGCGAACCGCCCTTGCCGGGTGAAGTCGGCGAGGAGCGCCTCGTCCACCCCGTCGACCTCCGAGGGTGGGGGCTCCACCGCAGACGGATAGTCCGTCAGGTCGACCTCCTTCACCTCGATGGTGAACGCCCGGTCCAGGACCTTCGGGCTGAAGGCGAAAGTGGTCTCGTCAACGTTGACGGTGCCCACGATGTAGAGGTTGGGCGGGAGCCGGAGCGTGGGGGGCACCCGGAGGCCGCCGGCGGCCGTCACATCGCCGGTTTGGCCGTGCAGAAAGATTTCGCCCCGGGTGAAGCCGTCCTCGCGGCGGCCCGACTCGAGCACGCTCAGCACGTCGGCCAGGTAGTACTCCACCCGGGCCAGGTTCATCTCGTCCAGCACCACGATGTACGGGCGGACGGGGGCCTTGGCGCTGCCATACTCCTCGGCCGCCGCGAGAAGGAAGCGCAGGAATCGAGTGGCGACGTACTCGCCTGTTACCGGGTTCCAGTAACCCATCAGGCCCGTATTGTCCCGCCAGTCGGGCTTCACCGGCTCCAGCAGGAAGTGGTCGTCGTCCAGGCCGAGGGCGGCGGCGAACTCCTGGGCCAGCTTGGTCTTACCCGTGCCCGAGAGGCCGGAGAGGATGACGAAGCCCTTGGCCTTGAGCGCGGCGTAGAAGGTGGCCACCTGCTCGGGGCTGAAGCGGTAGCCCCGGCGAAGAAGGCGCACGTGCAGGGATCGCACTGCATCATTTTCGGCCGGGACGGGTAGCAACTGGTCAAGCATGGGAGCGCAGGCAGTTAACAGACCGGCAATCTCGTTAATCAGGTCATGTTCGTCGCCTGTCCATTCCGCAGATTGGAATCGCCGGCCGAGGATAGCGCGTTCGCCGCACTGTTCTCTTGCAAACCAGGTAGGTTCTTCGTCCCAGGCTCCGGCCAGTGCAGCCTGGGCTCGGCTGCGTTCGTCGCCGGGATCCGCGCCCCACCAGAGCAATCCCACGAAAATCGGGCCCGGGGCAAAGTGAACGCCATCCTGGGTTTCAAGAGGAATGCGCACCGCTAACCCGACCGGTCCTTGATTATCGCGGAAGAGCATTACGCGCTCATAGCGGCCGAATCGTTCGTTGTTGTAAGCCTTGAAGTAGATCACAAATCGGTCGGCCTCGACCCGCGGCGTCCCGATGCGGAACTGAAACCGGCCGTTTTCGTCCAGGTACCGTCCCAGTGCCCGGCGTTCAATGGAGGACCATAGGCCATCGTCTAACGCCTCACCCAAAAACGCCTCAACGCAGCGGAGAGTGAAACGTCGGACGAGAGCAATGGCTTCAGGGGCCTCCAGCGCGGTGCCCGACTGCCAGACTGTCAGGAAATCGTTCACGGCTACGTACCTCCCCCGGGCCGGAACGGGATCGCCCCGACCCCTTCGAAGTCGCCGAATATCAGCTCGTGAAGCGTCAAGTCCGTGCGTCGGCGGCGGGTGCGCCGGTCATAGAACACCCCCTGCTCGCCCGGGTAGAGGGCGACCGCGGCTCGCACCCCCAGGGCGTCACGGTAGGTGTGCATCTTGTAGAGGTCTGTCGCTTGGGGCAACGCCTCCGCCTGTGCTGGTTCGTCCAGCTCCTCCACGCGGGGGGCGTCCAACCGGAACTTGGCATCCAGCACCAGGACGATGCCGCGGGGTCCGATCAGGGTGAAGTCCGGCCGGAGCCCCAGGCTGTAACTCTCCCGGCCTCCCCGGGCGGGCAGGTTGAAAACCAGGCGCCAGCTCCCGTTACCGAACGGGGCGGCCGACCTTTGCTTGAGCCCCCCCGGTCTCGTCGGTCTTCAGGTCGAGGCGAGCCTTACCGAGGGCAGACTCCAGGACGCGGATGAGCTGGAAGAAGCACCAGTACTCGTAGAGGGTGGCCACGTCCCGGGCGGCGATGGCGCGGTCGAGGCCGTAGCCGAAGGGGGACCGGCCCAGCAGGAACTCGGGGTAGAGGGCCCAGAGCTCCCGGTAGCCGTCCTTGCCGTGGAGCACGGTGGACTGCTCGGGCAGGTGGACCAGCTCGCCCACCTCGTCCCACCAGGGCCAACTGAGTGCCTCATCGAGGTGGTTGGCCAGGGTGGTGAGATCCACCCGGGGCGCGATGGGGTCGGCGCGGTCTCCCTGGGGAACGTCAGTGCTGGCAGCTACGGGGTCCGTCTGAACGGCGCCGACAGCCCGGAGGCGGCTCTGCCCGCCGCCATACCTTTCCAGCAGGGCGAGGGCGCCGTCCAAGGCCTGCCGCAGGGAGAGGAGGAAGTGGCGGACGAAGCGGTTCTCGTGGGTGTCGAAGGTCTCCTCGGCCCGCTCCTGCAGCAGCCGCTCGGGCAGGACCGCCCGGCCCCTGTGCTGGAACCAGCCACCGTCCCGGTCGGTGACCGCCCAGCTGTCGGGGTGGGTGAGGCCCCAGCGGAGGGCGGCGCCATCCAGTCGGGTGGCCATGGCGACGGGGCGGACCAGCTCCTCTCGGGTGAGCACCCGATGGGGGCTGCGGCCCACGGCCTCCAACGCCGCTGCTACGGTGTGGCCGTGGTGGCGGAGGAAGTGGAGGGTGAAGAGCGGTGACGGCGGGCCGTCCTGGGCTTGGGTGGCGTGCGCAGTGGCGCCGGTCAGGTCGAACGGGAGGGTGAGGAGGGCGTCGGTGACCTCCTGAACCATTGCCCGGTAGAGGCGGGGGTAGCTGGAGAGGTCGTATCCGGCCAGTTTGGGGCTGATGACCTCCACTGGGAGGTCGGGGACCGGCGCACCGGACAGGTGGATGCGGGAGGCGCCAAGGGCGTTCTCGCACCGGAAGAGGTAAACGCACTCTGCGACTGGCCGAACGAACTGATCTCCCACGTAGAGGGCGATGCCACGGAGAGGCGGCGAGACCCTCACCCGGTACTGGGCCCATTCCCACAGGAGGAAGGGGGAGCAACCGGGCAGGGAGTCCGCCAGGTCGGGCCGGTAGGCCGGCGCCGGGCCGGCGTGCTGATCAACGGTGACGGTTACGCCGGAGGATTCGTAGACGAAGGCGCCTTCCCGGTACTGCCAGCCGGGCACAGGGGTCACCTACTGGCGCGCTGAGAGGGGTGCTGGCGGGTTGCGAAGCGACGTGCACGACGTCTGACGCGCGTAGTTCGCCCCCGAGTGGTACGTGATTGGAGCGACAGCATGCTGTCACAGCACATCAGTAGAATTGTATCACCAACTAGTGGTGTGACTAAGAACTGTTGTACAAGGACTACATCCAACGACTGACCAATCAGTGTGAGTAAGGTGTTGCGATAACGGGGCAACCCGGGATGAGCAGTTGCGGACGGGAGGCGAAATCATGAAAATCCACGTCGAGGTCTGGCTCGCCGCGGCGAGCCTGCACGAACAGGGCCGCGCAGTGTTTACCACAAGGGAACTCCGGGAGGAGGTGAAGCGCCTGTTCGGGGATGTGCGGTCGGGCGTACTCACCCACATCCACGCGCATGCGAACGCCGCCTCGCCCAGGGGAAGTACCGTCGTCTACAACTACCTCTTCCGGGCCGGTCCCGGTTTGCACCGGCTCTGTCGCGTCACGGATCCGGTGCATCCCACGCGTAAAGGCCGGCCCTTCTGGCCGGACCAGGCGGATGTGGATGAACCGTTTTGGCCCCTCTGGTCGAAGGGGGTGGCGTGGCAGAAAGGGGCCGCGTCTGCACAGACGGAAGCGGCTGCGACCAGCGATTTGGTTGTGGCCGAGGTCTCGACCGGGCAGCCAGTCGACGAGTCCGCTCCCGCGCGGCTGGCTGACTATATCCGGACCCTTCCCGACTTCGCCCTGGAGCGGTCGCCGGCCACGGGTTACGACCACATGGGGGCGATCATCACTGAAGCCATCTTGCAGGCTGGCATCAACTACCGGAACGTCGTGTTGCCGCGCGTGGAGCGGCTGCGGCGAGAGTACCCGCAAGCCCGTACGACCAGCGCCTTCGCCGACCTGCTGTGCACCATAGGTGCGGCCGAGTTGTTGCAGTTCAGCGGCGAGAAGTTGGATCGGGTGGAGGCGCTCACCCGGTTCTTTCTGGACGAGCGGGTGGAGACGGAGGCGGACCTGAAGGCCTGGCTCTCTGACGAGGCCAATCTGGCCCGCCTGCGGGAGATTCCGGGCGTCGGGCCCAAGACGGTGGACTACCTGCAGATTCTGGCCGGGCTGGACACCAGCGCGATCGATCGCCACCTGGCCTTCTTCCTGGAGCAGGCGGGAGTGCCGGCGAGTACGTACGAGGAGCGGAAGGCCGTCATCGAGGCCGCGGCGGGGCTGTTGGGCGTCGACCGGGCGGTGCTGGACTACAGCATTTGGAAGTACATGTCCGACCGGGCGGCTGCGTGGAGGCTTCGCCCTGCTGACGTGGATGGCGGGGAAGACGACGAGGGCGAGGACCCTGAGGCGGCGCATTACCTGCTCTCCAGTTACCGGGAGGCGATGCTGGAGCACCTGCTGATCGGCGAACTGATGCGCAAGTCGTGGCCGAAACCGCTGGAGGTATACAAACCGCAGGTTGATGCGGTTGGGGTTGATCTGCTCCTGGTGCGGGACGGCGTGACGCGAGCTGTGCAACTGAAGACGTCGAAGATTGGTGCTCGGACGAGTGCCGTCAACGTCCACACGAGTCTGTGGGACCGGCCGAGGCCCTGCGTCATCTGGACGTTGTTTGACGCGGAGACCTTGGAACTAAAGGAATTTCTCTGGCTTGGGGGGCCGTCGAAGCCGCTGCCGCCGATGGACGACTTGGAGATGGCGAGGCACACCAAAGGGGATGCGTCGGGGTACAAGGCCTATCGCCCTGCCCTGCGGGTGGTTCCGAAGCGGTCCTTCAAGCGCCTGACGTCGGTGGAGGAGTTGCTCACTGAGTTGTTCGGGTATGATGAGTGAGTAGTGCGTCACCAAGTCCAGGTTGTGCACAGCCAAGGCTTGGCGGGGGATCAAGGGCGGTTCTTCAACATGAGGTCGATGGGGAAGCCGTACGAGGGTGAGAGTTGCGGAAACGCCCCTGGAGCTTGCCAATGGCTAGACTTCGAAGACCCCATCCCGTGGGCAACCGTCTTCCCACCAGTTGATGAGACGTGACCTGGGCAGGATTGATGGCCGACGGATCGAAAAACCAACACATCGGTTCATTCGGAAGTTGCAACGCTCCAAGGACCGGGGGAACCAATCAGGACTTATTTTCTACTCGGTGTTGGGGTACTACGGAAACTAGCACAGCCCAGAAAAGGGGTGTGGTCCGTGGACGTCTTTGAGCTCAGGAACCAGATTATCGCGGACTACGAGCGGTTTTCCCGGAGCTTCACCAGGATTCGTGCTGAGGATATTCGCCAGGTGGTTGACCGGGAGTACGAGGCCGGCCGGTTCTGGCCCGCACCGCTCATTCAGCTCAACCCCAACTTCGTGGCGGGTGGCTGGGTTGACGAGCTGGTGAAAAACGAGCTGTTGCACCCCGAGTGTAGTAAGATCTTCCGGATCAAGTCTCCTGAAGATCCGGTGGGCAAGCCGATGCTCCTGCACAAGCACCAGGTGGATGCCATTCAAGTTGCCCAGCGGCGGGAGAGCTATGTTGTCACCACGGGGACCGGCTCAGGTAAGTCGCTCTCGTATTTCATCCCCATCGTGGATGATGTCCTGCGCCGGAAGCAGGCCGGGGATCCCTGTCGGGGCATCACAGCGATTGTGGTCTATCCCATGAACGCCCTCTGCAACAGCCAGCTCGAGGAGCTGGAGAAGTACCTGCGGCTGGGGTATGGTGAGGGCCACGAGCCGGTCACCTTTGCCCGGTACACCGGCCAGGAAGACGCTGAAGAACGGGAGCGGGTTGCCAAGAACCCGCCGGACATTCTGCTGACTAACTACGTGATGCTTGAACTCATCATGACCCGTTTTATCGAGACGGACAAGGCCGTCCGTGAGCACGCCGAGGGCCTGCGGTTCCTGGTTCTGGACGAACTCCACACCTATCGCGGTCGACAGGGCGCTGACGTGGCGATGCTGGTCCGGAGGGTGCGGGAACGGTTCAACCCGAACCTTCTTTGCATTGGTACCTCGGCGACCATGGCGTCCGAGGGCGGCCCAGAGGAGCGGAATAGAGTAGTGGCCCAGGTGGCCGGCAAGCTGTTCGGCACTGAAGTCAAGCCAGAGAACGTCATCAGTGAATCCCTGGAGCCCGCCACCCGGGAAGAGACGCGGACGGATTCGGTCAGCTTGGCGGCAGCCATCCGGGCCGGCTTGCCCCAGAATCCGACTCAGGATGTGCTCGCCGCGCACCCGGTGGCCGCCTGGGTGGAACGGAACCTCGGGTTGGAGAAGCAGGGCGACAGGTATGTGCGCATCTCTCGTCCCAAGACTATCGAGGAGGCGGCGGCGAAACTAGCCCAGGACAGCAGTCTGCCCGTGGACGAGTGCCGCCAGTACCTCCGGGATTTCCTCCTGATGGCGTACCACGTGAAAGATCGCAAGGGCCAGAGCTTTTTCGCCTTCCGTTTGCACCAGTTTGTGAGCGGGGCCGGGAACGTCTACGCCACCTTGGAGCCGCCGGGGGTCCGATACGTCGCTCTTGACGGGCAGCAGTTCAAGCCCGGCGACCGGGACAAACTGCTGTTTAACCTCGCTTTCTGCCGGGAATGTGGCCAGGAGTACTTCCCGGTCTGGGCGACGGCGCAGCACGGGCGGCTTATTACTTTCCAGCCCCGTGAACTAAACGAGCGGTCCCACGAGGATGAGGAACTGCAGTTCGGTTACCTGATGCCGGATACGGAGGGCATTTTTGACCCTGAGGACCTGGAAAAGCATTACCCCGAGGAGTGGCTGGAGTACGGCGACGGCCCCGTCTCTCTCAAGCGGCACTACCGGCAGTATCAGCCAGTCCAGGTGCGGGTCAACACCCGGGGCGAGGTGGACGAGAACGGCCTCCCGGCTTGGTTCATCCCTAGCTCGTTCCGATTCTGCTTGCACTGCGGCGTGTACTACGACGGCAGCATCCGCAGCGAACTGAGCAAGCTGACCGGCCTGTCCGGCGAGGGCCGTAGCTCTGCCACCACAGTGCTGACCCTTTCGGCTCTCCGACACCTGATGAAGGCCGACCTGGATCCGAGGGCCAAGAAGATCCTCGGTTTCACGGATAACCGGCAGGATGCGTCCCTCCAGGCGGGTCACTTCAACGACTTTATTCAGATCCTGCTGCTGCGAGGGGCGCTCCTGGCGGCTATCGAGGATGAACCCACCAAGTCCCTGCGGGACGAGATTCTGACCCATAGGGTGCTGGAGAAGCTCAACCTGGAGCCGGGCGATTACGCGAGCAATCCGGGTGTGAAGGGATTCGGGGCCCAGAATACCCTGCATGCTCTTCGGGACGTCCTGGGCTATCGGCTGTACTATGACCTCCGCCGGGGTTGGCGGTTCACCAATCCCAATCTTGAGCAGCTCAATCTCCTGGGAATCCGTTACCAGGGGCTCAAGGAGTGCTGCGAGGACGAGGAGGAGTGGCAGAAGTGCCACCCCCTGCTGGCTTCGACCACCCCTGAGCGCCGGCAGGCCCTTGTGCAGGAACTCCTGGACCACATGCGCCGGGGGCTGTGCATCAAGACGATTTACCTGGACCACAACTTCCAGCAGCAGCTCCGCAACCGGAGCCACGAGTACCTCAAGGAACCCTGGGGCTTGTCGGAGGACGAACGCCTGTACTCCAGTACGTACATGGTGCCGCGGTCCCGGCCCCGGGACGACCGGGACACCTCGCACCTGCTATTTCTGGGCTACCGGTCCCGGTTCGGGCGGTTCCTGCGGGCTCAGGCCACGTGGGGGCTGGACAATCCCCACTACCCGGAGCGCTTTGATGAGGAACTGTACTATCGGCTAGTGGATGACATCCTGAAGGTTTTGCACACGTATGTGTTCGTGGAGTCCGCACAGGTTGACCGCGGTTATACCGGGTACCGGATTAACTCTGGTGTGCTCGAGTGGCGTCTGAATGAGAAGCCGGTTGAAGAGACTGGCTCCTCCAACCTCTTCTTCCGGGCCCTGTACGAGAACGTGGCTGAGCTCTTGCGGGGTCGCGATCGGTTCCTCCACAAGCTGGAGGCCCGGGAACACACGGCTCAGGTGGAATCCGACATTCGGGAAGAGCGCGAGGCCAGGTTCCGTAAAGGGATGCTTCCGGAGCGCATGGTCGACGGCAAGGTGGAGAAGGCCGGCCTGCCCGTGCTCTTCTGTTCCCCGACGATGGAGTTGGGCGTGGACATCGCGACCCTCAATGCGGTCTACATGCGCAACGTCCCGCCCACCCCGGCAAACTACGCCCAGCGCAGTGGCCGGGCCGGGCGCAGCGGACAGCCGGCCCTGGTCCTCACATACTGCGCCGCCAAGTCTCCTCACGACCAGTACTCCTTTGCAGACCCCACCCGGATGGTGGCCGGGGTAGTCAACCCGCCCAATGTGGACCTGGCGAATGAGGATCTGATCCGCAGCCACCTCCACGCGGTCTGGCTGGCG
>ENA-UPSB01001637-UPSB01001637.1-bioreactor-metagenome-genome-assembly--contig:-NODE-1637-length-25284-cov-5.460224_pt1 | contig 25284 bp, 24 predicted proteins | sample MGYA00238182_ERZ773286 | MGnify/ENA primary metagenome ERZ773286 (study PRJEB29026, sample SAMN07631240) | bioreactor metagenome | isolation source: Switchgrass digestor | place: USA: Dartmouth... | reverse complement strand
TGCGGCAGGTGGCCTTCCTGCGCACCCCCGAGTACAACGAGCTGTTCAGCGGCGACCCCACCTGGGTGACGGAGTCGATCGGCGGCATGGGCATCGACGGGCGCACGCTGGTCACCAAGAACAGCTTCCGCATCCTGCAGTCGCTCTACAACCTGGGGCCCGCGCCGGAGCCGAACCTGACGGTGCTCTGGTCGCCCCGGCTGCCCGAGGGGTTCAAGCGGTTTGCCGCCAAGGTGTCGCTCGACACCAGCGCCATCCAGTACGAGAACGACGAGATCATGCGCCAGTACTGGGGCGACGACTACGGCATCGCCTGCTGCGTCTCCGCCATGCGCATCGGTAAGCAGATGCAGTTCTTCGGTGCCCGGGCGAACCTGGCCAAGTGCCTGCTCTACGCCATCAACGGCGGCGTGGACGAGCGGCTGGGCATCCAGGTGGGGCCGAAGATGCCGCCGCTCACCGGCGAGGTGCTGGACTTCGACGAGGTGTGGGAGCGCTTCATGCTCATGATGGACTGGCTCGCGCGGCTCTACATCAACACGCTCAACGTCATCCACTACATGCACGACAAGTACTTCTACGAGCGGCTGGAGTTCGCGCTGCACGACCGGGACATCCTGCGCACCATGGCCTGCGGCATCGCCGGGCTCTCGGTGGTGGCCGACTCGCTCTCGGCCATCAAGTATGCGAAGGTGCGCCCGATCCGCAACGAGCAGGGGATTGCGGTGGACTTCGAGCGGGAGGGGGACTTCCCCGCCTATGGCAACAACGACCCGCGGGTGGATGAACTCGCCGCCCGGGTGGTCGACGAGTTCGCGGCCCGCCTGGCCCGGCACCAGACGTATCGCGGCGCCATCCCCACGCTCTCGGTGCTCACGATCACGTCCAACGTCGTCTACGGCAAGAAGACCGGGGCGACCCCCGACGGCCGGAAGGCCGGCGAGCCCTTCGCCCCCGGGGCCAACCCCATGCACGGGCGGGACGTCAAGGGGGCTCTCGCGTCCTGCACGTCCGTGGCGCAGATTCCCTATGCCTCGGCGCTCGACGGCATCTCCTACACCTTCTCCATGGTGCCCGGGGCCATGGGCAGGTCGGAGGAGGAGCAGGTGTCCAACCTGATCGGCCTCCTGGACGGCTACACCACGTCGGGCGGCCACCACATCAACGTCAACTGCCTCAACCGGGAGACGCTGCTGGACGCGATGGAGCATCCCGAGCAGTACCCGCAGCTCACGATCCGGGTCTCGGGCTACGCGGTCCACTTCGTGAAGCTCACCCGGGAGCAGCAGCTGGAGGTGATCAACCGCACGTTCCACCAGTGCCTGTAGGAGGCGATGCGCATGCTGGTATGCGAGTTCACGCAGCTGGAGGTCCCGGCGGCCCAGCGGGTGGGCCGGGTGCACTCCATCGACTCCATGGGCGCGGTGGACGGCCCCGGCCTCCGGGTCGTGGTCTTCGTGCAGGGCTGCCTCTACCGCTGCCGGTACTGCCATAACCCCGACACCTGGGACCGGCGGGGAGGGGAGGAGCGGACGGTCGCCAGCCTGGTGGCGGAGATGCGGTCCTACCTGCCCTACATCCGGGCCTCCGGCGGCGGGGTGACGGTGACCGGCGGCGAGCCGCTGCTGCAGGCGGACTTCGTGGCGGGGCTCTTCGAGGAGTCCCACAGAATCGGCGTCCACACGGCCCTGGACACCAACGGGTTCGCCCCCCGGCATCGGGCGGAGCCGGTCCTGGATCACACCGACCTGGTCCTGCTGGACCTGAAGCAGCTCGACCCGGAGAAGCACCGGGCCCTGACCGGCCAGGACAAGGCGCTGACGTTGGGCTTCGCCCGCTACGCCTCCGAGCGCGGCGTGCCGCTCTGGATCCGGTACGTGGTGGTGCCCGGCTGGAGCGACGCCCCGGAGGACGTGGAGGCCCTGGCGGACTTCGTGGAGGGCCTGAGGGGCGTGGAGCGGGTGGAGCTTCTGCCCTACCACCTGCTGGGGAAGCACAAGTGGGAGGCGATGGGGCTGCGCTACACCCTGGAGGGGGTGGAGCCGCCTTCGGAGGAGACGATGGCCCGGATCCGGGCGCAGCTGGAACAACGGGGACTCCCGGTGAGGTAGAAAACTGACTGTGCAACGAGCCAGCGGTTCCGCTGGCTCAACTCTTTGCCCTTTTCAGGCTGTTTTCAGACGGGGATGGTAGTCTACCATGCCAGGAGGGGGAAAAGGGAATGGCTACCAACCCGAACGGAAACGTCAAGCTGATCAAGCTGGCCATCTCGATCGCTAGCGTGGCTGCCATCGCCGGGATCGCCGGCCGCCTGGCCGGCGAGCACACGTCCGCCGGATCGGGGCAGGACCCGCTCGCGAGTGCGGTTCCCGCGCCGGAGGAGGGCCCGGGGGTAGATGGAGTGCCGGCAACCGGCCAGTTTCGTTCACTGCCGTACTGGCGCGGCGAGCGGGGCGCGGGGAGGCGCCACGACCGGCGTGGCGGCTGGGACGATGACTGGGATGATGACTGGGATGATGACTGGGATGATAGCTGGGATGACGGCTGGAACGACGGGGAGGGGAGTGAGGATGGCGCCAGGCTGTGGTTCGGCCCCCGGAACAGTGCGGCGGACGGGGCGCAGGCCGGCGTGCGGCCCCCGCGGACCCGGACGCGGCAGTCCTGACCTGGTCACGTGGTCGTTCCGGGCGATGAACACCGACGTGGAGGTGACGGGCGCCCCGGAGGACCCCGCCCCCTGGTTCGAGCGGCTGGAGCGGCTCTGGAGCAGGTTCGACGCCGAGAGCGCCCTGAGCCAGCTGAACAGGTGGGCAGGCCGCTGGGTGCTCGTGCCGCCCCTGCTGCATCTGGCGGTGCGGCGCGCCCTGGAGGCGGCCCGCCTCACCGGCGGCGCCTTCGATCCCACCATCCTGCCCGCCCTGGTGGCTGCCGGGTACGGCCGCTCGTTCGAGTTGGGCCCCACCGACCCGGGCCCGCCCGTGCCGGCCGGTCGCTGGCGGGACGTGCGCCTGGGGCCCGGAGCGGTCTTCCTTCCCGGAGGGGTCGCGCTGGACCTGGGCGGCATCGGGAAGGGACTGGCGGTCGATCTGGTGCTGCGGCGGCTGCAGCGCGGGCGGCCGGCGTCCGGCCTGATGGTCAATGCCGGCGGCGACCTCGCCCTGTGGGTGCGGGAAGGGGATCCGCCCTGGGGGGTGGAGGTGGCCGATCCCTTCGCACCGGCCCGCACCCTGGCCACGGCGTCCCTGCGCAGGGGGGCCGTCGCCACTTCCTCGACCCTGGGCCGCCGCTGGGGAGCGGACGGGCACCACATCATCGACCCGGAGACCGGTCGCCCTGCCGACTCCGGCCTGGTGGCGGCCACCGTCTTCGCCCCGGCGGCCGCCCTGGCGGATGTTCTGGCCAAGGCCTGCCTGGTCCTCGGGGCGGAGCGGGCGCTGGGGCTCCTCGCCTCCCGGCGCTGCCACGGACTGCTGGTGACTGCTGACCGCGACCTGATCCTGACCCCCGGACTGGAGGAATTCATTTATGTCAACGCAGAATAATCAAGCGCAACGTCGGAGCTGGGCGGGAGCGGCCGCACTGGCGCTGAGCCTCGCCGCGGCCGCCCTCCTGTTGCGGAACGTGAGCCCGGCTGAGCTGTTCAACACGTGGCGCCTCACGCGCGCTGCGGGCCTCGTGGCCTTTGCCCTGCTGTACCTGTCCGTTGCGGTGGGCCTGCTGCAGTCCCTGGGTGTGCTGCGGGGGATCACCGCGCCGGCGGCCACCGTGGATGTGCACGAGCACCTCTCGCTGTGGGCGCTGTACGCCACCGCCTTCCATGCGCTGATCCTTCTGTGGGATCCGTATGTCCCCTTCCGGCCCGCGGCACTGCTGCTGCCCTTCGCATCCGACTACGAGCCGGCGGCGGTGGCGTTGGGGGTGATCGCGACCTACACCATGCTCGCCGCGACGGTCAGCTCCTACGTGCGCCCCCGGCTGCGGCCGGCACACTGGCGGGCGGTTCACCTGCTGAGCCTGGCGGGCTTCCTGTTCGCCCTGATCCACGGGGTTGCCATCGGCACCGATACCGGGCGCCCGGCCGTCGGCCACCTCTATCGCTTCACCGGCCTCTCGGCCGGGCTGCTGGCGGCATGGCGCCTGTTCAGGGGGGTATGGACCCTGTATGCGCATTCTCCTGGTCGAAGATGACGCACGCCTCGCCGCGGCGCTGCAAAAGGGGCTGCGGGAGGAGGGCTACACCGTCGATCATGCGGCCACGGGCGGCGACGGGCAACTCTTTGCCGCATCCCGCCACTACGACCTGATCATCCTCGACCGGATGCTGCCCGAAGTCTCCGGCGACCAGCTCCTGGCCCGGTGGCGGGCGGAGGGGCTGAACACCCCCATCCTGATGCTCACCGCCCTGGACGCGGTGGCCGACCGCGTGACGGGGCTGCGGGCAGGGGCCGACGACTACCTGGTGAAGCCCTTCGCCTTCACCGAACTGCTGGCCCGCATCGAAGCCCTCCTCCGGCGGTCCGCGGGTGGATGGGACCCGCTCCTCCGCGTCGGCGATCTGACGCTCGACCCGCGCACGGGCCAGCTGGCCTGCGGCGGCCGTGAGGTGCAGCTCTCGGCGCAGGAAATGCGCATCATGGCGTTTTTCATGCGCCATCCGGGTCAGATCCTCAGTCGGAGCGTCATCGCTGACGCGTGCTGGCAGGACCCGGAGCTGATCACCGACAACGCCGTGGAGGCGCAGGTGAAGAACTTGCGGAAGCGGCTGGCCTGCGTGGCCGCCCGGCCGCGGATCATCACCCGGCGCGGGCTGGGGTATGTACTGGAGGCGAACCCTGAATGATCTGGAAGAGCAGCCTTCCCGCCCGGGTGGCCCTCGCCACGTCCGCGCTGCTGGCTCTGGTGATGGCCCTGATCATCGGCTCTGCGTACGCCACGACGGCCCTCATGCTGCGGGAGGGCGTCGACCGGGCGCTGCTCGCCGCGCTGCCGGTGCGGTCGGGCTCGGCCCGCGAGATCGTCTCCGCCGCCGAGCGCCTCGCACGGCGGTTCGAGCGCGAGGATGACGGGGATCACGCCCACGGCCGGGACCGGAGGGAGCGGCGCGACATTCAGGTCCTCGACCCCTCCGGGGTGGTGCGGTTCGGCTCGCAGTCTCTGCCGGTGGATCAGGACGCGCTCCTTTCGGCCCGGCGCAGGGGGGTGGCATTCCTTTCGCTGGTGCCGGGCCGCGACGGCTGGGTCCGCCGGTCGGGGCCCGACGTGCTGCAGGCGCTGCTGCCGCAGCAGGATGAACTGCGGGTGGTGTACGCGCTGGCCGGTGACGAGCGCGAGCCCGTGATCATCCAGATGTCGGCCCCGCTGGGGATGGTGAGCGAGGTGCTGCCCGACCTGGTGAATCGGCTCGCATTCCTGGGGGCGGTCGGCACCGTCCTGTGCGGCGCGGTCGCCTGGGTCATGGCGGCCCGGATGTACGGGCCGCTGCGGGCGATCACCGCCGCGGCCGCCGAAGTCTCGACCCGGACTCCGCACCTGCGCATCCCGGACCTCTGGCCGGACCGGACGCTGCACAAGCTGGTGGGTGTGCTGAACGCCATGATCGCGCGGCTTCAGGAGGCCTATGCGTCGCAGGGCAGGTTCGTGGCCGCTGCCGCCCATGAGCTGCGGGGGCCCGTGGCCGCCATGCGCACGCAGTTGGAGGTAGCCCTGCGCCGCGAGCGGAGTCCCGAGGAGTACCGGGCCGCTCTCGGCGAGGCCCTGGCGGAGGCCGAGCACCTCTCGGATGTGACCGATCACCTGCTCACGCTGGCGCGCTACGAGCGGGGGGCCTCGCTCGCCATGGAGCGCGACGTGCCGCTGGCGCCGCTGTTGGAGCGGGCCGTGACGGAGGCCCGCCGCTGCATCGGGGGCGAGGTGTTGCTGGAATGCGACCCGGCGCTGTGTGTGGACGGAGACTGCATCAGCCTGGAGCGGATGGTCGCCAACCTGGTGCGCAACGGCCTCCAGGCGGGCGGGGAGCCCGTGGTGGTCACCGCTGCGCCCGATGGCGACGGGGTGGTCATCACGGTGACCGATCGGGGCAGGGGAATTCACCCGGCCGACCTGCCGCATATCTTCGAGCCCTTCTACCGGGCCGACCCGGCCCGGAGGCGGGAGGAGGGCACCGGCCTCGGGCTGGCCATCGTCAAGTCGGTGGTGGACGCCCACGGCGGGCGTATCTCCGTCTCGTCCGAGCCGGGGAGCGGCGCGGCGTTCACGGTGTGGCTCCCGCGCCAACCCCGGGCGCACGGCGAGGGAGAGCCCGGTCCGTGAAGATCAGGCCGGGCATGGAAAAGCGTTGGCCCCGGCCTGACAAGTGCCGGGGCTTCCGGTGGGGGGGAGGCGTTGAGCGGATGGGCGATGTCGAGTACGTCCGGAGCGGGCGGATCCGGCCGCCCGGCAGGGGCCCTGGACCGGCCGGGGCTCAGACCCGCAGCAACCCCCGGAACCCCCGGGCGGCGTAGTATGACTCCGCCCCGTTGTGGTAGACCCAGACCGTGTTGTACCGGCGGTCACAGAACATGGCGCCCCCGAGCTTCCGGATCTCCGGGGGCGTTTTCACCCAGCTGGACGTCTTCGTATCGAAAGCGCCCAGCTTCTGCAGTTCCCGGTACTCCTGCTCGGTCAGGAGCTCGATGCCCATCGCCTCCGCCATGCCCACGGCGCTGCCCGCGGGCTTGTGCTCCTTCCGCGACTCCAGCGCGGCGGGGTCGTAGCAGAGGCTCCGGCGGCCCTTGGGGCTCTCGGGCGCGCAGTCGCAGAAGATGTACTCGCCGGTCTGGCTGTCGAAGCCGATCACATCCGGCTCGCCGCCGGTCCGCTCCATCTCGTGGAGCGACCACAGCTTCTCCGGGCGGGCCTCCAGCCGGGCCTGCACACCGGCCCAGTCCAGGGCGGCGTGGCGGTGCATGTTCTTCTCGAAGCGGGCCTTCAGGGTGCGGAGCAGTTCTTCCCGCTGCTCACGCGTGATCTCACGGGTGGGGTTGTCCATGCACTTTATACCCCCTTCGGCCGGACATCTTGCAGCCTTGTTCTGAGCACCCTGCGCCCCGCAGGGCACGGTGCTGCGCAATCCGCAGGTAGGGTTGCCGGAACCTGCCCGACCGATTCCCGGGCCGCGGGCAGGCGGCCGGGCCTAGACCCGGCTCAGCCGCTCGAGCGCCGTCTCCCGGTCCGGCAGGAAGAAGACCCGCCGGCCCTGGTTACTCTCATAGATGAAATCGCGGAGCGCCCTGCTGCCGCAGCCGCTGAAGTCGCCGACGATCGCCAGGGCGAAGCGGTAGTTGGTGAACGTCTGGAGGATCTCGCCTGCCAGGCCCGTGCGCAGGTCGAAGAAGTCCTCGACGATGCACCCCTTGTCGATGACGGCCCTGTCGCAGCCGTGGCCGTACTGGACGGCGGCCATCAGGTCCGGGGATTCCTGGTATTCTACCGGTTTCGACAGGATTCGTCAATGCGGCGACAGGATGGCGCCCTCTGCCCGGCGAATGCGTGTGGCGAAGGGGGAAGGAACTCTGGACCTGCTCATCATCTTCTTCGCACAGGCCACCTACGTGTCGATCACGACTGTCCGGTGGATCATCCTCGTCAAGGGCCGGCGGCTCCTGGCTTCGGTCATCAGCTTCTTCGAGGTCATCCTGTGGGTGTACGCCCTCGGTCTGGTCGTCAACCAGCTCTCCAACCCCTGGAAGATCATCACGTATGCTTTTGGCTACGCGGTGGGCTCGCTGGTGGGGAGCAAAATCGAGGAGCGGCTGGCGCTGGGTTACGTGCTGTTCCAGGTGATCACGACGCGCATCGGCGAGGTGGCGCCGGCCCTGCGGAAGCATGGCCTGGGGGTCACCGACTGGCGGGCGGAGGGCCGCACGGGTGAGCGGGAGGTGCTGATGGTCGTCGCCCGGCGCAAGCACGGCCCGCAGGTCATCCAGCTGCTGGACCAGCTCGACCCGCAGGCCTTCGTCGTCCAGCTGGACGCCACCTGGTACAAGGGCGGCTTCCTGCAGAAGTTCCTGAAGGCCTGAGCGGGCCGCCCGCGTCTAGATGAACCAGGGCCGGCGCAGCCACGGGCCATTCGCCCAGCGAATCAGCAGCAATCGTCCGTCCGGCAGCCAGCCTACGATGTGGCCGCTGCCATGCGCCTGCTCCATCCCGTCCCCGTCCCGCACCATCACGTCGCCGTAGGGCTGCGTCTGGACCCGGTAGGCGAGGCCGCCGGGTCCGGGGATCCACTCCTGCTGCCCGGCGGCAGGGGGCTCCGGGACGTCCGCCAGCGTATCGGATCCGATGTCGAGCCGCAGGTACCGCCAGCCGCCGGTCCCGGGGGCCGGCTCCCGGATCAGCAGCCCGGCGCCGTCGGCGCTGAAGGAGAGCTGCAGGCGGGGTTCCTTCTCGTTCGGCGGCACCAGCACCTTGATCTGCCTCTCCGCCAGGATCCGCTCGGCGCCGGTCTCCAGGTCGTGCAGGACGATGCTGGCCGGCGCCAGGTTCTTCTCATCCACCTCCGTCATCGCGATGGCGAGCCCGGCCAGGAACCGGCCGTCGGGAGACAGGGCGTCGAAGGCGCGGCCCCGGCTCACCTGCACCGTCGCCTGCACTGCGCCCTCCCGCCAGCGGTGGATCCGGTTGTGGTCCGCCACCACCAGCTCGTCCGGCCGCCAGTAGATCCGGTACCACGGGGACGAGAGGGAGATGCCCGTCCGGTGCAGGTCCCCCGTGCGGAGGTCCAGCACCCAGATCTGGGTCCCGTACGGGTCGAGGGGATCGGTGGCCATCAGGGCGACCCGGCCGCCGGAGGGTGCGACTTCTGAAGCATAGATGTTGACCGGCGCATTGCGCAGGGCCTGCTCCTGCCCGGTCGCGGGGTCCAGCAGGCTGACCTGCGGCTCCTCGCCGGTGAAGAGCTCCAGGAACGAGCGGCTCGTGAGCAGGCCGTGCTCGGCCGGGATGTCGTTCAGGTTCAGGACTAGGTGCGTCGGCGGGTCAGCCAGGCGGACGATGAGGGCGTCCGCCTGCCGCGCGTACGCGAGGCCATGGTCGCCGAGCCACTGTGCGATCCGCTCCGGATCCACCCCGCCCACCGGGCGCAGACGCAGTTCCATCGGCCGGCGCGGCAGCGTGCTGCCCGGCTCCACCGGCAGCCAGTCTCCGCCGTCCGTCCGGTAATCCAGCGCCACCCGGGGCGTGGCGACCCGCTCCAGGTCGAAGCCCAGGTCCACCTGTTCCCCGGCCGGGCCGAAGGGGCCCGCAAGCCTGACGGTGAGCCGCTCGCCCGGCTCCCCGGCGGGGAAGCGCAGGGTGAAGACGTGCTCGCCGTCGGAGGAGGTTGTCATGCTCAGCTCGGGCTCGCCGGTGAGCTGCAGGGCAGCCTGCGCGGCTTCCGGGTCCGCGGCGGGCGGCAGGACGAGATCGACCGTCACCGCCTCGCTGTGCACGTGGAGCCTGCAGGTGCCTTCGGTGACGTAGCGGGGGAACTGCCACTGCAGCGGCGGGTGCACCAGGCTGGCCTGAGGAAGCGAGCGGGCCCACAGCAGGCAGTCGGACGCCGGTTCCGATGCGCTGCCGTCCGGCGAGGCGCCCGAACCGGCTCCGTCCGGCAGGCTGCCGGCCCCGGCCCCGGAAGTGGCCCCCTCTTGCGCAGCAGGCGACCACGGCGAGACGGTGTCTGCGTCGGGAGGTGCGTCGGGCGGTGTGTCGCGCTGCGCAATCGTGCACCCGACGAGGAGGACGAAGAGCACGAGCAGCGCCAGTCTGGGGCGGGTAGGCCTCACGATACTCACTCCCTTGCGGTCTCGTTTGTTAGACAGGCCGGGGTTGCCGGCGGTTTCGGCCGCCGGCCCGCGCACACAGCCGCCACCGCGAAACGGGGTGGCGGCTGTGATCGCGCAACCGGAGCAGACGCCGAACTCGCCGGACAGGAGGATCGGCCCGCGGCATCCCCAGGAGAGGCGGCCCCCCGTGTGGAAGTGGTCCCTACACCACTCTTGGGAGGGCCGCCGATGCGAATTACGGCAGAAGAGGTCGTAGCCATTTTGAACCGGGACCTTTCGCTGCTCTACGATTCCCAGCCCCCGACGCCGGTCCGCGACCGTCTGGCCGATGCCCTGCACGAGGAGGTCGCCGCCCTGCGGGCCGGCGCGCCGGTGGGGCGGTACGGCTCCTGGATTCACGAACTCCTTCAGTTGCTTCCCGCTCGCCCGGATATGCCGGATGCGCCTGCCGTGTGGGAAGCGCTTCGCGCCTGCGGGGCTGCCCAGCGGCTGCTGAAGGAAGCCGAGTTCATCTACGGGCGGGCATCCCGGGGCGAGGTTCCGCCCCGGCATCAGCGGCACTGGGAGATCTACGCCACGCCCCACCTTCCGCCGATGAACCTGAACTGGATTGACCACGGCCTCCTGGCGGGCCGCAACCCGCTCACCTACCTGGACGCCAGTTGGATGGTGGCGCGGCGCATCACCCATGTGCTGGATCTGCGGGAGGAGTGGGAGTGGATGCCTCCCCGCTTCGGGGGCGAGGCCATTGACTACCTGTGGGATCATGTGATCCGGTGTTGGATCCCCATCCCCGACATGGGGGCGCCCACGCCCCGACAGCTCGACGAGGCCGTCGCCTTCCTGGAAGAGGCCCTGCGGGACTCCGGCAACCTGGTCTACGTACACTGCCGGGCCGGCGCCGAGCGCACGGCTGCCGTCCTGGTCGCCTACTACGCCCGGCGGCACGGCCTGGGATACGACGCCGCCCTGCAGCAGCTGCAGCGCCGCCGGCCCCTGCTGAAGCCCCTCCCGGTTCAGGAGGAGGCCGTCAGGCGGTGGCTGGGGCGGTAGCCCTCAGCGCCGGACGGGGATCCAGATCTCGCTGCGGAACGTGGGCGACGTCGTGTCGTCGCTCTCGATCCACAGCATCTCCGGGCCCTCCGCGGCCTGGTAGCCGGCGGAGGGGAACCACTCGCTGTAAATGCGCCCCCAGGTGTCCTGCAGCGCCTCGGGGAACGGGCCCGCCGATTCGAACACGGCCCAGGTGAGTGCGGGAACCTCCAGCGCCTGGAATCCCGGCGGGCAGGGGCGGTCGGTGGCGGCGCCGATCCACTGGTCCAGCGACCCGCCGTCGGCGCGGCCCTCCGAGAAGTTCAGCGAGGCGTGGACGATGCCCACGGGCTCGACGTTGGACAGGGCCTTCAGCTGCCGGATTCCCTCGAGCCCCAGCTCTTTCCACATGGCAGCGATCTCGGGGTTGACGCCGTGGTACTGGAGCCGAACGCGACGCATGATGCCGACGATGCGGAAAGCGTCTTTCTCCACGATGCGGTAGCGCATGTCGGTGCCTCCTCGGATGGTGAGCTGGAAGGTCATGCGGCAGAAGGCCCGCAGCTCGCGGCCGGGCTGCCTGGCCTGCGACGGCGGGATGCCGTGCTCCGCCTGGAACGCCCGGGCGAAGGCGTCAGGCGACTCGTAGCCGTACTTCAGGGCCACGTCAGTCACCCGGGCGCCGGTCGCCAGGTCCTGTGCGGCGAGCGTCAGCCGCCGGCGGCGGATGTAGGCCGAGATCGGCATGCCGGCCAGGGCGGCGAACATCCGGCGGAAGTGGTACTCGGAGCAGCCGGCGACGCGTGCCGCAGCCCGGATGTCGACCTCCCGGTCCAGGTGCGCCTCGATGTAGCCCAGAGCCGCGTTCAGGTCGTGCAGCGGGTTCATGACATGACCTCCCTCGCATCCGAGCTTAGCAGAGTTGCCGTTGCTCACGCCCGACCGTTGCGGTGCAGCATTAGTAGGATCGCCCGGCGACCGCCTGTCCTGCGGGGCCGGGCGATCTGGCGCGTTGTGAGCAACGACCTGCCGCTCCCCGCGGGGCGCGATCAGGCCCTACCGCCAGGCGTCGCGGGCGATGTAGTCGAACATCAGCCCATCCGTGCAGCGGAGCGGCACCTCCACCCACACGTCGCCGGTGCGCAGGGCGAGGTCCAGCGGCACGCACGGGCCGCCTCCGATGCCGGGGACCGCCCGGCGGAAGCGGTCGAGCCGCGCCGCCAGGACCGCGTCCCGCGCCGCATGGGGAAGCGCAGCGGGGTCCGCCAGTTCCGTCCGCCCTTCGCCGCTCGCCAGGGCGATGCCCGAGACCTGCGCCGCGGTCCAGATGCGCCCGCCCACGGGGTACAGGTAGACGCCGCCCAGCACGCAAGCCAGTGCGGCCACGAACACAACCGCCTTCCGCACCTGAGCCACCTCCTACGGGGGTACTCGCCTGCCCGGGTGACCCGACCTGCAACAGTCAGACCCGGGGCGCGGTCAGCAACGGTGCCCCGGCGGTGTGTGGGACCGGCCGGGCAGTGGCGGCCGGGGGTCAGAGGCCTTGGTTATGACGCAGCCGGATGCATGAAACCGCCGCCCGGAATCGCCCCGGGCGGCGGTTTACTGTCAGCGCCGCGTGCGCACCGTCGTGTAGATGCCGTTGTCGGTGCCCCGCACGAACAGGTACAGCCGGTCGGCGAAGCGGACCCCCTCCGGGCTGCTCGGTGTGCGGCCTCCGCCCGGCACCTCGCTCCAGCCGGACCACTGGCCCCGGCGGTCGCGCACGTTCAGGAAGATGCCGTCGTTCGTGCCCCGCACCACCAGGTAGAGGTTGCCCCGGTACACCACCGCGCCGGGGCCGCTGGGGGTGCGCCCGCCGCCCGGGATCTCCGTCCAGCTGCTCCACTGGTTTGGGCCCCGCATGGCGGCGCCGTAGATGCGGTTGTCGGCGCCCCGCACGAAGAGCCAGAGCGTGCCCATGTACGAGACGATGGCCGGGGCATCGGGCGTGGAGCCCGTGGGCACCCGCTGCCAGCCCCGCCACTGGCCGTCGTAGCGCTGCACGTAGACGGCGTTGTCGGTGCCCCGCACGGCCAGGTAGAGCGCGCCCTGGTGCACGGTCACCGCAGGCCCGCTGGTCGTGAGCCCGCCGCCGGGGACTTCCGTCCAGCGGCTCCAGCGGTTGCCGGTGAGTTGGTTCTGGTAGACGCGATTGTCGGTGCCCCGGACGAAGAGGTGGAGGGAACCCCGGTACGCGACGCCCGCCGGCGCGCTCGGCGTCCGGCCCTGGCCGGGGACCTCCAGCCACTCGCCCCAGCCGGTGCGCCGGCTCATCCGGTTCCAGTAGATGCCGCTGTCGGTGCCGCGCACGAACACGTGCAGGTCGTTTTGGTACGTGACCGGCGCGGGAGAGTCCAGGGTGGCGCCGGTGCCGATCCGCCGCCAGTTGGACCAGCCAGTGCGGCTGAGCGGCCCGCCCTCCTGGCGCAGGTTCCACTCGATGTCGCGCTCGTCGTCCCAGTCATCGTCCCAGTCGTCGTCCCGGTCGTCCCGCCCGTTGTTATTCCAATCCGGCCGGCCCCAGGGCGGCCTCTGCGCGATGAGGCCCGGCCAGCCCGGAATCCACCAGGGTGGCTGTTGCATCGGTATCCTCCTTCGTGAAGTACGGTTATGGCCAGCGTATGCCGCCCATGGGGAATTGGCATCAGTGGGCACAACGGCCCCACCCGGCGCCCTGCCCGGCGAATAGGGCCCATCGGCCCTCGGCCCGACGGAAAGTCACTGGCGAAAAATAAAACGAAATCTCTCTTGCCGTGTAGACCCAAATAACTATTGATCGCTCCGGACTGCCAAGGTATAAATGCATTGAACAGTTGCACAGGCCTGCACAATTGTTCAGATGGGACGGTTCGCGGGAAGGCAACGATTCCAATGAGTCCCTAAAGGCGTGTAAAGGGGGCGGTTATCGGCGTGAGCAACCAGGCGCAGTCCCTGACCTGGCAGGACCAGGTCCACCGTGTGGCCCGGCGGATTCGCATGCGCGTGCTGGAGCACACCCTCAACAACAACGGCGGTTACCTGAGTCAGGCCTGCTCCTCGGCGGAGACGCTGGCGACGCTGTATCTGAAGGTCATGAACCTCGGGCCCAGCGAGGCGCCCATGGTGCCGCCGCCGTTCCCGGGCGTGCCCGGTCCCGGGAACAAGAACTACTTCACCGGCGCGGCGTACAACGGGCCCCGGGCCCCCCACCTGGATCGCTTCTTCCTCTCCCCGGCGCACTACGCCCTGGTGCTGTACACGACCCTCATCGAGGTCGGCCGCATGGCCCCGGAAGGGCTGGCGCAGTTCAACCAGGACGGCAGCACCGTCGAGATGATCGGTGCCGAGCATTCGCCCGGCATGGAGGTCACCTCGGGATCGCTCGCCCAGGCGCTGAGCCAGGCGATCGGCGTGGCCATTGCCCGGCGCCTGCGGGGGGAGGCCGGCCGCAACTGGGTCTTCATGTCCGACGGCGAGTTCCAGGAAGGCCAGACGTGGGAGGCCATGGAGTTCATGTCCTTCTACAAGCTGGACAACATCGGCATCTACGTCGACGTGAACGGCCAGCAGTGCGACGGAAAGACCGAGACGGTGATGAACATCGAGCCGCTGAAGGCACGCTTGGAGGCATTCGGCGCCCGGGTCTTCCAGGTGAGCGGCCACGATCCCGAGGCGCTGGCGGCGCCGGCGCAGCTGGAGCCCGACGGCCGCCCGCTGGTGGTGCTGGCTTACACCGACCCCTGCCGCGGGCTCGACCTGCTGCGGAGCCGTGCCCCGAAGCTGCACTACGTGCGGTTCACGGGTCCGGAGGAGCGGCAGCGCTACGAGGCGGAGCTGCGGAAGATGCAGGCGGAGGAGGGCGTATAGCATGGAACTGCTGAAGCGTGTGCACGCGCAGAACCTGGTGAAGTGGGCCAAGGACAAGCCGAACGTGGTGGTCCTGTCGGCCGACCTGACCAGTTCCAGCGAGGCGGACCTCTTCCGCGACACCTATCCCGACCGGTTCTACAGCTTCGGCATCGCCGAGCAGAACATGCTGAGCGTGGCCGGCGGCATGGCGCGTGAAGGGCTCTACCCCTTCGTTCATACGTTTGCCGTCTTTATCTATCGGCGTGCATACGACCAGGTCGCGATGTCCGTGGCCTACCCGAACCTGCCGGTGCGCATGATCGGTTTCCTGCCCGGCATTCTGACGCCCGGCGGGGCGACCCACCAGGCGATCGAGGACATCGCCGTCATGCGGGCGCTGCCCAACATGACCATCCTGGAGACCGGCGACGCCACCGACGTGGAGTCGGTGCTGGACGTGGCGCATGCGATCGACGGCCCCGTGTACGTCCGCATGCTCCGGGGCGAGATCCCGCGCCTGTTCGACGCCGGCGAGCCGATGCAGTTCAACCGGGCCCGGGTCCTGAGCCGCGGGACCGACCTTGCGCTCATCACCTCCGGCATCTGCACCGAGGAGGCCATGCGGGCCACCAACGTGCTGAAGGAGCGGGGCGTCTCGATCCAGCACCTGCACGTGACCACCCTGAAGCCCTTCACCGACCCGACCGTGCTCGAGGCGGCGGCGAACGCCAAGTACGGCGTCATCACCATGGAGAACCACTCCATCCTGGGCGGCCTGGGGACCGCCGTGGCGGAGGTCATGGCCGAGGCCGGCATCGGCAAGCGGCTGGTGCGCATCGGCATCCCCGACGTGTTCTCGCACGGAGCCAGCCGTCAGTACCTCATGAAGGAGCTGGGGCTCGACGCCACAGCGCTGGTGCGGAAGGTGGAGGAGATGATCGGCCAGCGGCTCAACATCACCGAGGATGACCTGGCCGCTGTCCGTCTCACCGCAGTCCACAGCGATGCAAAGGCGGAGGCACTGTAATGATGCTGCCAAATCCTACGCTTAATCTTTCAGGCGATCGCTTTACTGTACACTACCGCATCACGGCGGTTGACGAGACCGAAGCCCGGCTGTTCGCACAGGCGGTCTGCGTCGAGCAGACGGTGGAGTTCCCTGAGGCGCTGGTGCCCAAGGGGGACATCCGGCAGAAGATCGTCGGCCGCATCGAGTCGCTGGAAGCCGTGGCGCCGGGAACCTGGGACGCGCAGATCAGCTACGCGGTGGAGATCACCGGCTTTGAGCTGACCCAGTTCCTCAACGTGCTCTTCGGCAACACCAGCATCAAGCCGGGCATCCGGGTCGAGCGGTTCACCCTCCCGGAGTCGCTCCTGAAGGGCTTCCGGGGTCCCCGGTTCGGCGTGCAGGGGCTGCGGGAGTACCTGAACGTGCACGACCGCCCGCTCCTCTGCACGGCCCTGAAGCCCCAGGGGCTCTCGGCCGCCGACCTGGCGAACCTGGCCTACCACCTGGCCCTGGGCGGCATCGACATCATCAAGGACGACCACGGCCTGGCCGACCAGCAGTTCGCCCCATTCGACGAGCGGGTGAAGCTCTGCTCGGAGGCCGTGGAGCGGGCCAACCGGGAGACCGGGCGGCGCGCGATCTACATGCCGCACGTGGCCGGTCCGATCGACCGGGTCGTCGAGCGGGCCCACAGGGCCAAGGAAGCCGGGGCCGGGGGGCTGCTCATTTCCCCGGGGCTGGTCGGGTTTGACACCATGCGGCTGCTGGCGGACGACGACTCCCTGGCCCTGCCCATCATGAGCCACCCGGCGCTGCTGGGCAGCTTCGTCACCAGCCCGACCAACGGCATGTCCCACTTCGCCCTGTTCGGGCAGATCATCCGGCTGGCGGGCGCAGATGCGACGGTCTACCCCAACTGGGGCGGGCGCTTCTCCTTCAGCCGGGAGGAGTGCGGGTCGATCGCCGAGGGCGCCGCGGTGCCCATGGGCCACATCAAGCCCATCTTCCCGACCCCCGGCGGCGGCATGAGCCTGGAGCGGGTCCCCGAGATGCTGCGCTTCTACGGCAAGGACGTCATCCTTCTGATCGGCGGCGGGCTGTTCCAGGCCGGCCCCGACCTGGTGGCGAACTGCCGCGATTTCCTGGCTACCGTCTCCGCGTAGAGAGGGGGAGTGACCGATGCCCTACCGTGTGCTCGGTCCCGATGACCCGGCCCTGGCCGCGCTGGATGAGGCGCTGCGGGGGCACCCCGAATGGGAGACCAGCCTGACCATCGTGCCCTGGGCCGAGTACCGGGACAGGCTGATGCAGACCCTCACCGCACCGCAGGCGCCGTACGAGGCGGTCTTCGTGCCCGGCCACGTCTGGGTGCCGGAGCTGGCGGCCGCAGGTCTGCTGGTCGCCCTCGACCCCGTTCTGGACCGGCTGCCAGAGCAGGTCGACCGCTACCGGCCGGACGACATCCTGCCGGCCCTGGCCCGGGAGAGCCGCTTCCGGGGATCGCAGTACATGCTGCCCCTGTTCACCGACGGCCATCTGGTCTTCTTCCGGGCGGACGAGGCGGAACCGGCCGCCGGTGAGGCGGTACCGCTGATCGCACCCGGAGACGTCGCCAAGCTGGCCGCCGCGGCCCACCGGCCGCCCGGGCGGTACGGCCTGGCGCTGAAGGCCCACCCCAGCGAGATCCTGCTGGACTGGCTCCCCTACCTGTGGAGCGAGGGCGGCGACATCCTGGACGAGGGCGGTCGTCCGGCCTTCGCCGGCCCCGCCGGCGTCCGGGCCCTGGAGGCGTACTGCGCCCTCCGGGAGTACTGCCCACCCGACACCCACCAGTACGGCAACGCCGAGATCGCGGCCCTGCTGAAGCAGGGGAAGGTCGGGGTGGCGGCCACCTGGGGCGGACAGGCGGCGACGATCATGCCGGCTCCGGGTGAGGCCGCCTACCGGGCGGGCACTTTCCCAGAACCCTGGAACGGCACGTGGGGCGTGGCGCTGCCGGCCAACCTGCCTCCGGCGGCGCAGGAGGGCATGCTCGCCGTGCTGCTGCAGGCCCTGGGGCCCGAGACCGACCGGGCGGTGACCCGCGTGGCGGGCAGCCCGGTGCGCCAGTCGAGCTACACGCCCGCTGAGATGGAGCGGTATCCCTGGCTCGCGGCGCAGTACGAGATGGTGAAGCGGGCCAGGACGCTGCCCGTTCACCCGGGAGTGGGGGCTTTCCTGGGTGCCCTGTACGCAGCGGTCCACGATGCGTTCACCGGAAAGACGACCCTGCGTGAAGCGCTGGCTACGGCAGAATCCACGGTTCGCCGGGTGATGCAGGAGGGTTAGCCGCCATGCAAGTGCACAGCGAGGCTGATCTGAAGGTCCTGGTGGCGTGGATGTACTACGACGAGGGGCTGACCCACGAGAAGATCGCCCAGCGGCTCGGCATGTCCCGGGTGGCCGTCACCCGGCTCCTGCAGAAGGCCCGCCGGGAGGGCATCGTCCAGATTCAGATCACGCAGCCGCTGCCCGTGCAGTTCCGCATGGCCAGGCAGCTGGAGGAGACCTTCGGCCTGAAGCGGGCCATCGTGGTCCGGTCGTACCCCGAGCACCGGGTCACGCTGGACGCCCTGGGCGGGGCGGGGGCGCAGTACCTGCAGAGCCTGTTGTTCCCCGGATGCCGCCTGGGGGTGGCCTGGAGCGAGACGGTACGGCGCATCATCCCGTACGTGCACCGGCCGAAGCACCCGCTGCCGGGCACCATCAACGAGCTGGTGGGCACGCGCACCGTGCAGACCAACCCGTTCAGCGTCAGCGGTCAGCTGGCGAACGCGCTGGGGATGCCGCTGGAGACCCTGCCGGTTCCGGTCGTGGTGCAGAGCCCGGCGGCGCGCGACGCCATCCTGAGCGAGGAGTCCATCCGCACCGCCATGGAGCACGCACGGCAGTGCGACATCGCCCTCGTCGGGCTGGGCGACGTGGGCCCCGAGTGCACCCTGATCCGGACGGGGCACCTGACGGAAGAGCAGGTCAACGCGTTCCGTGAGCGGGGCGCCGTGGGCGACATCCTGATGCGCTTCTACGACAGCAACGGCCAGTACGTGCCGGGTCCCCTGGAGCAGTGCATCATCTCCCTGGAGTGGACGGACATCAAGCGGCTGCCGCACATCGTCGCGATGGCCGCAGGCTCCCGGAAGGTCGATGCGATCCTGGGCGCCCTGCGCGGCCGCCTGATCCACAGCCTCATTATCGACACGGATACTGCCCGGCAGATCCTTGCCAAAGCCGGTGTCAGTTAGATCCAAGGACCTACACGTCTAGGAGGGTGTTGACATGAGACGGTATCTGGCTGCGCTCCTGTCCCTGGTGTTGATTGTGGGTCTGACTGCGTGCTCCAAGCCCGCCTCCCAGCCTCAGCCTGCCGAGAGCCAGGCGCCGGCCGCCGGCGGCTCGGCTCAGACGGGGACCGAGGACAAGTCCCTGGAAGGCGTTCCCGAGGCGATCACGTCCAAGCAGATCCGCGTGGCCGTCATCCGGAACCTGGCTTCCGACGACCACACGAAGCAGTTCCTCGACGGCGCCCGCAAGGAGGGTGAGTCCTTCGGCTTCGTAGTCGACACGTTCCTCTCCGACGGCGATGACTCCCGGATGCAGGAGCTGGTCGCTCAGGCCATCCAGAAGGGCTACGACGGCCTGATCATCTCGCACGGCAAGGTGGACTACTCCTACGACATGCTGAAGCCCGCCGTTGACAAGGGCATCAAGGTGGTCGCCTTCGACACGCCCATCGAGAAGGACGGCCAGACGCTGGAGGAGATCACCACCACGTACCAGGACGACTTCAAGCTGGCCGAGCTCTCCCTCGAGGAGGTCGTGGCGCTCGCCAAGGACGGGCAGCCTGTGCGGGTCCTGAAGCTCTGGATGGCCGGATTCGCCCCGCTTGACCGGCGCCAGACTGTCTACCAGCAGTACGAGGACGCTGGCAAGATCGTGACCCTCGAGACCGTGGGCGTCTCCAACTTCCAGGATGTCCAGGGCGACATCGCCGCCAAGGTGAGTGCACTGCTGGCCAAGTACCCGCCCGGCACCGTCGACGTCATCTGGGCCTGCTGGGATGAGATGGCCAAGGGTGCCTATCAGGCGCTGATCGAGAACAACCGCACCGACATCCCGATGGTCTCCATCGACATCTCCAACCAGGACATCAACCTGATGCGCGAGCCCGGCAGCAAGTGGATTGCCACCGCGGCCGTTGACCCGTCGCTGATCGGCATGGTCGACATGCGCCTGCTGGCCAAGAAGCTCGCCGGCGAGCCGACCCCCGTCGAGTACAACCTGGAGGCCAAGCTGATCAAGCAGGAGCAGCTGAAGCCCGAGACCAACATGACCAACCTCAGCGAGGTCGTTCCGGGCTGGGGCAAGTCCGACGCCTTCAACGAGCCCTGGATGGACACGCTGCGGGCCAAGTACGGCAGCAAGTAGTGTGATTCGTGATGAGCCAGCCGAAGCTGCACACAGTCGCGATGGAGGGCATCTCCATCGAGTTCCCCGGCGTAAAGGCGCTGTCTGACGTCAACTTCGAACTGCGGAGCGGCACGATTCACGCGCTCGTCGGGGCCAACGGAGCCGGGAAGTCCACGTTAATGAAGGTTCTCTCAGGAGCGTATGGCCACTACACCGGCAAGATCTTCGTCGACGGCGAGGAGGTCCACATCCGGGCGCCGCGCGACGCCAAGAGACTGGGCATCCAGATCGTCTACCAGGAAGTGGACACGGCCCTCATCCCGCACCTGAGCGTGGCGGAGAACATCATGCTGGACGTCCTCGTGAACAGCATGGGCCGGAAGCAGTTCGTGAACTGGTCGCAGATCCACGCGTCGGCGGAGCAGGTGCTGCGGCGGCTGAACATTGACCTCGACACGCGGGCCCTGATCCAGGACCTCAGCCTCGCCCAGAAGCAGATGGTCCTGATCGCACGGGCCATCGCGGAGGAGACCCGATTCCTGATCCTCGACGAGCCCACAGCCCCGCTCAGCAACACGGAGACCGAGGAACTGTTCCGGGTGGTCGAGGACCTGGCCTTCAACCACAACGTCGGCGTGGTGTTCATCTCGCACCGGCTGCCGGAGCTGTTCGCCATCTGCCGGGAGATCACCGTCATGCGGGACGGCACGGTGGTCACCAGCCAACCGATGAACGGTCTCACGGCCGGCGACGTGGTGGAGCTGATGCTCGGCCGCAAGTTCGAGGAGAACTACGCCAAGCGGCCGGTGGAGATCGGCGACACGCTGTTCGAGGTGAAGGGCCTCACCGAACTCACTGGCAAGATCACCGATGTGAGCCTCACGGTCCGCAGCGGCGAGATCGTGGGAGTGGCCGGACTGGTAGGGGCGGGCAAGACCGAACTGTGCAAGACCATATTCGGAGCGTTGCCCGCCCGCTCCGGCGAGGTGCTGCTGAGGGGCAAGCGGCTGAACGTCAGCTCGCCGTATGCCGCGGTGAAGCAGGGCCTCGCACTGGTGCCGGAGGAGCGGCGGAAGGAAGGGGTTCTGGTGGAGGAATCGGTGGTCACCAACCTCACCGCCGCCAGCCTGAGCAACTTCTGCGGGCCCATGGACTTCGTCAGGAAGCGGGCTGAGCGGGCCGCCGCACGCAAAGTGATCGAAGACCTCAGGGTCAAGACCCCGAGTGAGGAGCAGAAGGTTGCCTACCTGTCGGGCGGTAACCAGCAGAAGGTGGCCGTGGGCAAGTGGCTTATCGCCGAGGCCGACATCTACATCTTCGATGAGCCCACCAAGGGCGTGGATGTCGGGGCGAAGCGGGAGATCTTCGACCTGATCGGCCAGCTCGCGGCCATGGGGAAGGGGATCATCTACGCGTCGTGTGAGCTGTCCGAGATTCTGGCGATCACCGATCGCACGTACGTGATGTACGACGGCCGGATCGTGAAGGAGCTGCGGACAGCCGAGACCACCGAACAGGAAATCCTGTACTGGTCGACAGGGGGCAAGTGACGCATGTTGGCAAAGACGGAGACCACGCAAGCTGCGCGCAGCACCGTGGGTGCCCAGGTTTTGAACTTCATCACCAAGTGGGGCACCGTGCTCACGATCATTCTGCTCCTGGTCTTCTTCTCATTCGCCTCGCCGTCGTTCCTCACCGCATCCAACCTGATTACGATCCTGCGCAGCATCTCAATCGTCACGGTGATCGCCGTGGGCGTCACCATGTCGCTGACGGTCAACGGCTTCGACCTCTCCGTCGGCACCGTGGCGACCCTGGCTGACGCGCTGGTCATCTCGATGTTCGTGTGGCACGGTTGGTCGACTGTGCCGGCCATTCTGGTGGCCCTGCTGGGCTGTCTGGTCGTGGCCGCAGTGAACGCGACGCTCATCGTCAAGTTCCGGATTCCCGACCTGCTGGTCACGCTGGCCACCATGTTCGTGTTCGAAGGCGTCGCCCTGACCTACACCGGGGGCGGCTCCATCAGCCAGGGCATGCCCCGGCTTGACGGTACGCCGACCTACGGCGTCATCCCGGCTTCGTTCCGGATGATCGGCCAGGCGCCCTGGATCATCCTCATCATGCTGGCCGTGGTCGCCCTCGTGCACATCTTCCTCAACTACACCAAGCACGGCCGCTACCTGTACGTGGTCGGCGGGAACATGGAGGCCGCGCGGCTCTCCGGCATCCCCGTCAACCGCTACCGCACTCTGGCGTACATCCTGTCCTGCTCGCTGGCTGCGCTGGGCGGCATCATGCTGGCCGCACGCCTCGGTTCGTCGCAGATCAACGCCGGCGCCGGTTACCTCATGCCCTCGGTGGCCGCGGCCTACATCGGTTTCTCGGTCGCCGGCCAGGGCCGGCCGAACGCCATCGGCACGTTCCTGGGCGCCGTGCTGGTGGGCGTGCTGGAGAACGGCCTCGTGATGCTGTCGGTTCCGTACTACTCGCTGAACATCGTGAAGGGTTCCGTGCTGGCGCTGGCGCTGGCGATGACTTACTTCCGCAAGAAGTGAGTCTGCAACGACACGCACCGGAGGTATAGAAGGATGGCGAAGTACGACCAGTATTTCCTCATGAAGCCCGAGGACGTCATCGAGTACGTGAAGGACCAGCTGGACGTATTCGATCCCGACGCCGATCTGGAGTGCAAGGAGATCGGCGACGGCAACCTGAACTACGTTTTCCGGGTTTGGGACCGCAAGTCTTCGAAGTCGCTGATCGTCAAGCAGTCCGGCAACACGGCCCGGATTTCCGACGAGTTCAAGGTTTCCATTGACCGCAACCGCATTGAGACCGAGGCGCTGATCCTGGAGGGCCGCCTGGCTCCCGGGCTGGTCCCGAAGGTGTACAAGTATGATCCGGTGATGAACTGCTGCGTCATGGAGGACCTGTCGGACCACCAGATCATGCGCGGCGCGCTTATCAAGCACGAGAAGTTCCCGCTGTTCGCCGACCATATCACCACGTTCATGGTGAACACCCTGCTGCTGACCTCCGACGTGGTGATGGACCACAAGGAGAAGAAAGACCTGGCCCGCCGCTTCGGCGTTCCCGACCTGTGCGAGATCACCGAGGACCTGGTCTACACCGAGCCGTTCAACGACTACAAGGGCCGCAACCGGGTCTTCCCGCCCAACCTGGAGTGGGTGAAGCAGAACATCTACGCCGACCGGGAGCTGCTCTTCGAGGTGAGCAAGCTCAAGTTCGACTTCATGACCCGGGCCCAGGCCCTGATCCACGGCGACCTGCACACCGGCTCGATCTTCGTCCGGCCCGACTCCACCAAGGTGATCGACCCCGAGTTCGCCTACTTCGGGCCCATGGGCTACGACACCGGCAACGTGGTGGCCAATCTGCTGTTCGCCTGGGCGAACGCCGACGCCACCATCGCGGATGAGGCCGAGCGGGCCGACTACACCGGCTGGCTGGAGAAGACCGTCATCGACGTCGTCGACCTGTTCCGCGCCAAGTTCCTCAGGGCCTGGGATGAACACATCACCGAGATCCTGGCCCGCACGCCAGGGTTCAAGGAGTGGTACCTCGAAACCGTCATGGAGGACACCGCCGGCGTGGCCGGGCTGGAACTGTGCCGCCGCATCATCGGCCTGGCGCAGGTGAAGGACATCACCTCGATCGCCGACCCCGACAAGCGGGTGCGGGCTGAGCGTGTGTGTCTGACCACGGCGAAGGAGTACATCAAGAACCGCCGCCGGTTCCAGACGGGCGCCGACTACGTGGCCCCGTTCAAGCGGGCCCTGGAGGAGTACCCGCGGTAAAGACGGAGAGAGGGGAGTGCAGGCATGACGCAGGGTAAGCAGATCGTACCCGTAGCGCTCGACGACGCAGGCAGCGCCCTGGTCATCGTCGACCAGACCCTGATTCCCAACGAGACGAAGTATCTCCGGCTGACGACGCAGCCGGAGATCTGGGAGGCCATCCACACGCTTCGGGTGCGCGGGGCCCCCGCCATCGGCATCGCGGCGGCCTTTGGCGCCTATCTGGGCGTGAAGGGCTCGACGGCCGCTGACTTCGACACGTTCTACGCCGAATTCAAGAAGGTGAAGGAGTACCTCGCTTCCTCCCGCCCGACCGCCGTGAACCTGTTCTGGGCCCTGGACCGGATGGAGGACTGCCTGCTGCGCAACCGGGAGCGCCCGATCGCGGAGATCAAGGAGGCGCTCCGCACAGAGGCCGAGGCCATCAAGGAGGAGGACGCCCGGGCCAACCGCGCCATCGGCGAGTACGCCCTGTCGCTGCTGAAGCCGGGCATGGGCATCCTGACCCACTGCAACGCCGGCGCGCTGGCCACGGCGGCCTACGGCACCGCCCTGGCGCCGATCTACCTGGGCCAGGAGCGCGGGTACAACTTCAAGGTGTTTGCGGACGAGACGCGCCCGCTGCTGCAGGGTGCCCGCCTCACGGCGTACGAGCTCATGCAGGCCGGGGTCGACGTGACCCTGATCTGCGACAACATGGCCTCCGCCGTGATGAAGAACGGCTGGGTGCACGCGGTTTTCGTCGGCTGCGACCGGGTCGCGGCCAACGGCGACACCGCCAACAAGATCGGCACCTCGGGCGTGGCGATCCTGGCGAAGAACTACGGCATTCCGTTCTACGTCTGCGCACCGACGTCCACCATCGACCTGAACTGCAAGACCGGCGCCGACATCGTGATCGAGGAGCGCAAGCCCGAGGAAGTCACCGAGATGTGGTACGCCAAGCGCATGGCGCCGGAGAACGTGAAGGTCTTCAACCCGGCCTTCGACGTGACCGATGCCAAGTTCATCACGGCGATCATCACCGAGTACGGCATCGCCCGGCCGCCTTACACCGAGTCGCTGAAGGAGCTGTTCCGGCGCAAGGAGCAGGCGGACGGCCGGGCATGACCGGGCAGACGGACATGGCGTTCATGGACGAAGCCGAAGCAAGACGGCTGATGGTCGACGTGGGCCGCCGGATGTACCTGAAGGGATTCGTGGCGGCCAATGACGGCAACATCAGCGTGCGAATCGGGCCGGACGCGCTGCTCGTGACGCCCACCGGGGTCTCGAAAGGCTACATGGACGCCGGCATGATGGTGAA
>ENA-UPSB01001628-UPSB01001628.1-bioreactor-metagenome-genome-assembly--contig:-NODE-1628-length-25414-cov-7.021058_pt1 | contig 25414 bp, 22 predicted proteins | sample MGYA00238182_ERZ773286 | MGnify/ENA primary metagenome ERZ773286 (study PRJEB29026, sample SAMN07631240) | bioreactor metagenome | isolation source: Switchgrass digestor | place: USA: Dartmouth... | reverse complement strand
GGTAGTCCGGCTGGCTTGCCGCAAGTCTTGCGGCCGCCTCCGACGCCGACGGGTCGGATACGATCATGGAAATGCCGGCTGCTGTCGAGGTGGCCGGGCTGCCGGCTTCTGCAAGTTTGCCCGGACTGCCGGCTTCCGCTAATTGGCCGGAGCCTTCTGTATTTATTAGTTTGTCCGGACTGCCTGCTTCGGCTTTTACAGGCTTATTCGCCGTCGCGCCCATGACCGCTTCGAATGCCGCGGTCTTTGCAAACGTATTACCCGCCGCGCTCTTTGCCGGTCCGCCTATTTCAAATTGCTCCTCTGCTGTACCGTTATGTAAAAATGCCGGTTTTATCGTCTGTGCTTTCAAAGAGGATACCGCTTCCGAAATCCGGCCGGCCCATATGTCCGGCAAGGGAGAACCCAGAAAAGCGCCGAACATCAATGCGATCAGGATATATGCCACCCATGCGGCCATATCGCTTTTTCGTTTTTCGTTTATCATTTTAACCCCCAACCCTTCACCGATTTCTGCGGACCCTGGTATCAAGAAGGAGGCATACGATGCTTTATGCGGTGAAAATATTCTTGTTGTCTAAATTGTGGACAGGTTATTTTATTTTTATACGTTTTGGGAAAAATATGCTTTCATAAGAGTCTATGGCCGAATTGCGGAGAGAAGACCAATTATTTTCGGACATGTTTGCGGAATGGGTTTTCGGAGGCATTATTTTCCAAAGCAAGTTCCGGGTTGAAAGAATGCATTTTTCTTAACACATTTTGGTTGACAAACATAATGATCAAATATTATAATAGTTCTGCACTATGTGCAAAAATCCACGAAGCCCCGGATTTTATTGAAAAATCTGCCATTGCAGGCTTTCCTGCAGGCTGGCGCCGGTGTGGGGTGAAACGCATCGGCGAACCGTAGATGGCTGTTCGGATCGAACAGTCGATTTAAGTTATTGAGGAGTGTTTTTAGGATGAAATCGTTTATCGCAAAACCTCATGAAGTTGAAAAAAAGTGGTATATACTAGACGCGAAGGGTAAGACTCTGGGCAGACTGGCTTCTGAGGCAGCTTCCATATTGCGGGGTAAGAGAAAGCCGATTTATACGCCGCATGTTGACACCGGCGACTATGTAATTATTATAAATGCCGAACAGGTTGAAGTTACAGGCAACAAGAGAAAAGAAAAGATCTACAAAAGACATACGGGCTATCCCGGCGGACTCCGCACGATCACCTTTGAGAAACTGCAGGCGAAAAAGCCGGAAGAAATTATCAGGCATGCAGTAAAGGGAATGATGCCCAAAGGAAAGCTGGGCAGGAAGATGTACAAGAAGCTGAAGGTTTATGCCGGTCCCGAACACAGACATGCGGCACAGAAGCCGGAAGTCTGGAACTTTTAAAAGGGAGGAACCATAAATGGCAAAGATGCAATACACAGGTACTGGAAGAAGAAAGTGTTCTGTTGCCAGAGTCAGATTAATCCCTGGTAAAGGCAATATTACGGTAAATAAAAAGCCCCTTGAGGACTATTTCGGAATGGAGATCCTCAAGAGGGAGGTCAGAAGGCCTTTTGAAATTGCCGGCGTTGAAGGCAAGTTTGACGTTATCGCGACTGTAAGAGGCGGCGGCTTCACGGGACAGGCGGGAGCATTGAGACACGGTATTTCCAGAGCTCTTGTTTCCGCGGACAGGGAAAACTTCAGAGCGCCTTTAAAGGCTGCCGGTTTCCTGACAAGAGACCCGAGAATGAAGGAAAGAAAGAAGTACGGACTGAAGAAAGCGAGAAGGGCCTCTCAGTTCAGCAAGCGTTAATGGGCTTTTTACAATCGAATTTGTTCAAACTTACAAGGCTTGTTTGCGAGTCACAAACCGTCATCGGGCATACCTATGGCGGTTTTGTTTTTGCAGATATCTGAACTCTGATATAATAAGCTCGGCGGCAGGAAGCAGGGGCTCCAATCTGCCCGCCTGCCATAAGAATGTGACGAGACAGGAGTGAATCATATGGAAGAGCCTAGAATCATTGTGAATACGACGATGTCAAAGGAAGATTACAGGAGGTTTTTATACATAGCAACCTTCCGAAGAAATAAGTTAATTCTGCCTTTTCTAGGGTTGATCTCTTTGATCGCAAGCCTGATAATTAGTTTTGAAAGTGATGGTTTAAATATTACAAAGCTTATAATAAGTTGGATTGCGTTGTCTGTACTGGCAATTGCCGTTGTTGTATTGAAAGTTGAGCGAAGAAATGCCCAACGAATCAAGACCGATAAGACAGGGGCATTTGACAGCATAAATACTTTAAAATTTTATGAGGACAGAATCGTTTTTGAGAATCGGGAGCTTAAGTCGACGGGCGAGCTGAAGTATAGTCAGTTCTATGCCTTGCTGGAAAGCAAAGATTATTTCATTTTTTATTTAACGGTCAATCAAGCCTCCCTGGTAAGGAAGAAGGATGTAGAGGATCTTAATGGATTCAAGGAGCTTCTGGCCGAAAAGTTCGGAACTAAATATAAGAATGTATAGATCAAATCCCCCAAGGCTTAAGTTGGGGGATTTATTTGTCATTTCGTGAAGTGAGGGGACCGGTATGAGAGTTGAAAAAGAATAAAACTGCGATTGATGACAGAACTTGTCTGGGAAAAACTCTAACAATGAGGGACAGCCTGCCATATAATTAAGCCAGGGGGTGTAACCATGAAAAAGAAACAATGGAAAAGGATTTTTGCCTGGGCAGTCGTATTTACCTTTATATTGGGCACATTTCCGGCGACCGCATCCGCCTCGGGCGAAATCGCGGACAGTGTCTATATAAACGGTAATATTTACACCATGGATGAAAGCCGGCCTAAGGCGGAGGCCCTGGCGATCAAGGGGCAAAAGCTGATTTATGTCGGCAGCAGCCAGGGGGTAAAGGAATTTATCGGAAGCAATACGAAGGTTACGGATCTGAAGGGGAAGACCGTAATTCCGGGTTTGATTGAAGGTCATATGCACGTTCCGATGCTGGGCGAAAACCTGCTGAAGATTGACGCCTTCTGGAAGCCGAAGGCAGAAATCCTGGCGGCGGTAAAGGCGGAGGCGGAGAAGGTAAAACCGGGAGAGTGGATAACCGGTTTTGGCTGGAATAATACCATCTGGGAGGACAAATCCTATCCGACGAAGGAGGAACTGGATGCGGTGGCGCCCAACAACCCGGTGGTCTTGGAACGGACCGACGGCCACATGATCTGGGTGAACTCCATGGCCCTTGAACTCGCCGGCATTACCAAGGATTCAAAGGATCCGCAGGGCGGAGAGATCCTGCGGGATGCCGACGGAAATCCGACGGGCTGCCTTACCGATACGGCGGGCGAGCCGGTTCAGAAAATTATTCCCGCGCTCAGCGACGAACGGGAAAAAGAAGCCATTCTGGCCGCGCAGGAGCAACTGCTTTCCTACGGAATTACCAGCGCGGTGGATGCCGGTTCCAATGCCAAAATGATCGGACTGTTTAAAGATCTGTATCGGGAGGGGAAACTGAAGCTCCGGCTTTATGCTCTGGTGGGCGGCGACTGGGGCGGAGCCATTGCGGGTTCGGAGATGGAATATGTCTTGAAGAATCCTCCCCAGAAGGGGCTTTACGATTCCCGCTTAAGCGTCAACGGGGTTAAGCTGTTTGCCGACGGTTCCCTCGGCTCGAGGAGCGCTGCCCTGCTTGATGATTACAGTGACAGGCCGGGCCATATCGGAAATTATCAATATACCGACGAAGAGCTTTATGCGGTGATGAAGCAGATTTACGACCGGGGCTATCAGATCGCGACCCACGCCATCGGCGACGGCGGCATCAATCAGGTCGTACGCAATTACGAGAAATTAATCAAGGCGGATCCCAATGCGGACCGCAGGCTGCGCATCGAGCATTATCAGGTTTCCACGCTGGAGGACATCAAGAAAATTGCAGACCTGAAGATTCTGCCTTCCATGCAGCCTACTCATGCCACTTCCGACAAAACCATGGCGGAAGACCGGATCGGCGCGGAACGGATGAAGGGCGCATATGCCTGGAGAACAATTATCGACACCGGCAATATCATCATCGGCGGCTCTGACGCTCCCGTGGAACTGGTAAATCCGTATCATGGCTTATACGCGGCGGTGACGAGGCAGAGCCGGGACGGACTGCCGGAAGGCGGCTGGTATAAGGAAGAGGCTATGACGCGTGAAGAGGCGCTGAAAGCCTTCACCGTCTGGGCTGCCTACGGTCAGTTTGAAGAACATCTCAAGGGCGCGCTGAAGGCCGGCATGCTGGCAGATTTTGTCGTGATCGACCGGGATTATATGAAATGTCCCGACCATGAAATTAAGGATATTCAGGCGCTGATCACCGTGCTGGGCGGCGAAGTCGTCTATCAAAAAGATACCGCAACGCCATCCGTGATTTGGCAGGGCGTACCCATCAGCTTCTCCGCGGCACCGGTCATCCGGGACGGAAGGCTTTATGTGGAAGCTGCCGCATTAGCGGATAAACTGGGCGCCGCGGTGGCTTACACGGAAGGAAGCTCTGAACTAACGATGACGAAGGCTGATAAAAAGCTGAAGCTGGCCGTTGTCAAATCGGGGGATCAGGAACTAATTCCGCTTCGGGAGGCCCTGACAGGCTTCGGATACGGAGTGACATGGAACGACTTGAGCAGGTCGGTTTCCATTTATTAATAGTAAGAAAATAGTTTAATACCGTAACTTGGCGCTGCCCGGAATGAGGCGCTGCAAGAAAAAAGAGAGAAACAACTGCAAATTGTTGTGTAGAAGTTCGGAAAAGCAGGTTCATGCTGCATGACGCCTGCTTTTTATTTTGTTTAGCGATGCGAAACCCGATACTAAGATACGATCAAGTTTTATATAATAAATGTGCAGTCGGGCCGATTTATACGGTAAGAAGATTGGATAATCGGGAGAAATACTAGTAAGAGAAAATACTATAATTTATAATATACGAATGATTTCAGAAACATTAATAGACATCACGGGGAGGAGAATCTTTGCAATATTTAGTTGATTTCATTATATTGGCTTTTATTTATTTCCTGGTTTTTTATAGAAAGTGGCGCAAAGGGGCCAAGATGACGTTTATATTCAATACGCTCATGTATATTTACATCGCCTTGGTTTTAAGCGTAACGCTGATGCCGTTTCCCGTACCATTTATCAACGGCACCAATAATTTATTTCTTGAGACGGTTAATCTCATTCCTTTCCGGGATTTAAGGCTGCACTACTATGGCAGCGCCAGGGAAATCATTTTAAATGTTATCATGATGGCGCCATTTGGATTTTTATATCCGATTATTAAGAATTCCGGCATTCTGAAAACCGTTGCCGTATGCTTTCTTTTCAGCCTGGCAATCGAAAGCACGCAATTGTTGAATACATTTTGGGGAGGATTGGCATCAAGGTCGTTTGATGTTACCGACTTGATTACGAATACTTTCGGAGGTTTTTTGGGATATTTGTTTTTCATCGTTTTAAAGCCGGTTGCCCAAAGAATCTTAAAGAGCACTAATCATGGCATATAACCGTAAAAATTCAACCCTCCGGGACTTATACCGGAGGGTTTTGACATTCAAGTGACAGAGAGGCCGAGGGCACACTTCCCGGTGTCACCGGGTGGGTATGATCTCAAGCCAGTAACCGTCCGGATCCGAGATGAAATAAATGCCCATGCTCGGATTTTCATAGCAGATGCAGCCCATCTCCTTATGCTTCGCATAAGCCGCGTCATAATCGTCGGTCCGGAATGCGATATGAAATTCGTTATCTCCGAGGTTATACGGTTCCTTTCTGTCCCGCAGCCAGGTGAGCTCAATCTGGTGTTCCGCCAGTTCGTTGGCAAGGAACACGATGATAAAAGAGCCGTCCGGGGCTTCGATCCTCCTTACCTCCTTCAAGCCAAGCGCTTCCTCGTAAAATTTTAATGACCTGTCCAGATCAAGCACGTTGATATTGTTGTGTACAACCTTAAAATTCATTCTGTATCCCCACCATTCCTTATAAAATAATCAGCGAAACCGCCGGTTCTCCGGGGCGTCTGCCCCGGGCTGTGCGTGTTCCGGGTTTCACTCGTTAGTATACCAATATTTTTCAGAATAAAAAAGCTGTTTATTTATAATTACTTTTTGAGAAAAGGTTGACAAATCCGCTAAAATCCACGATAATAATAAATGCGCCTACAAAGGCGAACGAATTGAATATGGGGAATTAGCGCAGTTGGGAGCGCGTTTGACTGGCAGTCAAGAGGTCAGGGGTTCGAATCCCCTATTCTCCACCAAAAAACATAGGGACCGTTTAGGTCCCTATGTTTTATTGTATTGTGAGGGGATTCGAACCCGAAAGGGCGCTGCCGTCGTGAGAAAGTCCTGCGGACTTTCGAACAGGGAGCGGTCCAAGGCGCCTGAACGGGGCGTCGCAGGACGGCAGATGCGAAGCAGATGCAAAATCCCCTATTCTCCACCAAAGCAACAAAATCCGAACCTTTTTCCAATAGAAGGGTTCGGGTTTGTTTATTATCTTGATTAATCTATGCAATAACAACAAGGGATGCAAGCTCCGAGGCATCCCTCGTTGCTTTTCTAGGGGATTCTGCCCCTCTGATGCGGATTGAGCCTCGAAAAAAGTATATCAAAATAAAGAATTGGAGGCGAGATAGCAGGACCGGACGAAGAACAGACCGAAGATGCTGAAAAAGGCGTAAAAGAAGATGCTGGAAAAGATGTGGAAAAACATCTCGCCGGCGGCATAATGCCGCTTGGTATTGAGCTTATGTTTTCAGAGACACCCGTTACAATAGAGACAGGTAGTGGAACGGTTAACGGTACCCTGGAAATCACAAAAATACCGCTTGAAATAACAGCAAACAGCGCTTCCAAAGTTTACGACGGAACTACGTTGACCAATCCAGGGTATTCAATAACCGGAGGCGGCCTAGTGTCTGGTCATAAATTGGCTTCGATAACCATAACAGGATCCCAACTGGATGTGGGAAGCAGCGCAAACATCGCCAGCGGAGCAGTGATATTGGATGGCTCCGGAATTGATGTAACCAATAACTACGCCATAACCTATATAAACGGAACGCTGGAAGTTCATCAACAAAGCTCCGGGAAAAAAGATACCGGCTCATCGAAGCCTGCATCCCCTCAACCGACACAAGAAAAGGTCATTGTCATTGTCAATGATCAAGAATATAACGCCGGAACAGAGACCAGAAGAACCGAAAACGGCAGGACTACCGTCACCGTCGAAGTGGACAATCAGGTCGTTGCAGATAAAATCAATGAAGACATAAAGAATAACCCGACCGGAACGGGAAACAGTATCCAGGTGCCTGTGGCGGATACCGATGTGGCTGAAGAACTCGGCGTCTCGGAAAAGGATCTTAAAGAGATCAAGGTGGAAATAGAGATCACCAGGATGGATGAGGCCGTGGCCGCTAAATACTATGAGGCAGCTAAGGCAAATGGAGCGGCCCAGGTTGATCCAAGCAAGATAACAACCGGAATTGTCTTCAACCCGGACGGCACCTAAGCCATGTGCCTACGGAGGTTTACGAAAAGGACGGAAAGTGGTATGCAAGGATCAATTCCCTGACCAACTCCACCTACTCGGTTATCTGGAATCCGGTTACGGTAAACTCCGTGGAAAACCACTGGGTAAAAGACACAGTCAACGGTCTGGCGTCAAGACTGATCATCAATAATCCTGAGACCTTTGCGCCCGACAAAGCCATTACCCGTGCGGATTTCGCCGGATATATCGTTCGCGCCCTGGGCTTGTACAGGACAGGCTTCGAATATGAGAACAGGTTTAAGGATGTTCAGAATTCCGGCGACAGAAATACCGGACGGCTCGACGCCGCCCGGTATTTCTTCGCTGCTAATCCGCAGAATATGCGTTTTCAGACTCTATATAGATTTGCCCGTCTCTGTAATCCACATCAAAGTTCAATGCAGAGGCGAGATCTCTGGATTTGTCTACAGTCTGAAGGCAGGCCCTTTTTTGATTAGGGCCTGATTTTTGTGTATGACGGGTATGTCGTCCATCACAAATGAAATCTCTTCGTCTGGGAAATCAGAATCGGATGCTTCTAACGATGCAACTCTTCAATTGCATAAGTGAGCATTTGGATGGCTGCCGGGATGGATTCCTCATCGATGTCAAACTCCGGGTTATGGAGCGGCTGTGTCGTATCGGTTCCGATTCCCGCGTAAGTTGCAATACCTCCATTATCCTGAACTTTATTCATCATAATTGCCGCATCGTCGGTTCCCCCTAAGTTACCTTCGAAATAAATCTTTTCAAACCAGGGCACCTTGCTTGCTGCACGCCGGATTATTTCCATCATGGCATCATCACTCTGCGCTGCGGGTATTTCCCCGAAATCTTTCACAGAATACCCCAGGTCGTATGCCCTTGCAGCTCCGTCCAGAATGTCGAATACTCTCTTGCGGGCATATTTTGATATTTCCTGATTCTGCCCCCTGTATTCTATGCTCATAAACGCATTGGGAGCAATGGTATTTGCTACCACACCTGCATTGAGTACGCCCACATTGAATCTGCAGAGCCCCGCTTCATGCGGAGCGATGGAATGGATATTGAGGGCAGCCGTGCAGGCTGCAAGCAATGCATTTTTGCCTTCCTGAGAAGCGCCGCACGGATGAGCGGCCCTGCCTATGAAAGTGACATCCAGCTGACAATCGCTGAGAAAGTCTTTGCATCCGCAGCAGATTGTATTTGACGGAAGCGGCCGGCCATCTGCAGATAAAGCCATATGTATGGATATAAAGTTTGTTACATCATCCAGATGACCTTTGTCAACGATGGACTGGGCGCCGTAGAATTTTTCCTCGGCCGGCTGAAAAATAAGCCGGACCTTTCCGTTTAATGTATCTTTCTGTTCCATCAGAGCCTGCGCCAAACCGAGCCCGATGGCCGTGTGTGCATCGTGTCCGCAAGCGTGAACGCATCCGTCATTGCAGGAAATATAGCCCTCCTCAAAAGGTCTGTAACCTTCCAGCTTTGGTTCCTGGTAGGGGAGGCAGTCGATGTCAAAGCGAAGCGCGGTTACCGGTCCTTTTCTGCCCGTTTCAAGCTCCGCGATTACTCCCGGATACCCCTTTGTTCTTTCCACGTACTCAGGCTTGGCGCCTTGCGCAACGGCGCGTTCCATTTCAAGCTTTCTATCTTCATCGCTGAGCTTCTCAAAGGAAAGCGAATTTACCTCAATTACGTCGGTTCCCATGAGACAAGTATATCCCATTTCTTCAAGAATCTCCGCAATCCTGGCACTGGTCCTGATTTCTCTCCAGCCAATTTCAGGATAGCGATGAAATTCTCTTCTGTATTCAATCCATTTGTTCATATCTTCTCCCTTTCAATTTTGCGGTTTTCTGCTGTCTGCACTCGACTAGGGCTTCTCCCAACAGAGCGACGCCCCGGCGGATTTCATCCTTTGTGACATTGGAAAAACACAGTCTCAAATGCCCTTTCTTTCGATTGCTGTTTTCATAAAAAACCCATCCGGGCATGATCAGTACACCTTTTTCTTCAGCAAGCCTGCACAAATCACGTTCATTGATATCATCCGACAGGGTGCACCATAGAAGCAGGCCCCCGGATGGTTTGTGATAGGTAATGCCTTTTTCTGCAATTTTGTCCAATTCACTGCAGAGCAGATCCAGTCTGGCGGAATATTCTCTGCGCACCACCTGCACATGCTGATCATATTGGCCGGAGTCAATGTATTCATTTAGAAAATATTGACCGATCCCGCTTACGATGGTCTCGTCCACGCAGAGGGCGTAACCCAGCATGTCGATGAAGTCGGGCGGTCCCACAGCGTAGCCGAGTTTCATCATATACGGGAAAATTAGGGTAAAAGAATATACATAGATCACCAGCTTGTTATCGTCCAGGGCATAGAGACTGGGCAATGTTCTCTCTGTGTAAGAGAATTCCTGCTGATAATCCTCCTCGATAACCGGAACGTTATAAACATTTGCCAGCTGAAGCAAAGTTTTTCGTTTTTTCAGTGACATGGTGATGCCCGTAGGATTGTGGAAATTTGGCTGGGTATAGATGAACTTCGGCTTGTATTTCTTAATTGCGTCCTCCAGCATATCCATCCGCATGCCGTCTTCCTCCATGGGCACCGTGGCAATGTTGATGCCGCGGTTATAAAACGTACTGAAGTTATCAGGAACGATGGGTTCTTCGGCGACGATCCAGTCTCCCTCGCGCAGATACAGGGTAATTAAATAGCTGATGGCTTGATTGCTTTCTGCCAGGATCTGAATATTTTTTGGCGTCACATAGACGTTCTGGCGAGCCAGCAAACGGCATATATTTTCTTTCAGACGTTCGGTTTCCTTAGAGAATTCATTCATGTGGTTTTTCTTGCTGCAATCAAAGATTTTCGCGACCACATGTTCCATATTGGTAACCGGACTCAGTCTTCGATCCATGATCATACCGCCAAAGGAGATTGCGTCTTCCGTCTCCGATTTCCGATAAATTTCATTAAACCGCCTTTCTGCCCGGCGAAATTCATAGCGGAAGGCCTTTTCCAAAGGAAAGAATCTTTTGCCGAAATCAGTGATCTCCTTGGGTGTTCCGACAAAATATCCCTTTGGCTTTGTTCTGGATGCCGTCACCATCCCTTCGGCAATCAAAACATTGTATGCTTTTATCACAGTGTTGCGATGGACGCCTAATGCTTCTGCTAAACGCCGTTCTGCAGGCAGCTTAAATCCCGGTGTCAGTTCCTGAGACAGGACCTTGTCTTTAATTTTGATGGCGATTTGCCGGTACAACGGTACCTGGCTATTATGATCAATTGTTAAATTCATGATGAATCATCCTACATAATTCCCTTTACTTATGTAGTTTATTTTACCTCGGACAGAGCTTCGTTTTCTACCGTGTTATCTTTACTGCTTCTGATCTTTTTTAAATATCTGTCCCAAATGGTCAGCATGACGATACCGATGACCATAATTACGGTAATGGCGATAAACATATAAGGATAACCGCCATCACCGAACTTGTCCAGAATTTTTCCCGAACAGAAGGGAACGATTACCTCCGGAAGATAGCCGAGGGTACATACCAGACCAATAGCGGTTCCTGCGACTCTGGTGGGGATTCCGCCTTCTTCCATCATGGAGAAGACAAGGCTGTAGCCGCCATACATTCCTAAATAAATCAATATGCACAGCGCGATAAATACGGCAGAGCTCATATTGCTCATAACAACCATCAACAATGTGCAGATTGCCATCAGAGAGAAGGTTACATACATGACTTTCGATCTGCCGATCTTATCGGCTAAAATTCCTCCGCCGAAAGCGGCCACAGGCCTCACGTACTGAGCTGCAATGGTAACGATTGCTCCCGCAGCCGCGGCCATTCCGAAACGGGAGGTGGCGTAGGGTGTAAAGTAATAGAACGCAATATTCATGACATAGGTGCAACACAGGATCGCTGAAAGAATCCATAATGCCGGCATTTTTACAACCTCAACAAGCTGAGCCAAAGAAAACTTTTCCTGTTTCGCAGCTTTTTCTCCTTCAAAAGCAGTCTTGTCATCTTTCAGCAGTTTAAAAACAAGAATTCCAAGTACAATAGCAATCACGGAATAATAGACGATCACGCCGTTGAGCCCTGCTGCTTCACCGGTTGCCTTGCTGAAATAAGCAAAAATGGCGACGATTAAAGCTCCGTCAATGGCATAAACGATGCCCCTGCCGCCGTCCATGAAACCATATGCCTTGCTCTGTTCGTTTTCGTTGGCAATTCCCCGCAAGCTTTTCAGAAGAGACGGCCAAAATGCGAACAGAGATGTGAAGCCCCACATTGCATAAATGGCAAGCAGCATCGTGTAATTTGGATGAAGTAAATGCAGAAAACCTCCGATGCCGGTTAAAATCAAAGAAACAGACATCAGTTTTCTGGGGGATACGATATCTGCGACGACTCCGCCGAATAAATAGGAAATCATTCCGAAAATACCAAACATGGACCCGAAGGTACCCATCTGAGTATTTGTCAGATTGTAGGTGCTGAGATAAGCGTCATAGAAATACAATCTGAAATAAGGGAGTCCGTAAATCATAGCTCCTGAGATGGTAATGACGATTAACGTAAATAGGTTCTTTCTTAATTTCGACGTAGTTTCCATTCTTTGTTTCCTCCCGTTCATTTGCATAGATTGACATTCATTTCATTATATTTCATACCAAGGTTTACGATAAAGTACCAAAAAAAAATAATAAGGGGTTTGGAGTAGTCCAAAAACTAATCACATTTCAGATCTCCTCGTGAAAAATCCATAATCCGCCAGAACATTGGCACATTCAGGCCAGAGCAGCAGATCACAAGGGAAGAAGCCATGGCTATGCTCCAAAAAGCCATGCGGTTAACCTGATAGGAGTTGACGATTGTTGTTGACATCGGCAATCAATGGATGTATATTTATTACGAAATTGAATTATTCGAAATCGAAATAAATTTACTGTTACATATTAAAAAACAGGAAGGTCTCATAGAATGTATCAGGAACTCGATATCTTAAAAAGGCTCATCAATCTCAGGGAGATCCTGTTTGCGGAAATCAGCAAGGCATTCGCGGAGCAGGAATTGAGCTCGACAGAAATATTTGTTATCTATGTATTGCAGCATAAGAAGACAGAAATCAAGGCCGGCGATCTTGCCGCGGAGCTGTTTCTGCCCTTGAGCACGCTGACAGGAATCCTTGATAAAATGGTCGATAAAGGTATCGTGCTCCGAAAACGAAGCGATTCTGACCGACGGGTTGTGATGATCGAATTGAATCCGGAGTTTAAAAGCCGGTCGGACAGCTGTCTGGAGAAGCTTTTGTCCATTGCGAAGGAAATCAGTGATGAGACGCCCCCGGGGTGGTTCCATAGATTCGGTGAGGATTTAAAGCTTCTGGAGGATATTATGGAAAAGAGGACGAGAAGGAATGACTGAGATAATTCATCAGCCCGATCAGGAAACGGAAGACCTGGTTCCGCTGAAAGCGCCTTTTGCCCTTACGCTTGCGGTGATCCTGATTGGCGGGTTCATGTCCATGCTTGACTCCAGCATCGTCAATGTGGCAATTTCTCCGATGATGACTGCCTTTGGCGTCAACGCGGATGAAATCGACTGGGTCCTTACAATTTATATGCTGGTGCTTGGGATCGTTGTGCCGACATCAAGCTGGCTGGGAGAGTACTTCGGCTTAAAAAAGCTATACCTCCTTTCCCTCGCCGTTTTTACAATCGGATCCCTATTCTGTTAACTGGCATGGAATGTTCCGTCACTGACCGTTGCTCGCGCGGTCCAGGCCCTTGGCGGCGGAATGATCATGCCCGTCACCATGTCCATGATTTATAAGATCACGCCGCGGAGAAATATCGGCAAGGCCATGGGCGGTTATGGAATGGTCTTTGTGGTGGCGCCGGCGATCGGTCCTTCCGTAGGGGGATATCTGGTGCAATATGTAGACTGGCGATGGATATTCACCATAAATCTGCCTGTTGGAATTGTCGGCATTTTATTAGGGATTTTTATCATACCCGCCATGGAGGGCAGCAATCCCGGAAAGTTTGATTATGTCGGAGCGATGTTTTCTGCGGCCGGATTGTTCTCCCTTTTGTTCCTGTTATCAGAGGGAGCGGATTGGGGCTGGACGACGCTGCCCAGCGTGATGCTCCTTTATGCGGCTCTGGTTTTTCTGGGAGCCTTTATCTGGTGGGAGCTGAAGCATCCGTATCCGCTTCTGGATATCAGGATCTTTAAAAATATGAATTACACCGTCGGAAATCTTATGCTGGTGCTCATAACGGTGGGAATGTACGGCGTGCTGTTCTACCTGCCGATCTTTCTGCAGGCTGCCAGAGGAATGGGAGCGTTGGAGGTAGGGCTGCTCATGCTGCCGCCGGCCTTGGTGTCTGCCGTGGCCATGCCGATCAGCGGCGCGCTGTACGACCGATACGGCCCGCGGATTCCCGCTGCCGTCGGCGTCTGCCTGCTGGCGTTCAGTACCTGGCAATTCTCGCATATCGATCTGCAGACTCCCGTTTCATTTATCATATTCTGGAACAGCGTGCGTTCGGTGGGGATGGGGCTTGCGATGATGCCGGCGCAGACGGGACTCATGTCTCAGATTCCGCAGCAAAAAGTAGGCAGCGCATCGGCAATGAACAATATTATCAGCAGGGTTTCCGGGTCCTTCGGGATCGCAATACTGACTATGATAATGACAAAGCGGCTGGCATTTCATTCCGCAATGCTGACCTGGAACATTTCAGGCGACAGCATCAGTACCGCGCTGAACAGCGGCGTTCCGCCCGCATCGTTGTTTTCAAGCCTCGGGCAGATGATTTTTCAAACTTCCTATGTCCGTTCCGTTAATGATATTTTTATCCTGACAGGGATCATAACATTTTGTGCGGTTTTACCCGCTATCCTGCTGAAAAAAGGAGAATTGACAAAAAATGAAAATGGATAAGAAAAAAATGATTATGGTTTTGGCAGCAGTTCTTGCAGGCGCCGGATTGATCATCGGGTACTTCTGGTATCAGAACGCTTATTATGTCTCCACCATCGACGCCAGAGTCAACTCAAAAATGGCAAATGTTGTTTCCATGGTCTCAGGCAAGCTCGTGACCTTCAACTGCACGCTGGGACAGCAGGTTTCCAGGGACGAGAAACTGGGTACGGTAGACGGAGGCTCTGCGGTGGCCAGCCTGAATTCTCCGATGGATGGCACCATCGTAAAGGTAAATGTCATTGAGGGGCAGACCTTGACCGCAGGACAGACAGTGGCCGTCGTTGCGGATATGAGTAATCCGTATATCAGCGCAAACATCGAAGAAACCGAGATCGCGAAATGCTCCGTAGGGCAGGGAGTGGAAATCAAACTGGATGCCTATCCGGGCAAGCTGCTATACGGCAGGGTATCCTCCATCGGCGATGCGGCAGTGTCTACGTTTTCAACCATGAGTACGCAGAACTCCAACGGGAACTACACAAAAATCACGCAGCTGATCCCGATAGAAATTGAATTGGCTCCGGGATATCCCAAGGATCTTAAAATAGGCATGAATGCTGAAATCAAGATCCATGTAAAGAAAGACAGCAAAGCCATAGAGGCTGCTTTCGGGGGCGGTGCCGGCGGCGGATCCGACGCTCCTTACGACGCATCGGCAGATGAGCGGGTATTAACCGGAATTCTGGAACCGGTTGAAAGCTATTCGATCAAAGCGTCAGTTGCCGGGAAAGTCACAAGCGTTCTGGTAGAAAACGGAATGGAAATCAAGGAGGGAACCATACTGGTAAAACAGGATCCCACGGACGTGCAGAATCAGACCGGACAGGGAAGCACCTCGTCGGAACTGCTGGAGAGATTGAGAGTGGCCTATGAGCTGGCCGAAGAGACTTACCAGAAGAACAAGGCACTGTACGAGGCGGGGGCGCTATCCGAGAGCGCTTACAGGCAGTCGGAAACCCAGCGGAATACGGCGCGTCTGCAGTATCAGGGAACCGCGAAGCTCGTGGCTGAGCAGACGAACAAGACGGACATCAGAAGCCATGGCCCGGGAATCGTAACCGATTTAAATCTCAAGGTTGGAGATATGCTGAATGCCGGATCGCCGGTAGCCACGGTTGTTGATGTTTCTTCGGTGGTTGTAACGGTAAAGGTTCCTGAAAACTGGGTCGGCACGCTGGCGGAAGGGGATACGGTATCCGTTTATGTAAAATCGCTTGGCGAGTCGGTGAAGGGCATCATTGCTTATATAAGTCCGGTGGCATCCTCTTCGGGGCAGCTCTTCCCGGTCGAGATCAAGATAGACAACACCGCCGGCAAATTAAAGCCTGGAATGTCCTGCTCCGTTGATTTCAAATAGAAGTATCGGATGAGAATATATCGCAAATAGACGATTGCTGTTGAAATTTAGCGATATGAGGATCAGGGAACTTATATAACAGAAAAAGAGGATAATGAAATAGTGAAATATAGGGGCCGTTTTGGCCCCTATATTTTCATGTATTTATATTTAATGAACGTTCCGGAATTATTTCAGCATTTCCGCCAGCTTGAGGATGGCGGCGGTTTCCTTCGTAATTTTGTCCTTCAGGATGGCCTGCTGCTCCTTGATCGCCTTTTCATAAATGGCGATTTCCGTTGAGAAGTCAGCGTTTTCGGACTCGTATTTTTCCATCAGCCCGCGGGTCGCAGCTTCCACGTTGGCAGGAGTAAAGTTCCTTCCGGTTCCCCAGAACAGGTTGTCCTTGTTGCCTTCGCCCCAGAACATATCGTTGAAGATGGCGATTACTTCGGGGCTGAAGTACATGTTATACCATTCCAGAACATTGTTGACCTGCCATGCGTATTCATCCACCGCCGTTACCACGTCTCCCTCCTCCAGGCAGGCGATAATCTCCTGCATCAGTTCAATATTGAACTGGGGAGCTTCGTGGGGAACGATCGGCGCTTCATACATCAGGCCGAGGAATTCATCCTGGGCATATTTGAATGCCTTCAGGTTCTTCTTATTCAATTCCTTGGCTTTGGCTTTCAGCGCGTCGGCTTTCGCGGCGTCGCCCGCGATCACTGCGGCAATATAATCCTTATTCAGATCGACGATATCCTGCTTCGCCCTGGATGCCGCCGTCTGCAGTTTTGCAAGGGCGGCTTTGTATGCTGCGACGTCTGCTCCGGCTGCGGCGCAGATTTCTTCATTCAGGGCTGCAAGTAGCCTGTCATATTGGGCGGTATAATCCAGGTAAAGGGCAGGATGCTTGTCGATGTAGGAAACCAGCGCGCCGTAGAATCTGATGTGGAAGTCCATGACGTCCTTGTCATAGGTGTCGGGCGTATCGAAATTGGAGTGGTAGATGTCGATATAGAACGGATATACCGTCTCCATATCCTCCTGGAGCAGGAAGCCGTTCACCGTGGAGGGCACACCTGCCGCATAGTAGGAGAAATCGTCCGAATAGGTGTAGGTCTGATATCCCGCCGTTTTCACACCACTCGGGAAGCAGTTCACCGGCTCCGGCGACAGCGGGTATTCGTTCACATAATGGTCGATCATGCTGTACATTTCCGGAGCGGAATACACCATGGTATAATCGGCGAATTCATAAGCCGGAAGTTCAAAGTTTACAAAGGCCAGTGTTTTGCCGACCCAATCCGGACGGGCGACATTGATCATGTTCCATGCTCCGGTGCTCCAGTCGAACTGGCTGTAGGATGCGCCCCATTCCTCCGCGCCATGGCATACGAAGACGATATCGTTTTCAGGAACGTATCCGCTGTCAATCATTGCCTTTGCCATTGCAAGGATCAGCCCGATGGCGCAGTTGTCATCCTGGAAACCCTGGAAGTACATGTCATAGTGCCCGCCGACAACGATCTGCTGATCGGAGCTCTTGCCCTTGATCTTTCCGATCACGTTATAGGAGGTGCCGTTTTCTTCAACGATATTGTCCACCTTCAGCGTGGCAATTACAGGACCCTTTTCCAGTTTCGCCTTGATATATTCCGAATCGTTGAGGCTGATGCTGACGCAGGGAATCCCGACAGGTCCGCAGATATCCTGGCTGTTTAAGGCGTCCTTGCTGATCTGTGCAAATCCTCCCACGTTGGCGCTCAGGATCGCCGCGGCTCCCTGGAATCGCGCTTCCAGCATCGGATAGGTAATCCACCAGTTGGCCCTTTGATCCAGGTCGATCAATACGATTTTGCCTTTAACGTCGACATCGGTGTAATCGTACATGGTGCCGTCTCCCACAAAGACGATTTCCGCCGTGATTCCGTCCTTTGGCGTGGCGGCAGTCGCGTAGGAGTGCGGATAGATGACCTTGTCATCGCCGGCGAAGGTAAGCGAGGCGCCGTTGAACTGCCATTTGTCAACCTTGACCGGGACCTTTTCCGTTTCAACAAGGCCGATCTTTTTCATTTCCGCAAGGAGATAATCCGCCGCGGCATGCTCCGCGTCACTGCCCGCCGTTCTGGTACCGAGACGGGAAGACAGGTATTTGGGATTCGTGGATAATTCATATGCAATTCCATATGCGTATTCATGGTCTACCGCATTGAGGAATTTTTCATAATCCGCTTTCCACTGTTCCGGAACCTGGACTTCCTGAGCCGCCGGCCCTGCGGACGGCGTCGGTTCCTGCTGTTCTGGAGCCGGCGCGGCACTTCCGTCCGGAATGGCTATTTTCTGACCCGGGAAGATCAGGTGCGGATTCTCAAGCTTGTTATATTCCGCCAGGATCTGCCAGGTGGTTCCGTACTGCTCCGCTATTTTCCACAGCACGTCGCCTGCTTTGACCGTGTAGACGGAATCCGCGAAGGCAAAGCCTGCGCTGCCGGCAATCAAAGCCAATGCGAGGAAAATGCTCAAGATCTTGCGCTTCAAAATCATCACCTCCAAAAAATACGAACTCCAAAAATAATATCAGCTTCCCAGAATATTTTACATCCTGTATTCAGAAAAATCAAACATTTAGTCAAAGGTGATGCAGGATAAGAAAGGATTTGAGATTCGTCCAAACTCGTTAAGATCATCATCACAAATTGGTTCAAACAAACCGTTATACGGTGGCCTGGTAGATAAACCAGCCGTCTTTGACTGAGAATTGCCATATGCCTCCGTGCTTTTCCACGATCTGCACCATGCTTTTCGTACCGAAGCCATGACCCTGTTCATTGGATATCGGAAGCCCCTGGCGAAACACCGGTTCGGTCTGATAGCTGTTGCGAATGTCCATGCACAGCTTGTTATTTTTGGAAAACATTCGCAGTTTGATATGGCGCTGATTGCTGTTGTTTATGTTTTTGCAGGTATGTATGGCGTTTTCCAAAGCGTTTGACAAAAGGGAGCAAAGCTCGGTGTCGCTGAAGGATAGCGAGGCCGGCAGCTTCACATCCGCCGCCAATTGGATTGCCGATTGTTTTGCTTTGGCGGTATAATAGGACAAAATCAGATTGACGGTATCGTTTTCACAAAATCGCGAGGGCGTTATGGCATCCATGTCGGATTGGGCGGTCCGCAGATACTCTTTAATCTCCTCAATTCGCCCCTCGGCTGCCATGCCCTGTAACAGGGCGAAATGGTGACGCATATCGTGCCGGTAAGCCGCGGCATTCTGCTGCATCTGCCGCATGGAAGCAAATTCCGTTTGCGCCTGCCGAAGCTGCATCTCCAGCATATCCCGCTCTCTTTCGATTCTCGCCTGCTTCTGCATTTCGGAATAATAATAAAGAACAAAGACAAAATAAAAGGCGGCTATAACGAAAGGCATGAACTGTACAGCCACCCGCGTTCCCCGGTAAAGAAAATCGGTATAAACGGTGGCGGTATAGTCCACGAAATAGTAAAAAACCGGAACCGCGCCGAATATCAGGCAGGATTTCGTTGAGCGTTCCATCAAATGCCGGACTGATTTCGCGACATATTTTTGTATGATGTAGTACATTAAAAAAACCGATATAATATAACCCAAATGGTTCGCGGTCACACTGTCAAAAACCTCCCCCGCCACACTGCCGATCCAGCGGGGCGGCTGGCAGCACAGAAAAGAAGTGAACATGCTGATTACCGAAATCAGCCACGTTCGCTTTAAATAAACGGCGATAAAAGCGGCGATCGGCAAATGACAAATCAGCGGGTATATTTTCCACGTAAATTCCATGCCATAACGAAACAAACATGCTACTTGAACCATAAATATGACAATGGTAAAGCAAAAAAGCACCAGGTAGTTTTTCCGTGCGGCGGGCATTCCGGCGAAGCCGGCCGCGACCGCGGTGCCGAATAGCAAGGCGACAAAATAGCGGGAGAATTCAATGGCTGTTTCTATCATCCGCTTACTCCTCCATTTGATAGGCCAGATACTGCTCTTTGACTTCCCGCGCCTTTCCCTGGGCGATTGGGACAGACGAAAGCGTCTGCAGGGTAACCTTATTATTTTCAATCATATCCACGTACTGCATATTAACAATATAAGAACGGTGAGTTCTGACAAAACAGCCGAATTTCAAAAGCGTATCGCAAACAGAGGAAAAAGATTCCGCACATTCAACAACCTTGCCCGAGCGCAGATGATACAGCACATATCTGCCGATGACTTCGGCAAAAACCAGATTGGAAATAAGGATTCTCTGGATTCCTTCGTTGCTTTTTACGATAATGGCGTCTTTTTTTTCTTCCGCCTTTACATGCTCCAGCACATCGTCAAGGATAATGAAAAGCTTGTCCTTTGTTATTGGTTTTAAAACATAATTCACAGCCTTTACCGAATAGCTTTCCAAAGCAAAATCAGGCGATGAGGTGAAAAAAAGAATCGGCGCCGTTTTGTCAAACTCACGGATCCCCTTTGCGGCGTCGATTCCTGTAAAGCCGGGCATAATGATATCCAGAAAGTATAAATCAAACCGCTTCCCTTTTTCCAATGCCGAAATCAACTCAAACCCGTTCTGAAAGACAGCGTATTCGCAGTCTAAATTTTTTGATAATCTGTATTGATCTATGAGATGGACCATATTGGTCAACTCGTCGATATTGTCGTCACAAATCGCGAGCTGGAGCATAAGCATTCCCCCGTTTTCTGGTTTCTTCATTTTAACATAAAAACTGAATAATCGACATATATTTCATGTCAAAAAAATCATGTTTCATGCAGCAGACGTTTTTTTTTGAGAAATTTAGGTAGACTCAAAAAAACATGGCATGACAAAGGCATACCCGGCAGGGACTTCATCTGCCGGCAGTAATCTGAAATTTGACATTATCAGCAGACTGGAGGATTTAAAGATCAAGGAGAAGTTATAATGATGGCAATTTTCATCGCATTCATCTCAGTCGCAATAATTCTCATTTTATGGATTGTCACTGCACAGCGCAAATTAGTCGTGCTTAACGAGAATGTCGGCAATGCCATGTGCCAGATCGGGGTACAGCTGTCAAGCCGCTTCGATGTTCTGATGGCGCTTGTGCATTTGACAAAGAACTATGCCGAGGACGAGAGCAAAGCGCTGATCGAAACGGTCGAATCAAGCAGAAGCGAGATTACGGCAAAATCCACACCGGAAGACGTACTGCGCCAGGAAGGGATTATTAACGAAGCCTTGGGCAGGATTGCCCTGATAACGGAGCAATACCCCGAATTAATATCAGACGAAACCTATATCAAAGCCTTGGAAGCAATGCAAGCCTTTGAAAATATGCTGCGCACCAGCCGCCTGATCTACAATGACAGCGTAACAAAATTGAACCGCGAAATCCGCATGTTTCCGGTTCTCATAATTGCCGGAATGTTAGGCTTTAAGAAAAGAGGCTATCTGGAGGAGCGGGCGGGCACCGGGAAGTAAAGAAACGCGGATGGAAGGAAAAGGAGGGGCGCGGATGAGCGAGTTTATGCCTTCGCTGGTATGCGGTTCTTACAAAGGCAATATAAGAATAAGCAGAAGGCAAATAAAAAAGAAGGGGCTGCAAGTCGAAAATACGCCCGTCGTTATTTTGATTGACAATAACACCTTAGTGAAAAGGAGAATCCGAAATGTTTTCGAGGGTCACAAGGTTAGATTTTTCGAAGCGGGCAATCGTGCGGAACTTCTGCGAATCCTATCAATAAATAAAAGGGTGGATTTGATTATTACGGAAGTAGAAATTGACAACGAAACGGGTTTTGACGGAATCGACCTTTTGCGGCTGGTGAAAAGGTGTAAGAGCGATGCGCACGTGGTCGTTTTATCTTCTGTGGGGAAGAAGGAAGTGATTACCAGATGTCTGCAAGAGGGCGCTGCCGACTATGTTTTAAAACCCTTTGAAGATGAAAAGCTGAAGAAAAGGCTTTTAAAATATATTAATTTTAAGAATCTGACGGAATCGACCACCCTGCAGTTCAATCTGAAAAATTATCTGGACAGTGAGATTTATAAGGCAAAAAAGAAGGATTATTGTTTCTCTCTCCTGAAGATACAGTTTTCTTCCGGCGCCGGCGCGGAGCAGGATCGGCTGAAACAGGATTTGTATCGATATGAGGAATTTATTTATAACGAAATGAAATCTCTTTTCTGGGAATCCGATCTGTACATCCGGCTGGGGTGCCATAGCCACCTTGGATTTCTTCCGTTTTGCAACAGGGAGGATGCCGAGGTTATTGCGGATAAGATAAAATTCGGGTTTGAGCGCATTAAAGCACTGGAACCGGATTTGTGCGACTATGCCATTACCTATGCCTTTGCAACCTATCCCGATGACGGAAGAACTGCTTCCGAACTGCTGGGGAAATTCTCGGATTCCGAACTGATGGAGAACATGCCCGAGTGCTCTTGAAAAGCACCCATTCTTGCCATCACGCCCACCCGTTTGCGGGTGGGCGTGATTTATATCCTTAAGGGTTATAACGCAGGATTCGGCTATTTATGGAGTCTCAGTTCGGGGGCAATGTCATAAATATTTTCAAGCGCCTTTCGCATTTCAGTCCGCCAGTCGAATTTTCCGTCCTTGATGCACCACGTGACTTCCTGTCCCAGGAATGTATAAGCTGAGGCGATATATAAGTCTTCCGCGTTGCTTTTGTTTCTGATTTGGCCGGCTTCCTGACCTTTTTTTATGATCATGACCGCTATTCGCGTCAGTTCGTCCCGCAGATCATAGCTCCCGTAATCCTGTTTCAGGTTGCTGATCATCATCTGGCTGAAAAATCCTGTACCGTATTTGTACGCTTCCTCAACAAGCGAATCAAACAAAACCATCAATTGCTCCCAGTGATTGTCCGCCGACAGGATGGACATCAGATATTCACTGATATTATGGGTGACGGAATCGTAAAAACGCAGGATAATATCTTCTTTTGACTTCAGATGATAATAAAAGGTAGTTTTGGAAATATTGCATGCCTTGCAAATATCCATTACCGTAACGTTTTGATATCCTCTTTCCCGGAATAGCTGATTCGCTTTCTCTATAATAAATTCCTTCGTATTGACCGACATAATAACCTCCGAATAAAGCAAAAGCAACCCGTCGGATGCATAATAGGAATTATACCATATTCCTTCCTCCGATTCCACATTGACATTTATTTGACAAAGTGTTACCATGACCGTAGTTATATATTATATTACTGCGGTAAAGGAGGAAGAATGGTGATGAGATTATTTGAAAAAACACGAATCGGCAGCATGAAGCTGAAGAACCGCATCGTTATGGGGCCCATGGGTACCACCGGCGAGGCGGACGGATCCTACTGCCTGGAAGGAATTCGGTATTTTGAAGAAAGGGCGAAAGGCGGCGCCGGTCTGATTATTACCGGAGCAAATGTCGTGACAACAAAATACGAACCGCGGCCCTGCACCGAACTGAGCAACTTTCACAATGTGGAACGCCTGAATATGCTGATCGACCGGTGCCATCATTATGGCGCAAAAGTCTGTGTGCAGCTTTCTCCCGGATTAGGTCGTCAGCAGTTTACCGATCCTTTTACACCTCCTTATTCTGCAAGCGACTGCGCTGCTTTCTGGTTTCCGGCATTGAAATGCAAGCCGCTTACAATCGAACAAATTCATGATATCGTTGATAAAGTGGGCTATTCCGCGTTCCTTGCCAAAGCCGCCGGAGCAGATGCGGTGGAATTGCATGCTTACGGCGGATACCTGCTGGACCAGTTCCATTCAAAACAGTGGAATACCAGAACGGATGAATACGGCGGGGATCTCAAAAACCGCATGCGGTTTACATTGGAGTGTATTGACGCAATCCGCAAAAACGTAGGCCCGAATTTCCCGATCCTCGTTAAATTTACACCGGTACATAAAGTCGAAGGCGGCCGGGAACTGGAAGAAGGTCTGGAAATGGCCAAAATCCTTGAGGCCGCAAACGTTGACGCGCTGCATGTGGATGTCGGCTGTTATGAAGCCTGGTACAAAGCCATCTCCACGGTTTATCAGGATGAAGGCCATCAGATGGATGTGGTGGAGGCGGTGAAGAAGACGGTATCCATTCCGGTACTCGGCCAGGGCAAAATGTTTAACCCCGAGAAGGCGGAAAGAGCCATAGCGGAAGGGAAAACGGACTTTATCGTATTGGCGCATCAGATGCTGGCCGATCCCGCCTGGCCGAACAAAGTTAAAGAAGGCAACATCATGGATATTGTACCGTGCATCGGATGCAACGAATGCCTCTATGCGGGGTTTGCGGGCAAACATTATTACTGCAGCGTCAACCCGCTGTGCTACGCGGAGGATAGCTACCAGCTTCCGCCGAAAAGCGACGTAAAAAAATCCGTCCTGGTGATCGGCGGGGGACCCGGAGGAATGTCGGCTGCCATTGCAGCTGCGAAACGCGGATTTGACGTGGAACTTTGGGAAAAATCTTTCCGGCTCGGCGGAACTTTATGGGCGGCCGGACTGCCCACATTTAAACGCGATGTCCTGAGATTGATTACTTATATGGAACGTCAGGTGCTAAAGCTTGGCGTCAAAGTAAGGTTGAATACGGAGGCGACTGCTGAAGCCGTAGCTGCCGGAAATTTTGACAAGGTTATTCTGGCGACCGGATCGAAACCGCTTATGCCTCCGATCGAAGGCATCCAAACGGCCGCGCCCGCAAATGATTATTTGCTGGGATTGAAGAAGCCCGGAAAGAAAGTGGTCGTTATCGGAGGAGGGCTAGTAGGATGTGAGACCGCCGCATATATGAAGGAGTTCGCCGAGGAAGTCACAATTGTTGAAATGCTGGAAGACATTCTGAAAACCGCGGATCATTGCTTAAATAATGACCAGGCGCTCAGAGCGATGCTGAAAGAGCGCAATATCGGAGTTGTGGCCGGTGCGAAAGTACTGAAGATTTCACCGAACAGCGTAAGCTATACCAAGGACGGAAAAGAACATACTATTGAATGCGATACCGTGATCGTTGCGGCAGGATTCGAGCCGAACAATGAACTGGAGGACGCGTTGGATAAAAAAGTGAAAGATTTGACCGTTATCGGCGATGCGGAAAATCCAAGAAAAATTATTACCGCAGTACATGAAGGGTATCATGCGATCCGCGTCATGTAGCTTCGCGCTTTTCTCAGAAGAAGCGACAATGCGCGACTGATAAATAACCTCCGGAAGCGATAGTTTGCGACGATCGCTTCCGGAGGTTATTGTTTCATTCCCAAACGGGACGAAAAATGATGCGGGCAGCCCCGGAGAGACCGGAGGCTGCCCGTTTATGCAAGTCTACATGACAAAACCGATGATCAGGAACAGGATTGCCGCGAGTACAAAGGGAACCGCAACCAGGGGCGCGGAGGTCCTGAAGTATTCGGCGTTCGTTACCTGGGTCGACGCCGCCGCAAGAATTAC
>ENA-UPSB01001627-UPSB01001627.1-bioreactor-metagenome-genome-assembly--contig:-NODE-1627-length-25418-cov-6.151756_pt1 | contig 25418 bp, 23 predicted proteins | sample MGYA00238182_ERZ773286 | MGnify/ENA primary metagenome ERZ773286 (study PRJEB29026, sample SAMN07631240) | bioreactor metagenome | isolation source: Switchgrass digestor | place: USA: Dartmouth... | reverse complement strand
AGGATCAGGGCGCCCACCACCGACAGGGACGTGCCCAGGGAGGACGGGGTGTTCAGCGATGCCAGTTTTAAACCATCTATGGCAAATTCCAGCAAAAGGAACTGAACAAACAGCGGCATGGAATATCCTTCGTCAGGAAAGAAGAACTCCATCTTCGGGTGAGTCGGAATGTCCCCTTCCGCCATCAGCAGATAAACCGGGGTAAGGAAGATAACCGCAATCATGTTCAGAACTCTCAGTATACGAAAATAATTACCCGTCATGACCGGGAAATAGTAGTCGTCGGTGTCCTGGATGAAATCGAAAATGCTGGTCGGGATCAGCACCGCGGTGGGACTGTTGTCGACCAGAATAACCAGCTTTCCTTCCGTAAGATGGGCGGCGACAACATCTGGCCTTTGGGTATATCGCACCTTGGGCAGCGGATTCACCCACTTGGGTCTTCCGATGGCCTCCACCAGGCTCTGGTCCCCCACCGTCAGCGTATCCTGACGGATGCCGCCGATCAGATCCCGAACCTTCTGCACAAGCTTTTCATCCGCCATGCCCTTGATATAGCCGATGCAGACGTCCGTTCTCGACCTTGCCCCTACGGTAAGCATTTCAAAAATCAGGTTGGGGTCCCTGATTCGCCTGCGTATTAAATTGGTATTGAAGAGTATGGTTTCGACGAAACCATCCTTCGCCCCCCGTAATGATTTTTCCTTTTCCGGCTCGTCGACGCCGCGGACGGGATAGGTCCTCAGATCGGCGACTATGGTTTCGGAATACCCGTCGATCACCAGGATTATCAGCCCGGAAAGCAGAGCCGTAAGCATTTTGTCCGTATCCTTTTCCGCCTTCGCCTGGGCGTAAGGCATGTGATGCTTGATGAAATCCTCCACATTTTTTCGCTGATTCATCTCATGCTTGTCAACACTGAAAAGCGACTGAAACAGCTGCTCCATGATCTCCGACTGCAGGAAGCCGTCCACATAATACAAATATGCTTCCCTGCCGCCTATGACGACGTTCCGCTCCCCAATATCAAAGCTTTGCCCGATGGGCAAAGCTTCTCTGAAGAAATTCAAATATTCGTTGAATCTATTCTTTTCCATTGATACCCTCCTTTGATATGAGTAGACACGCTCTATAGCGGAATCTGAACGCGCACCATACCGCCGCCCGGTATCCGGCATGGAAACCGGTTCCTCACGGCATATTTTTCCGTAATACTTATTATTTCAAAGGAAGGCTATATTATTCAGAAGCAGAACCGGGGAAAGGCCTCTGTGCTTATTTGACGCAATAGGCGTCCAGATAGTCCTCCAGCCTCCGCTTCATGTCTTCGTCGATCACGATCCTTCCGTCCACCTCGGTCTGATAGAGCAGGTCGATGATATCCCGAACCGTAACGATGGAATAAGTGGGTATGCCGTATTCCTCCCGAAGCTCTTGGATGGCCGTCCTGCTTCCGCTGCCTCGCTCCATCCGGTCCACGGAAACAACAAGACCCTCTATGGTCACTTCGCAGGCACGAAGCAGCGGTATGATCTCCCGCATAGCGGTCCCCGCAGTGATCACGTCTTCCACCACCAGCACCGTATCTCCGGGCTGAAGCTGGTACCCGAGCAGAGAGCCGCCTTCTCCGTGATCCTTCGCTTCCTTTCTGTTGGAGCAGTACCTGACGTCAAAACCGTATTTCCTTGACAAGGCGATAGAGGCGGCGACGGAAATGGGTATCCCCTTGTAAGCCGGACCGAATAAGGCCGTAATATCCCGTTTCAGATTGCCCCTTTCAATATGATCCATGATGCAGTCCGCGTAGTAAGTTCCCAGACGATCCAACTGGGAACCGGTCCTGTAATTGCCCGTGTTGATAAAATACGGCGATTTTCTGCCGCTCTTTGTAATGAACTCACCGAAGGTGAGGGCGCCGGAACGCACCATAAACTCAATAAAGTCTTTTTTATAATCCATCTTAATCGTTCTCCTCCCCGCATAGGAATGATTCCCTGATCTGCCGCAAATCCCGATAGCAGTACCGTTCCATAAATTCCACCAATTCCTTCTTAATCCTCACCGGCGCCGCCGGATCGATCAAGGCTGCGGTTCCAACCGACACCGCGTCCGCGCCGGCCATGAGAAATTCCGCGACGTCCTCGCCGGTCATGATGCCCCCCAGACCGATGATGGGAATCGAAACCGCCTGCCGAACCTGATAAACCATCCTCACCGCGACCGGTTTGACGGCGGGACCAGAAAGCCCGCCCATTCGGTTCCAAAGCACCGGCTTCCTCCTGTGCACGTCGATTTTCATGCCGAGCAGCGTATTGATCAGGGATACGCAGTCCGCTCCCTCCGACTCAACCGCCCTTGCGATTTCGGCAATATCCGCGACATTGGGAGTCAGCTTCATGATAATCGGCTTTCTCGAAACTCTTTTTATTTCTTTCGTGAGGTCTGCCGCCGCTTTGGCGTCGGCGCCGAAGCTGATCCCGCCCTCCTTTATATTGGGGCAGGAGATGTTGATCTCCAAGAGATCGATATCCTCATCGCTCAGCTTTTCAACCGCGGCACAGTACTCCGCGGCAGACTTTCCAGCCACATTGACGATGATCTTCGTCCTTAAGGTCTTCAGAAAAGGCAGTTCATCCCGAATAAAGGCATCCACACCCTGGTTTTGCAGACCGACGGCGTTCAGCATTCCGCCATAGGTTTCGGCGATCCTCGGCGTGGGGTTGCCTTCCCAGGGTTCCAGGGAAACGCCTTTCGTGATCACCGCTCCAAGCTCATTGATGTCGTAAAACCGGCCGCTTTCTCTGGCCGAGAATGTTCCCGAGGCCGTGGTAATCGGATTTTCCAGCGAGACTCCCGCTATCGTCACCCGAAGGTCCGGTTTTGGGGCGATTTTAGTTGTATTATCAAGGGCGATTTCCGTTCGGTTATTCATCCCAGACCACCTCTTCTCCGAAAAATACCGGCCCGTCGGTGCAGACCTTTTTCCGTTTTATCACCGTGCCGGCTTCCGCCCCGGTATTGCCGCCGGCCGCCCCCCTGTCCCGAATCTTCTCCTTGATCCTGCAGGCGCAGCCGACGCAAGCGCCGTATCCGCATCCCATCCGCTCCTCAAGCGATAGCTGCAGGGGCTTGTTCGCTGCGGCGCAGTATTCCGCCAGCGACTTCAGCATCGGTTTGGGACCGCAGGAAAGATAGTAGTCGGCTTTGATCCCCTTCGCTTCCATCATTTCCATCACGTTTCCGCGTAATCCCGAGGTCCCGCTGTCCGTAGCGATATGGACCTCATCGCAGGACTCCCTCAATTCCTCGGTCAGGAACGGCTCATCCTGAAATCCCAACGCGGCAATCAGCCTGACGGGATTTGCCCCGTCTTTATTCTTCTCGAGCATAATTCTAATGGTTTTGGCCAGGCCAACCATCGGCGGCACTCCCAGGCCGCCGGCCACCAGCGCAACGGTTTTCCCGACCGCGCAAAGCCTGCCTTTCTCCGGCGAATCAGCCCCGGCTCGGTTCAACGTCCAGAACACATGGTCCAGATCATAGCCCCTCCCCAGCGGGGTGCTTATCCTGAGGAGCTCTCCCTCCCGGTATCCGGAAAGCTCTTTTGTACCTTTCCCCACGATACGGTAAACCAGCGTGATCCGGTCCTCCTCCGCGGAACAGATGCTGAGAGGCCTGGGCAGAATCATGCTTCGATCCCTGAGATATACGTTGATAAACTGCCCGGGCTGCGAATTATTAAAAGCCGCCTGCATACCGCCTGCGTCGCCATATCGCAGGATCATCCGGTAAACCTCCCGCGCGATTTCCTGGTTGCCGATGATTTCGGCCTCTATGATACCTGCTTTTATCATTTCATGATACCCTCCAGATCCTTTTTCATCAGGATGGCGGCGTCCCGGGCCGCGTCTGCGAAGTTATGCTCCCCGAATCGCTTATCCTTTTTATATGCTGCGATGATTCCCCTGGAGGAATTGACGATGCAGCCTCTTCCGTCCCGGTCGAAGAACCCTCTGATATCGTCGGCTGTTGCGCCCTGGGCGCCGTAGCCCGGTATCAGGAAAAAGGTTTGGGGCATCTTCTTTCTAAGTTCTTCTCCCTGTTCCTTGTAAGTGGCGCCCACAACAGCTCCCACCCTGCTGTAGCCGCGGGCGCCCATGGCAAGCTCGCCCCATTTAGCGACGAACCGCGCCGCATGTTCGTACACGGGAAGCCCGTCTGCAGCCAGATCCTGCAGTTCCTTCCCGGAAGGATTGCTGGTCTTGACCAGAACGAATATCCCCTTGTCATATTTGTTGCACGGCTCAATAAAAGGCTCTATACTGTCAAATCCCAAATACGGATTCAAAGTGACCGCATCCTCGTTCCAGGGATCAATCCGAATTCCCTCTATTTCCACACCGGCGAGATGCGCCGCATAAGCCGCGGCGGTGGATGCGATATCCCCCCGCTTGATATCCCCGATCACGATCAGGCCCTTCTCTTTCGCATAGGCGGCGGTCTCCATATAGGCTGCAAGGCCTTCGATCCCATACTGCTCATACATAGCAATCTGCAGCTTTACGGCCGGCACCAGATCGTATACATGATCGATGATTTCCTGATTAAAGTGCAGGAACATCTTCGCCGCTGCTTTCGCCGTTTTCCCGTACCGCTCCAACATCTCTTCTCTGATCATGCTCGGTATCATTTCATAGAGCGGGTCCAGTCCCACCACGGCCGGATTTTTTAATTGATCTATTTTATCCATGAGACGGTCGATCATCTTGATTCATTCTCCTCCTTCTGGTTTCTTCACGTCCTTGCCCCTGTTTTCCGGGGCAGATCGTCCTTCGTTCCGCTTCACCTCTTACCGCTGGCGGCCTGGCTGCCCTTCTTCCTCCGCTTGCCAGACGATGCGCCCTCCGACGATGGTATAAACCGGCCGTCCGTAAACCTTCCTGCCTTTAAAAGGCGTATTTCTCCCCTTGGATGCAAAGGTCCCCGGGTCGATCGCATATTCCTTCTCCACGTCGATGATCGCCAGATCCGCCGCCTTGCCGACCTTGAGACTCCCCCTGTCGATTCCCAGGATCTCCGCCGGCCTTGTGCTCATGGTGGCGATCAGTTCCAAGGGGGAGAGGATCCCCGCCCCGACCAGCTCCGTGTAGCTTACCGCAAAACTTGTTTCAAGCCCGATGACGCCGTTGGGCGCCTCCGCAAACGGAAGGCTTTTTTCCGATTCGCTGTGGGGGGCATGATCCGTCGCTATGACGTCGATGGTCCCGTCCTTCAAGCCCTGCCGAATTGCTTCCCTGTCCTCTTCTTCCCGTAAAGGGGGATTCATTTTTTTATTGGGATCGTTATTGACGTCTTCCTTGGTCAATGTAAAATAATGGGGAGCGGTTTCGGCCGTGACGTTTACCCCTCTTTTTTTCGCCTCCCGGATCAGCTCAACGCTCCGTTTCTCGCTGATATGGCAAAAGTGGATCCGGCATCCCGATGCTTCCGCCAGCGCGATATCCCTTTCAACGATTTCGGCTTCCGGCTCGGCATGGGAAAAATATGTAAGGCCCAGAGTTTTCGCCCTTTCCATGGCCGCAAGCATGAGATCCGCATCCCGTACCGTCTTTCCGTCCTCGCTGATCCCGCAGATCCCTTTTCCGGGCAATAAAGCCGAGTTGGTGCAGATGTTCATCATCGCCTCATAATCCGCGAGCTCTTTGCCCTCCTGGCCTTTTGTGACGGCGCCGACGAAGAGCACCTGGACCTCGTTTGCCTCTTCCGCCCTGCTGTCCGCCGTCAGGACCATATAGGCGCTGTCAATGGGAGGGTCCGTATTGGGCATGCAGCAGACCGTCGTGAAGCCGCCTTTGGCTGCGCTCCTGCAGCCGCTTGCGATATCCTCCTTGTATTCGAAGCCAGGCTCCCGAAAATGCACGTGAAGGTCGATGAGGCCGGGAACGACCCACTTTCCTCCCGCGTCGATATGGACAACCTCGCCGACGTTACCGGAGTGGCTTCCGGACATTTTACCGTCTGTATTTTCCGATGCGCTTCCTTCAGCCCGGATTTCCGCCGCGGCGTTTCCCGCCGCATCCTGCGCTGGCCGGCCTTCTGCGCGCAAGACGACCTCCCGGATGATCCCGTCTTCGATTACAAGATCGCCAAGGCCGGAGATTCCGGCAGACGGATCAACGATCATACCATTGCTTATGAATAATTTCATTGCTGTACCCGCCTTTCATGCAGATAATTTCGTCGCAGTATTCGCACCGGTATTCCCTGTTTTCCCTATCGATCAGATGAAAGATTTGGGGGGCCGACTGCTCAACGGAGGTAACACAGCGCGGGTTGTTGCATTTGATGATGTTGACCACCTTTTCCGGCACGGTCAGATGTATCTTCTTCGTTATAATGTGGTCCTCGATATAGTTGACCGTGGCTTTCGGATCTATGATCCCCAGCGCGGCCAGGTCGATATCCTGCACATTTTCGATTTTAACCACGTCTTTTCTGCCGTATTTGTTGCTGACCGCGTTCATGATGACGGCAACGGTGTCTTTGCTGGTGTCGATATCCAGGTACTCCAGTATCTTCATGCCAAGACCGGCCGTGATATGATCGATGACGATACCGTTTTTAATGCTGTCGATGACTACCATGTTCTCACCTCCCGACCTTCAACGCCCAACAAGCTCATGATGAGCGCCATACGAACATACATCCCGTATTTCGCCTGCTTGAAATACATCGCCCGAGGGTCGCTGTCCACTTCGACGGATATTTCATTCACCCGGGGAAGGGGATGCAGCACCATCATATCCTCCTTCGCCAGCTTCATTTTCGCGGCGTCCAGAATATATCGGTCCTTAAGCCTTATATAGTCCTCTTCATTGAAGAAGCGTTCCCTTTGGACTCTCGTCATATAGAGGACGTCCAGTTTCGGAAGCGCTTCCTGCATATTTTCCACTTCTTCGAAGGGGAGCCTGTTCTTCATCAAGACTTCTTTTCTGACATATTCCGGCACCTTCAGTTCCTCCGGCGATATCAGGATGAAGGAAATATTATCGTACCGCGACAGGGCCTTGATCAGGGAATGCACCGTCCTCCCGAATTTCAGGTCTCCGCAGAGGCCTATTGTCAAATTGCCGATCCTGCCCTTTTCCCTGCGGATGGTAAGCAGGTCGGTGAGCGTCTGGGTGGGGTGCTGGTGGCCGCCGTCCCCGGCGTTTATAACCGGTATGTCGGTGCAGGCCGCCGCCACCTTCGGAGCACCCTCCTTTGGATGCCGTATCACGGCGATGTCGGCGTAGCAGGCCACCGTCCGGATGGTGTCCGAGATGCTCTCTCCCTTTGCCACGGAACTTGAATTGGGCTCGGAAAAACCGATTACCTGGCCCCCAAGCCTCAGCATGGCCGCTTCGAAGCTGAACCTGGTCCTGGTGCTCGGCTCATAAAACAGCGTCGCCAGCAGCTTTCCCTCGCAAGTCTTTGAATAGCGCCCGGGTTCTTCGATGATTTTGTCTGCCAGTTGAAAAAGCTCCTCCGTCTCCTCGACGGTAAAATCCATCGGTTCCAGAAAACTTCGCCCTTTTAGCACGCTGATCACTCCTCCTGTTGTTCTGTTCGGTTTAGTAAAACTGATTTAAGCCATAAAAAAAGTCTTCCGTAAAAGGAAGACTTAATTGATAAAATGAATTGGAAACACGGCGCCCGCCGAATGAAATAAGAATCCCGTTGGAGCAGGCAAGGCTTTTTTATGCTTGTGTCGATATTTCTGCGCAATCATATAATTACCCCCTCCAAACGGCCGGCCGCCGTCGTTCTTATTTTTGCTTAAATCCCCGATATAGTATCATACAGAAATTGATTCGTCAAGGGTAATAATGGAATAAATTCGTGATTTCAGACGGAATCATTTCTTAAGGCGGACTTCCATCCGGGGATAAGCCATATCAATGCCGGCTTCGGCAAAAGCGATCCTGACCTGTTCCTGCAGGAAGTACATCACATCCTGCCTATTTTGCGTTAAACACCAAACTTTAATATTCACATCGATTTTTCCTTCCCCCTGGCCCGAAATGCCGATGAGAGGCGCGGGTTCGGATAAAATGTCAGGGTTTGACTCGGCGACCGCCAAAAGAATATCCTTTACCCTGCTGAAGTCGGAATTGTCCATGACGGAAAACGTGCATTCCACGCGCCGGCTTGCGTTTCTTGTATGATTTACAATCGTTGAATTTGCCAGCTTCCCGTTGGGAACGATCACCACTTTATTGTCAAAGGTCAGCAAGGTGGTATAAAGCAGGTCGATCTTTTCCACCTGTCCGCCGGTCTGGCCGTCCTCGATGTAGTCCCCTTGGCCAAAGGGCTTCGTCAGGATGATCAGGATGCCTCCGGCAAAATTGCCAAGGCTGTCTTTCAGCGCCAGCGCGACGGCTACTCCCGCAGCCCCCAGCGCCGCAAGGAATGCCGATACCGGGATCCCCGCATAGCTCAGGGCGGTAATGGCTACCATGCACCACAGCGCGATCCTGACACAGTTGAGAATGAACGTGTGCAGCGCCCCGTCCAGGCTGCTTTTGGCCAGAGCCCTGCGGACGATCCTGCACACCAGCCGGATCAGGATATACCCCGCCAGGACGATCCCCAGCACGATCCCGGCGTCTATTGCAATATCTGTTATCTTATCCGTCATTTGAATTCCTCCAAAACTCCATATTCCGGTTAACGGAAGTATGGTATAATGGTCGCGGGTTATAATGTTACAATAATAATATACCAAAAGACACGTACTGTAAATTCAATAAGTATAAGGCAAGATGGAACTACGAATGAATAAGAGCTTCAGCGATTTAGGCATTTCGCCGCCGATATTAAAGGCCATTGAAGATATGGGCTTCCAGACCCCTACAGAGGTGCAAAGCAGGGTTATCCCCCATATTCTCAATAACGAGGATATGATCGTGATGTCAAAGACCGGTACCGGAAAAACCGCGGTTTTCGGCATTCCGCTGCTGCAGATGACGGACCCGTACGCTCCCCTGCCGCAGGCCCTCATCCTGACTCCCACGCGGGAGCTTGCGGTTCAGATCGATAACGATCTCAAGCATATGGCGGCTTATCTGCCCCATAGGACTACGGCGGTCTATGGGCAGCACAGCATGAACCTCGAAATACAAGAGCTGAAAAAAGGGGTCTCTATCGTTACCGGCACTCCCGGCCGGGTATTTGACCATGTCCGTAACGCCAATCTCAAGGTTAAGCAGATCCGTTATCTGGTCCTGGACGAGGCGGACAGAATGCTGGATATGGGCTTTATCGACCAGGTGTTTAAAATCATAAAATCCCTTCCGAAGGACCGGGTTACGCTGCTCTTTTCGGCCACGATCCCTTACGAAATACAGAGCATATGCCGGGGATACATGAGAAATCCCGTTAAAATCGAAATCGAGTCCCCGACGAAAACCGTTGATACGATCAATCAGGTTTATTACCGGGTGAATAAAAACGAAAAGCGGGCCCAGCTGCATAAACTGCTCATGGCGGAACGTCCGGAAAGCTGCTTGGTCTTTTGCAATACCCGTCACGCCGTCGATCAGGTGCAGAGATTTTTATCCTCGAAGGGATATGCGTCCAAGGCGATTCATGGGGAAATCCCTCAGAATAAGCGTCTGAGGATCATGGAGCAGTTCAAACGGGGCGATCTTCATATCCTGGTGGCAACCGACGTCGCCGCCCGGGGAATTCATGTCGATGATCTGGCCCTGGTCGTCAACTACGACGTTCCCCTTGAAAAGGACAACTACGTCCACCGTATCGGACGGACCGGCAGGGCCGGAAAAGGCGGACGCGCCGTAACGTTTGTGACCTCGGACGACATCATCGACCTTTACGGAATTGAAGAGCACATCGGCGCCATGATCGAAGAAGCGGAACTGCCTTCCGATTCGGAAATCGATGCGATCAAGGCGGAAGCGGAGGACTGGATCAGAAAAAAATATGAAAACAGCGTTCTGGCCGCCGCTTCAACCCCCAAAGAGCTCAAAAAAAGCAAATCTCGAAGGTCCGGTTCCAGGCGAAAACGGCGCCGATCCCGCTCAGAAGCCCCGAAAAGCCTGCCGGCTTCATAGATGAGCGTGAGAGGTTTTCATGAATTCAAGCTCTGGAGATATAAAACTCAAACAAAATCCCATCAGTTGCTTTCGCTTGCTGATGGGATTTGTTTACATTCCGAGAAGCGGCCGTTTGCCGCTTCTTTTGCTGTCCCCCGCCGAATCATTTCACCAGTCAAAAACAAAATGCATAATATGAATACTGATCATTGAATAAGGGAGGAATCATTCCGTATGCCCAGAATTTTTTTAAGCCCTTCAAACCAGGAATACAACCACTATATTACCGGCGGCAATGAAGAATATTACATGAATCTGCTCGCGGACGCCCTCATCCCCTACCTGAGAGCCAGCGGCATCCAATTCACAAGAGCGAATCCGGATGATTCCGTGCCCGAAATAATCGAACGCTCCAACGCGTATCCATATGATCTCCATCTGGCCCTTCAGACCCACGAAACGCCGGATGGATTTCTTTCCCCTCAGCTTGGCGTCGAGGTGCATTACTATGCCCCCCGACAAGAACGCTCGGAAAAAGCCGCATATATCATCCGGCAAAATCTGAGCAAAATCTATCCGTTGCCGGAGCTGGTCACCCTGGTTCCGGATTCGCCGATGCTCGAGGTGCGCCTGACCAATGCGCCCGCGGTAATGGTCGAACTCGGTTATCATGACAATCCCCGGGACGCTTTGTGGATTCAATCCAACATCGGTCTGATCGCAAGAAACCTGGCGCAGTCGATTACGCAGTTCCTGGGCGTTCCGTTTGTGGAGCCCTTTGAGTATATCTATGAACCCGAAACGCCGTGGATTGAAAATTACCAAACCATTCAACAAAATCAGTAAAGGAGGGCAAATCCAGTGCCTAGCATATATTTAAGTCCTTCCGTGCAGGAGCATAATCCGTTTATCATAGGCGGCAGCGAAGAATATTACATGAACCTGATCGCAGACGCCATGATTCCATATCTAAGAGCATGCGGCATCGGTTTTGCCAGAAACGATCCCGGCATTACGCTATCGCAGGTGGTGGCCCGGTCAAACAGTGGGAACCATGACCTTCACCTGGCGCTTCATTCCAACTCGTCGCCGGAAAATCTGAGAGGCATTCTGCAAGGACCCGACGTTTATTACTATACCACCAGCGTACAGGGAAGCAAGGCTGCCGAAAAGATTGCGGCCAATCTGGAAGCCATATACCCGAATCCGAAGCTCGTATCCGTAATTCCCACCACGGTCCTGGCGGAACTCAGAAAAACCAAAGCGCCGGCGGTTCTGGTCCAGGTCGCTTATCATGACAATTATGCGGACGCCACATGGATCCGGGACAATATCGAACTGATCGCAAAGAACCTCGTCCTGTCCGTGGCGGATTACCTGGGCGTGCCCTTCGTCAATCCCTAAGAATATCTACACGGATATTACGGATCTTTAAAGGTGATCCTTTGGCAGCAGAGACCTTAGCTGCGCATGCATCTCATCAAATTTTTTTGTACGTATATGAATCCGTTTTCCTAGGCGGGCCGCGAGATTATATGCTGCAGGCTTCCGTGTCGTATAATTGGATCGTGCTTAAAGGCATAATCTGGATACCCTGTCGTTCAAGAACAGCAGCCCGCTTTATATCCCGCCCCTGCTCCGACGGGCTGTTGTGAAAGGCAAAACTTTCATATTCAACCGCTAATTTAGCCTGCTTATAATACAGATCTACAAAGCAGCGACTTTTCCCAAGGCGCTGCTTTGCTTCCGCATTCAGCTTTATCTCGTGATTAAATACCGCCCCGTTCAATCCATAGCCTCCTAAAGCATAAGGCATCATCAGAATCATAAAGGCGAGGGATTCCATAATAGACGCGGAACCATTTTCAATGTATCTCGCCGCCCGAAGAGCTTTACGGTGGCCACGGTGTCCCGAAGTCTTATCAAGAAACTTAATGAGCTTTTGTTTTGTCGTGATTGCCCCGGAAGGATTGCCCGGTGAATGTGAACATAGTTGCAAGCCAAGCAGGATAAGCCGATGGATGCTTAGTACGCTTGCTGGCTCAAGAAATAAGGGACGGAAATCGGGCTATTTAGGGCAAATTTTATAGCAATATGAACCAAAACTTGCAGTTTTGCTCCATATTTCCGTCCCAAAGTTGAAAAACGGTACACTGTGCCCGGTTAGATCAAAAAAGATTACCATGAGCCTCCGCCGCCACCGCCCATACCGCCGCCGGAGAAGCCTCCGCCGGCGGAGAACCCTCCGCCGCCGCTTCCACCGCCGGAAGGCGCCGGGGGAATCAAAATATTGTGCTGAATCGCGTTGGTATAGTGATGGAACGAATTCATAAAGACCCATGTGTTGAACACGCTGCTGCCGCCGTAGCCCGAGTCGTACCATGCCGGCGGCTCCATCGCGATGCCTTCAAACTTCTTTGCCCACTTGTCCGTCAGGCCGAACACATAGGCGTAGGGAAGCACGTTGTAAAAGTAATCCGGCGTCTCTTCCACCAGGCGTTTGATCCGGGCAAGCTCCGCAGTGCGGATAAATTCCTTGAACCCCAGTATTTTGCCCAGCAGTTGGCTGCTCTTTTTCGTCCGTTGCTTCATCCTCATGGTAAAAAGCAGCGATATGACGGAGGCCAGGGGTACGGCCAAGCCCGGAAGCGCATTGCCCAAAGCCTCATAACCGAAAGCCAGGGTGCAGAAGCTGAAAATTACAGCGCAAAAAAATCCCAAACTGTTTAGCCCCGCCTTGACTCCTTTTGTGAGGCTGTCCTTTTTATCATACGCGACGATCAAAGCGCAAAAGCCGATAAAAGCGAATGCAATCGCCGGAACCATAAGAAGAATCAGTATTTCATCCGATTTATTCAGAACCCCGCCGAAAACCGCAAGGGAGACGGACGGCGCCATCATCAGCAAAACTCCCAGCGCTCTGGCGCCGAGGGAGCTTTGGGTAAAGATACGGTTTTCCTTGTTGAGCTTGAAGTGCGCCTGCAGCTGCAGCTTGGCTGCCTGGAAGGTATCATAGAAATCCCCTTTTAAATCCTCCAAAGCCACCTGATCCCTGCCGTCAAACAGCCCCTGGAACATCGTGTGTTCATAGGTCTTTGCAGACGCAGGCAGATCCCTTCTTTTAATCAGCGTGAATTGATCGTTCCCGTCGTCTTTGATGGTCAGATACCCTTTATTTGCCCAGTATATAATCAGGGAAACCATGTCCTTGCTGTCGGTGGTTCCGTCGATGATGTATCCGACCTCGGCGGAATTGACTCCTTCCGGCGGATAGAACTCCACCGTCCGGACCACTTTCGGGTCTCTTCCAAAAAGGAACCACAGCAGGATGCTCAAAAACGGCGCGGTGATGATGATCAGCATCATAACAAAGCCCATCCAGGCGGTGGTCTTTTCCCCGACAAAGTACCCTTCCGGGAGGATCACGTTGACCGTGACCCCTTCCCCTGCCTCCAGGGCCCTTGTCGTCTCAGCGGTCAGCACCGTGCCGTCGGCCGTCCAGTTCACCGCGGCCATATCAGCCCGGCCGTATTCGCCGGCAATGAATTCGGCCATTTTAGGATCAAAGGGCTTCGGCATGCGGATGGTCATGGCGGAAGCCTCGATGGTTGTAGGCCATCCGTTGGGCAATATGTTCCAGTAAAGACTGTCAAAGCTCTCATTTTCATCATCGTACAGGATGCAGCGGTAACGGATGCGGTATTCCTGCGGGCCGTACACGTATTCCTCGGGACTGCCTATCCGGATGACCAGGTTCCCGCTTTCCTTATATGTTTCAAATTCATGGCCCTCCACATGGACGTCGGTAATCTTCATCCTGTATTTTTCCAGCACAGTCCTGCCGCCGATCTGCCTGACCGAGGTTCCTTTATAGGGAATGTAACGGAAGAGCCCGTGCCTCGGTTCGGTAAACTCCACCTTAATATCCTCGGTGACGATAAACGAATTGTCCTCCCCGACGTCCATTTGGACATCGAAGCTCCGCGTCTCATAGGCTTCGGCCGAAGCAAAGGCGGTATTGAAACTGAAAAGCGCCGTCACACAGACTATGACGGCGATGTATTTCTTGATTCTCATTTTTCCTTCATCCTGTCAGGTTAAAAGTGGACTTTAACCGCTTCACGCTCGGCTTCGCTGCCGACCTCGAACATGGTTCTGCGGGTAAAGTTGAAGATTCTGGCTATGATGTTGCTTGGGAAGGATTCCGTCTTCGTGTTGAATTCCTTCACCACCGCGTTATAATATTTTCTCGAATTTGCGATATCTTCCTCCACCCTTTGAAGCTGCTGCTGCAAATCGAGGAAATTCTGATTCGCCTTCAGGTCGGGATAAGCTTCCGCGACGGCGAACAGGCTTCTCAGCGCGTCCTGAAGCATATTCTCCCCCTGGACCCTGGCTTCGGTGGTCTTTGCGCCGGCGGCAAAACTCCTTGCCTGCACCACGTTCTCCAGGGCGGTCTTTTCATGCGAGGCATAGCCCTTTACGGTTTCAACGAGATTCGGTATCAGGTCATACCTCTTTTTCATATAAACATCCATGGTAGCGAAGGCTTCCTCCACCATGTTGCGCAGCCGGATGAAGCCGTTATATGTCGAAATAGCCCAGATCACAATGACGGCGGCTACCGCCAGGATCACGAGCAGCACAATCGTTCCGATCCCCATTTCCTCTCCTCCTGTTGTTTTCATCATTACAAAATATATGTTATCTGTCAGCGATTCTTCAGCGCGAGCATGACCCCTATCAAGAGAAAAGCCAAAACTGCGGCTCCTATTAAGATAACGCGTGAGAATACCATAGCGGGTCCCCCTTTCTTAATGATTTCGCAGCGCAAGTACGAGCCCGATCACTATAACGACAAGGACTGCCGCAGCGATGCCGGCAATCCCTAAAAAGCTTATGGACATAGCATCTCCTTTCTCACACCCTTTTTACCCCAAAAGAATGGCATTTCATATTTCCGGTAAGCGATTACTCTATTTTCCAGTCGATCGTCTCCCCGAATTGTGCAAGGAACTTGTTGGCCTTTGAAAAGTGCCTGCAGCCGAAGAATCCGTTATGCGCGGAAAGCGGGCTCGGATGGGCCGCGGTCAAGATCATATGGTTTTTATTGGTAATCAGGGGGACTTTCGATTTTGCGTTTGCCCCCCATAATAAAAACACCATTGGCTTTTCCCGCTGGTTCAGAAGCTCGATCACCCTGTCCGTAAATATTTCCCACCCTTTTCCTTTATGGGAGTTGGCCTGCCCGAGCCGCACCGTAAGCACCGTATTCAGAAGCAGAACACCCCGTTTTGCCCAATCCTCGAGGCAGCCGTGCTGCGGGGGCGATATCCCCAAGTCGCTTTCCAACTCCTTGAAGATGTTAACAAGAGAAGGAGGCTTTTCCACTCCTCTTTTCACGGAAAAGCAGAGACCGTGCGCCTGGCCCGGCTCATGGTAAGGATCCTGCCCCAGTATAACGGCTTTCACGTCCCGATAGCCCGTATATTTTAAAGCGTTGAAAATATCATACATGGAAGGGAAAATGACCCTGGTCCTATATTCCTCGATCAGAAATTTTCTAAGCGACTTATAATATTCTTTTTCAAACTCCCCTTCCAGGATATCATCCCAGTCATTTCCGATATGTACCATGATAGAACGTATTATTCCCTCGCTATTACTATACCTGTTTCACGAAAAAGCATCCGCAAATTCATATTCATATTATAATAAATAATCTTGGAAAACAAGTGATATCTTGTGTATAATGGGGTTTATGAATACGGTCGCATTATCGGAAAATGCAGGCAACAGGCTGAAGGAACACCTAAGAGGCAAAGGGTATGAGCTGATCGAAATAAGGAGGACCGACGCGGTCTATGAAGCAGTTTCGGCTCACCCCGATATTTACCTTTGCAAAATCTGCGGCGAACTCGTGGTGGCGCCGGCGCTGGTTCCTCAGATACGGGACGAGCTGCTGCGCCGCGGGATCAACTATCATCAGGGCGACGGCGACTTAGGCTATCGATATCCTGAGAATATCCGCTACAACGCAGCCCAGGTGGGCCGCCACCTGATCCATGACACAAGACATACCGATCCTGCCATCCTGGATATCGCAAGAGAGCACGGGATGAAGCTCGTCCCCGTAAAACAGGGGTATACCAAATGCAACTTGGTGGTCGTGGACGACAACTCGGTTATTACTTCCGATCGGGGGCTTGCAGCGGCAATGGAAAAACACGGCATCGAGGTCCTGCAGATCACGCATGGCCACGTCGGGCTGCCGGGGTTTCCCTACGGCTTCCTCGGCGGAGCTTCCGGCAAGGTGGGCTGCGAGATCGTCTTCAACGGAAACCTTTCCGCCCATCCGGACTTTGAAAGAATCCGGGGGTTCATCGGGGAAAAAGGATTGGATGTTATCTGGTTTGAAGAGTATCCCCTCGAAGACGTCGGTTCGATTATCCAGCTGTAAGTTATCCGACTGTGCGTAATCCAACTGTCTGCAAAAAGGTGACATCGATGAAAACCCACGCTATCATTCCCATCTTCATACCCCATCTGGGATGCCCCAACGACTGTGTTTTCTGCAACCAGAAGAAAATCACCGCCAGGGCGGAACCCATTACCGGCGAAGACATGGAGAAAACGGTCGAAAAATATCTGAAGACCATCATTGGCCGGGGGATCGAAACCGTGGAGATCGCTTTCTTCGGAGGAAGCTTTACCGGCATTCCCCTGGCGCGGCAGCGGGAATACCTGTCCGTCGCAAAAGCGTATAAGGAACGGGGGCTGATCCAGAAGATCCGCCTCTCAACAAGACCCGATTATATCAATGAAGAAATTCTGGACAACCTCAGGCTGTATCATGCGGACATCATCGAGCTTGGGGTCCAGTCCTTCGACGAGGAAGTGCTCCGGCTTTCCAACAGGGGCCACGGCCGGGAAGAAATCTATTCCGCATCGCGCCTGATCCGGGATTACGGCTTCGAGCTGGGTCTGCAGCTCATGATCGGCCTGCCCGGCGATACCCGGGAAAAATCCGTCAATTCGGCCAGGGAGGCGCTAAAACTCCGCCCCTCTGTCGCGCGTCTCTACCCCACTGTTATCATTAAAGACACCGCTCTGTACGACATGTACCTGCGCGGGGAATACGCGCCCCTCTCTCTGGAGGAAGCCCTGCAGACCACGAAGGAGATGTACCGCATTCTGACCGGCGCCGGGGTGAGGGTGATCCGCATCGGATTGAAAAGCACCGATCTCATCAGCGAAAACGGTGAAATCGCTGGAGGCTACCATCCCGCGTTCCGGCAGCTTGTGGAATCGGAGATGGCCCGGGAAAAGATGGAAGAGCAGCTTGCAGCCCTGTTGAAGCCCGGCGGTCAGGATGATGACGGCAAGGGCCCCTTGGGCAATGCTTCGGATCTTCTGCCCGGCGCCGATCATTCTTCGGGCGGACTTAAAGCCGCATTCTTCAGCAACGGCCGTTCCTTCTCAAATATGATAGGCCATAAAAAATCCAACCGGTCTTATTTTGAAAAGAAATATCCACATGTCCGGTTCACCTTCCATGTGGATCAAAGCCTGACCGATCATACTTATATATTAAAACTCTGCCCGTAACCGGCCGCCGCAAGCCGAAAGCCCGCAGGCAAGGGCGCGGCGGCTGTTTAGTTTTTCAGGCTTTGAAGCGGGGCGGGAATCCTTCCGCCGCGGTTGATCAGTCCCGCGGGGGATTTCCGGTTGATCTTCATGACCGTCCCCTTTCCGAGAAGACCTCCGAATTCCAGTTCTTCCCCTTCGCTTTTGCCGATGGCGGGGATCAGTCTCACCGCCGTCGTCTTCGAATTAATCATGCCTATGGCGGCTTCGTCGGCAATGATGGCGGAGATGATCTCCGCGGGAGTATCCCCGGGAATCACGATCATATCCAGGCCGACGGAACATACCGCGGTCATTGCTTCCAGCTTTTCGATGGAAAGGGCCCCGCTGCGCGCCGCGTCGATCATCCCCGCATCCTCCGATACGGGGATAAACGCGCCCGATAGCCCTCCCACATTTGAGGAGGCCATGACGCCGCCTTTCTTCACAGCGTCATTGAGCAGCGCAAGGGCTGCCGTTGAGCCGTGGGCTCCGCACTGTTCCAGACCGATCTCTTCCAGGATATGCGCCACCGAATCTCCGATGGCCGGAGTCGGGGCAAGTGACAAATCGACGATGCCGAAGGGCACGCCGAGACGCTTTGACGCCTCGCTTCCCACCAGCTGCCCCATACGGGTGATCTTGAACGCAGTCCTCTTTATAATATCGGCCACCTGGGTCAGATCGCAGTCGGGCCCCGCTTTTTTCAGCGCGGAGCGGACCACGCCGGGTCCCGAAACGCCGACATTGATCACGCAGTCTGGTTCCCCCGGCCCGTGAAAAGCGCCCGCCATAAACGGATTGTCTTCCGGAGCGTTGCAGAAGACCACCAGTTTTGCCGCCCCGATGCACTGGTTGGCGGCGGTAAGCTCCGCCGTTTCCCGGATAACTCGCCCCATGGTTCTCACCGCATCCATATTGATCCCGGACTTGGTGGAGCCGACGTTCACAGAAGCGCAGACAAGCTCTGTCGCGGACAGCGCCCTTGGGATGGCTTCGATCACTTCCCGGTCCCCCGGGGAAAAGCCTTTATGGACCAGGGCGGAAAACCCGCCGATGAAGTTGACGCCGACTTCCTTTGCGGCCCTTTCCAGGGTCAGGGCGTATTTTACCGGATCACCCCCGGAAGCTCCGGCCAGCATTGCCACGGGAGTCACGGCGATTCTCTTATTGATAATGGGGATGCCGTATTTCGATTCGATCTCCGAGCCGGTCCTGACCAGATCCTTCGCATAACGCAGGATTTTATCGTACACCTTTTCGCAGGACCGGTCTATGTCTCCGTCGCAGCAGTCCAACAGGGAAATCCCCATGGTTATCGTTCTGATATCCAGATTTTCTTCCTGTATCATGGTGATGGTCTCCATGATATCAGTCATGTTCAGCATATATTACCTCCAAGTATTATTACTAATACCTTAAAGTATCCATACGGCTTCGGATTCCGGACCGCACGCGGGCGGCTCCGAAACGCTGCCGTCGTTAAATCCGGTGCATGGAATTGAAAATGTCCTCGTGCATCACGTGGATCTGCATATCGGGCAACTTAGCCCTGAGGCGCTCCCGGAGTTCGTCCAGCTCACAGTTCATTTTTTCCATGTCGATGAGCATGACCATTGCAAAGAATTCCTGGAGCACGGACTGGGTCACCTCGATGATATTGGCATTTGCATCGGCGCAGGTGGTGCTGACCTTTGCAAGGATCCCAACCATGTCTTTACCGATTACGGTGATAACCGCTCTCATATCTATTCCTCCGTCTATCTTAAATCTTCTTTGAACTCCCGCGCCGCCTGCGGCTGCGGGAGCGTCCGGGCAGCCGGCATACCTTCAGGGCGAACCGCTCCGCCTGCGCTGCGGGAACTCTGCTGCCCGTACGGCGAATCCTTTATGATAAATTTATTTTTATAATAATTACGTTATTTTACCATAACCGCTATAAAAAAAACAGTGCGGAAAAAGATCTTATTTTTTAGAACTTTCAGAAATTGTGTATTGCGGATGTACCGTCGATGGCGTATAATAAACTCCATTATAAAAAGGGCAAAGATTTTCAAGCGCGAGAAAAGGAGGTGATTGCAACGGATAAAATGGATAACCAGAAGAAAATCGAGGAAATGCTGAAAAAGAAGGTTTGGGCGGTGGTGGGAGCCACGCCGAACACGGAAAAGACTGCCAACCGGATCTTCCATACCCTGCGTTCCCACGGATATGAGACCTATGCCGTCAACCCCAACTACGAGGAAATGGAAGACGGCACAAAATGTTATGCCTGCCTTGAGGATCTTCCCCGCAAACCGGACTGTGTAGACTTCGTGATACCTCCGTCCGTTACGCTGAAAAGCCTGGAAGAAATGGATCCGAAAGAGTATCCGTACATTTGGCTGCAGCCAGGAACATATAATCGCGAAATCGTGGAATTCGCAGAGAAGAAAGGCTTCATCGTCGTGCATGAAGGCGCCTGCGCCATGGCTGCCGTTAAAAGGAAAGAATAAAAGAAAATTATCAATTCTGACAATTTGGTATCAAAAATGATAATTAAAGGGTCTGTCATACGGCTTTCCGTTATTGAAAAAGCAGCAAATAAAAGGCTTTTTCATAAATAATCGTCTTTTTTAATTCTGGCACAATATTTGCTGGAATCTGAATTGGCTATATTTTTACAATATTCTTAATACTTATCATCTTTTCTGTTTTATAAGGAGGCAAGATAATGGCACAAATGGAAAGAGTTGTTGAGAAAAGCGAACGAACTCTGGTACGTGGCATCCTGCCATGGCACGTTTCTTTGATCGCACTGGGCGGAATTATCGGTTCTTGTTATTTTCTCGGATTAGGTTTGACGTTCTCTGAAATGGGACCGGGTGCGGTTCTCCTTGCTTACGCGATTGCAGGACTCACCATCTACGGTGTTATGCAATCATTCGCCGAGCTTCTGGTCAATATACCCAGAAGAGGCTCCTTCGTATCCTACACCAGAGAGTTCCTGGGGGACACCGCTTCTGCCGGTATCGGCTGGGCGTTCTGGTGCAACTGGGTCGTTTATATCCCCTCGGAAGCGCTGGCAACCGCCGTGTTTATGGACTACTTCGTCAAGCTGCCCTTTGAAAATCCGGCTTGGAGTACCTTCGTATGGGGCATTGTCGCTTTGGCGCTGCTGACACTGGTTAACATCTACCGCGTGAAATTTTTCGGCCATGTCGAATCGATCATGGCGATTATCAAGATCCTGGCCATTGTCGTATTCGTACTCTGCGGCGTCCTCATCTGGCTGGGGATTATAGGAGGAAACCTTAATCCCTACACCGAAGGCGGATTTATCGGGACCAAAATTCTTCTCGGCGGAGAAGGCGGCGTCATCGAGAAGCTGTTCCCTGCCGGCGGATTGGTCATTATCACTTACATGATCTGGACACTGGTAAACTTCCAGGGTTCCGAGATCGTAGGGCTTTCCGCGGCTGAAACCCAGGATCCGGAGGTCAACGTTCCGCTGGCCTGCAGAAGAGTTGCAACCCGTATCATATTGATCTACCTGATCCCCGTTTTCGTGCTGACATTGATCATGCCTTATTATGAAGCGGGACTGGATGAATCCATCTTTGCATACACCCTCGGAGTTTACGGGCTCAAGTGGGCCGCCGGGCTGTTTACCATCGTAACGCTGGTTGCCGCGTTCAGCTGTGCAAACTCAGGGCTTTACGGCACGGTGCGTTCCCTCTACGGTTTGTCCGTTGAAGGCTTGGCGCCCAAATTCCTGTCGAATCTCAATATCTTCAATACTCCGCAGAACGCAACCATATTTACCATCGTGCCCATCTGGCTGGTATACCTTCTGGGATTTGCCTCCGACGTGCTCGGCCTCTGGGGCGAAGAAGGACTCCCCCTTTACGCGAACATGCTTGGTATTTCCGGATTTACCGGCACGCTCTGCTGGGTAGGCATCTGCTGGTCACAGGTCGTCTTCAGAAAAAGGCTGAAGCAAAGAGGATATGATCCGGAAAAGGTCCTCACTGTTAAAGCGAAATGGTATCCGGGCCTTGCCTATTTTGCCATCATACTCCAGGTCGCCTCAATGATACTGCTTGTATTTGAAGACGGCGGAATGCCCGTATTCGTTATCTCCGTCATCGTAATATTCGTGCCGATCCTCATCTATGCAATCCAGAAAAAGAGAGGCAAGATAAGGACCGTAGTCACACTGGGAGCGGACGAAGTTTCCTTTGACGAGAAATTCCCGCCGCTCAACAATACGGATAAATAAGGAAGGAATTTTCCTTCGTCCTTAAAAAATCAGTCCTGTACATAAGAAAGAGGCGCCGTATCGCAACGATCGGAAAATCCATTTGCGGTACGGCGCCTTTCGTCTTTATCCCGAACTTCTCATCCCCGGATGCCAAGCTCCCGGATCCTGCGGTAAAGGGTCGATTCGCTGATCCCGAGCTTTCTGGCCGCGAGGATTTTTTCTTCCGTGGAGCGCCCGGTTTCGTTGAGGCATTCCTCGATGATCATTCTCTGAAACTCGTCGGTTCTTTCTTTCAAAGTCTTGGTTCCGTGCTCTTTTTTCCGGCTTTTCGTAATTCGATCAGGGAGATTTTCAAGCCGGATCTCGCTTCCCGTCTCCATATTGACGGCGTATTCCACCACATTCTCCAGTTCTCTTACATTTCCCGGCCAGCTATAGCTGATCAGCGCCTGCAGCGCCTCCGGCCGGAAATCCCCGATATTTTTATTCAGCAGGTTGTTGAATTTCTTCAGGGCATAACGCAGCAGCAGTTCGATATCGCCTTCCCTTTCTCTCAGAGGGGGAATCGTTACGGGAATTACATTGAGCCGGAAGTAGAGGTCTTCGCGGAATTCCCGCTTGGCGATCATCTCTTCAAGGTTTTTATTTGTTGCGGCGATGATGCGCACGTCGATGTCGATGGGGCTCGTCCCCCCAACGCGTTCAATCCTGCGGTTCTGAATCGCATGCAGAAGCTTGACCTGCAGATGGAGCGGAAGGTCCCCGATCTCGTCCAGGAAGATCGTACCTTTGTGAGCCATCTCAAACTTCCCCGGCTTTCCTCTGGCATCCGCTCCCGTAAAAGCGCCCTTTTCATATCCGAAAAGCTCGCTCTCAAGCAGCATTTCCGGAATCGCTCCGCAATTGATGGCGACGAAGGGATTTCCCTTACGGGGGCTTTCCGAATGGATCGCCCTGGCGAAAAGCTCTTTTCCCGTTCCGCTTTCCCCGGTAAGCAGGACCGTAGAATCGCTTGTGGAAACCTGAAGCGTACGCCTCTTTGCCTGAAGGATGGCCTCGCTTTCTCCGATGATATCATCAAAGGTCGTATCCTTCTCAATGACCGTCATCTTATACATTCTCTCCCGTACTTCGGAGATGCTCTGAAACAGGATCATGGCGCCGAGCGGCGGCGCGTCCCTGAGATCCTCGCCCGGGGCTTTGATGGGGATCACCGTGCACAGGAAACGCTTCTCATGGCCGCTCTTTTCCCTGAAAAAGACTTCTTTATCCTTTACAGGGATTCCGCTTTTCAATACTTTTTCCACATCGGAAATCTCCCAGATGTCGGCAAGCGGGCGTTCTTCCACCCGGCTCCGCCTCAAGTCCAGAAGCTCTTCTGCGGCGGCATTGCATGAGGTTATAACGCCGTCCTTGTCGATTGCAATGAGCCCTTCATGCATGGATTCCACAATGCCCTTCAGACGGTTTCTCTGCTCGGATTCCGCCAGCTTGCCGGCAAGCAGCTCCGCCATCCTCTCGAGGAACAGCATCAGCGTGGCGCTGTTGTTTATGATCTTTTTCCGTTGCTCCTCATTGAACGCAACCAGGCCGATCAGCCCCACAATTCTGTTTTCGAGCTTGATGGGGCAGCAAATCTCGGCCAGTTCCCCTTCCCGGGGGCCGTATTCCGGGTCTTGCTCCGGATCGATGCACAGGTAATTCTCTCCGGTTTTCAGAAGCTTTCCGTATATGAATCCGGAGTTCACGTCGCCGTATTCTTCGAAGCTCCCGATTTTCTGCCTATATCTTCCCGTGCCTCCTATGATCTCAAGGCGCGCATTGACAATCTCCGTCTCGATTTCCAGGGCTGCGGTGATCGCCTCCGCCACATTCATCACCGTATCCCGTATCATCGCCAAGTCCTGCATGGTTCTCCCCCCATCGCCGATTGTTGCGTTTATTATAAAGTTATTTATCAAATTTGACAATATTTTTTCAAGAATGATAAATTTAGTTATAGTATAAAAAAACTTATAATTGGAAATTCCAATGCTTCCGCCGTGGGATGAAGCGCGGATGTTTATTGGCATCGCTCTTGCTTTATCTGATGTCGTCGGGTTCCGTGTTGCCCGGAACAGCGCGGCACGGTCCGAAAAGCCGCTTTTTCAGGCCTTGCGTGTGCCGTCCCTTGTGAAACGATATTACGGAGGTATTAAAATGATCAGCAGAAAAAAGCTCGCGGCCCAATACAAAAAAGAAATTGAACTGTTTGAAAAGACTCATCCCAAATCAATGGAACTCTTTAAGAGAGCGAAGGGAAGCCTGCTTCAGGGCGTCCCCATGAACTGGATGGTTAAGTGGGCGGGCAGCTGCCCGGTATGTGTCGCCAATGCGAAGGGAGCCCATTTCCAGGATGTGGACGGAAACGACTACATCGATTTCTGCCTCGGCGATACCGGCTCCATGGTAGGCCATGCGCCGGAACCGGCGGTGAGAGCGATCACGGAATACGCCAAGCGCGGAACCACCTTCATGCTTCCCACCGAGGACGCCATCTGGTGCGGCGAGGAGCTTTCCAGAAGGTTCGGAATGAAGTACTGGCAGTTCTCCACCAGCGCCACCGACGCCAACCGTTTCGCCCTGCGGCTGGCGAGACAGGTTACGAAGAAGCCCATGATCATAGCCTATAACTGGTGCTACCACGGCACCGTAGACGAGACAATCGCCATATTGGACGAGAACGGGAAAACCGTCGCCAAGCCGGGAAACCTCGGCCCGCAATGCGATCCGGCGATGACCACCAGAATCATCGAATGGAACGACATTCCGGCATTGGAAGCGGCCCTTTCGAAGGGCGACGTGGCAGCCGTGCTGGCGGAGCCGGTAATGACCAACTGCGGCATCGTCCATCCGGAGCCCGGCTATCATGACGCCCTGCGGGAACTGACTAGAAAATACGGCGCCATACTGATCATTGACGAGACGCATACCATCTGCACCGGCGTGGGCGGCTACACGAAGGCCTATAACCTGAAACCGGACATCGTGGTGGTGGGTAAGACAATCGCATCGGGAATTCCCTGTGCGGCCTATGGATTTACGGAAGAACTCGGAGAAAAGGTGGCGGCGGAAATTCCGCACGAACTCTGCGATATCGGCGGCATCGGCGGGACGCTGGCGGCCAACGCGCTGAGCATGCACGTCATGAGGGCTACCTTAAGCGAGATCCTGACGGAAGAGTTTTATGCCAGGACCATCCCGCTGGCCAAGCGGTTCAACGACGGGGTCCAGAGCGTTATCGACGAATTTAACCTGCCCTGGAATACCACCCAGCTTGGTTGCAGGACGGAGTACTGGTTCCGCAAAGAACCGGCGAAGAACGGAAGGGAAGCCGAAGAAGCGGTGGATTTTGAACTGGATCAATACATGCACCTGGCGTCTTTAAACCGTGGAATCCTGATGACGCCGTT
>ENA-UPSB01001626-UPSB01001626.1-bioreactor-metagenome-genome-assembly--contig:-NODE-1626-length-25451-cov-6.269688_pt1 | contig 25451 bp, 22 predicted proteins | sample MGYA00238182_ERZ773286 | MGnify/ENA primary metagenome ERZ773286 (study PRJEB29026, sample SAMN07631240) | bioreactor metagenome | isolation source: Switchgrass digestor | place: USA: Dartmouth... | reverse complement strand
ATCCATTCCTTGGATTTGATTTTCGCGAGCTCTTCAGGGCTTCGGTAGACCTGACAGTGAACGTCGTCGCAGACCGGGGCGGAAGGATGATCCGGATTGCCGCCGTCCCCCGAGCGGATAACCTTTGAAAGGGAGTATGTCCGGGCCGCCACCGCCTGCGCCTTCAGCGCCTCCATTTCAAAGCTCGCCGGCATTTCGCCTGCGACCACGCCCTTTACATAATCCTCAAATGGAATTGTTTCTGTTTTTCCGCTTGCATGACGGTAGACGCTGATATGCTCCGGAATCGGAACCCCACCTTTTTTTTCGGGAGGGAGAACCGGCTCTTCTTCGCTATGAAACAGCAGCACCAGAACGGACGGCAGTATAACCAGACAAAAAATAACCATCAGGGAAGCGATGGCGAAAGACCTTAATAAACCGCTTTTAAACCTCATTCCAATCCTCCACGCTTGTCTCAATCCGACCGCTGTCTGAACGGGGCCGTCAATCACCGGTCGATAAAGTATATGAAGGAGGAACGGGATTAAGAATCAAAGAGAAAAAGCAGAAAAAAAACACCAACCGAAATTCGGCATGGTGTTTTTGATATAATATGTACGAAATGAATTATTCCGCGGCAGAAGCAACCACTTCTTGAGCCTCAACCGCTTTTTGTTCCAATACGCGTTCATACTCTGCGAAAATCGCATCCTTGATCTTGTTTCGCGTTTCGGAAACCAGCGGATGAGCGATGTCTCTAAAATCACCTTCTCCCATCTTGCGACTAGGCATGGCGATAAACAGGCCGTTCTGACCTTCAATGATTTTAATGTCATGAACGACAAACTCGTCATCGAAAGTCACCGAAACTACAGCCTTCATCTTGCCTTCGTCGTTAACTTTCCGGACCCTTACATCAGTTATTTTCATACTGAAAAACCACCCTTTCCTGCCCAGCATACTTGCATATACAATATTTGTATATTTATTTGGCATCATTATACAGTGGCTTGCAATTTTTTACAAGTTTTTTTTTATTAAAAATCAGATTATTCGGGAAAATTTCAATGGTTTTCTCTGTTGCATCAACAGCGCCGATATATATAAGAGGGAAAAAGTCCTGGATCTTCTTCTTTTCGGGTTCCTTTGCGGCGATGACCACCCCGGTGCCGACGACTTCAATCTCGAATTCGGCAAGAATTTCCGATATTCCTTTTACGCTGCCTCCGGCCCGCATGAAATCATCGATGATGATCGCCTTGGTTCCGGGCGTGACGGCGCGCTTGGAAATCGACATCTTCTGGATTCGCTCCGTCGATCCGGAGAAATAATTGATGCTGACGGTGGAACCCTCGGAGATCTTGCTTTCGCGGCGGATCACAACAAGAGGAAGGTTGAGCATGTGCGCCGTCATCAGCGCGACGGGAATTCCCTTGGTTTCTATGGTCACAACATAATCGGCGCCGAGATCCTTGAACCGGCATGCAAAGATTTGACCGGCGCGCTTCACGATGTCGGAATCGAACATGATATCAGAGGTATACAGAAACCCGTTGCCCAGAATTCTGTTCTTGTCCCTGAGCTTGTCGCAGATCTGATTCAGTACCCGTTCGGCTTCCGTGTCCGAAATATATGGGACAAGCCTGACTCCTCCCCCGGCGCCGCTAATGGTTTCGATGACGCCGAGGTCGAAATTGGCAAGGATCTGCTTTGCCGCCTGGATATCCTCGCTGACGCTGGACTTCGCGGCGTTGAAGAGGTCGCAGAAATATCCCAGAGAATACAGCTTGTTCGGGTTTTCAGACAGGATCTTTATGATGGCGCCCACTCGTTCCGTTCTTTTCATCAATACCCTCCAACATATTGCGCACGGCCGCCTCGCGGCGGCGGCCAGGCTGACAGGCCAGTATTTATCAGCCTTGTATGCTGATTTTATCCATTATTTATTATTTTGTCAAATAAACGGCATTTTTTTTGGCAATTGTGTTATAATGAACTGTACGATTTATATGCAGCTTCGCTGCAAGGCGGCGTTGCCGCACCATTATCTCGTTTCGGAGGCTTTTGAATGCTTAATCTCAGGAATTTCAGGCATATACATTGCATCGGCATAGGCGGGATCGGGCTTTCCGCCATTGCCGAGATCTTTCTTACCCGCGGTTACCGGGTTACAGGCTCGGATATGAAGGAAAGCGATATCACGGACAAGCTGGTGCGGCGCGGGGCTGCGGTGTACCTGGGGCACAGGGCGGAAAACATTGCCGGAGCTGACCTGGTGGTTTATTCTACAGCAGTCGCCCAGGACAATCCGGAGATCGTCGCCGCCATGGAAAGCGGCATCCCCATTGCGTCGAGGGCGGAGGTGCTGGGCGCGCTGATGAAGGAGTACGAGCACAGCATCGCCATAGCCGGAACCCACGGGAAGACGACGACCACCTCCATGGTTTCATTGATTCTCGAGAATTACGGTTTGGATCCCACCATACTGGTCGGTGGAAATCTCCTTGAAATCAACGGAAATGTCAAGGTCGGAAGCGGCGGTTACTTCGTGACGGAGGCCTGCGAGTACATGGACAGCTTCCTGTACCTCAAGCCCCAAATTGAGATCATTCTGAATATCGATTCGGATCATCTGGATTATTTCAAGGATATCGAACATATCGCAAGTTCTTTCGACCGATTTGCGAAGCTGGTTCCCGAGGACGGCACGGTGATCGCCTTTGCCGCGAATCCTTTTGTGAACAGCATCATCGACGACCTGAAAAGCAGGGTGATTACCTTCGGGTTTAATGAAAACTGCAGTTATTATGCGACGGACATCGAGTTCAATTCCTCCGGAATGCCGTCCTTTCAGGTTCATCACGGCGGTGAAACCCTCTGCACCATGCAGCTGGCCATACCCGGAGAGCATAATATCGCCAACGCGCTGGCGGCCTTTGCGTGCGGCCACAGTCTCGGCGTGCCCGTGGAATCTATCGTTTCGACCTTGGAATCCTATACGGGAACCCAGAGAAGGTTTGACGTGGTCGGGGTCACCAGAAACGGCGTCACCATCGTGGATGACTACGCGCATCACCCGACGGAAATCAAGGCAACCTTGAACGCGGCCCGAAATGTGCCGCATAACGAGCTCTGGTGCCTGTTCCAGCCCCATACCTATACCAGGACCCTGGCCCTCTTCGACGAGTTCGCGGAATCCTTCGACGCCGCGGATAAGATCGTCATGGCCGAAATTTATGCCGCAAGGGAAAAAAATGTCTACCGCATCAGTTCCAAGGAGCTGGTCAACGAAATTAAGAGGGTGCGTCCCGATAAGGACGCCTACTACTTCAGCAATTTCGAGGAAATTGCCAGCTTCGTCATAAACAACGCCCGCAGCGGAGATCTTGTAATCACCATGGGCGCAGGGGATATCTATAAGGTTGCGGAGCTCATACTCGAAAAAGATAGGCTTCAATAGCCTGTTTTTTTCTTTCTATACGCATAGGAAAATGGTATAATCTTTGTATGGTGAAACTGAAATCCGTGAAATGAAAAGGAGAGCGTATATGGAAAAAGAGCTTACACCGCAGGAGTTTGCGGAGAAAGCGATGCTGGAATATGAAGCGCAGGAACGAAAGAGATATGAGATCAACCGGAGGCATCTGGCAAACGGCGTCAGGTTTATAGATATAAAAGCGGCTTACATCGACGAAACCGTTGAAATAGGAAAAGGAACAATCATATATCCCGGCGTGATTCTCGAAGGCAGCACCGTGATCGGGGAGAACTGCATCATCGGACCGAACACCAGGGCTGTCGATTCCGTAATCGGAAACGGAACCGAGGTGCAAAGTTCGGTTATACTGGAAAGCAAAGTGGGCAATGATACAAAAGTAGGGCCTTATGCTTATCTCAGGCCGAACAGCGTCATCGGAAACGGCGTCAAGGTCGGCGACTTTGTCGAGATCAAAAACTCCTCGCTGGGAGACGGATCAAAGGCGTCCCATCTCACTTATATCGGGGATTCCGATGTGGGCGCGGGCGTCAACATCGGATGCGGCGTTGTATTCGTAAATTATGACGGAAAGAATAAGCACCGTTCCGTAGTGAAGGACGGCGCTTTTGTCGGCTGCAACGTCAACCTTGTTTCGCCGGTGGTGGTGGAGGAAAAGGCTTATATCGCCGCCGGGACCACCGTGACGCGCAATGTGCCGAAAGGAGCTCTTTGCGTCGGAAGGGCAAAGGAAAAGAACATCGAAGGATGGGTTGCAAGGAGGGGCTTGCTGGAAAGCGAGTGACGGGGCAGTTGCCTTATTTTTTGCACAGGTTATAAAAGTTACAGGAGAGTATGAGAAAGAGGTGTAGCAGCAATAATGAAGAATGGAGCCTTCACAGATTTTAAGATTTTTGCGGGCAATTCCAATCACGAGCTCGCAGAGGAGATCGCTTCCATCATGGGCAAGCCGCTTGGCAAATCCACGGTGAGCAAGTTCAGCGACGGAGAGATCTCCGTCAGTTTGTGGGAAACGGTAAGAGGGATCGACACCTACATAGTCCAGTCGACCTGCGATCCCGTAAACGACAGCTTGATGGAATTGCTGATTATGATAGATGCGATGAAGAGGGCTTCCGCCGGCCGGATCAACGCGGTCATTCCGTATTACGGGTATGCCAGGCAGGACCGGAAGGCGAAGGCGAGAGATCCGATCACGGCGAAGCTCGTGGCGGACATCATAACAAGCGCGGGAGCCGACAGGGTCGTCACGATGGACCTGCATGCCCCCCAGATCCAGGGATATTTCAACATACCCGTTGACCACCTTCTGGGCATGCCGATTCTGGTGAAGTATTTCAGGGAAATGAGGCTGGATGATCTTGTCATCGTATCCCCGGATCACGGAAGCGTGACCAGGGCGAGAAACATGGCCCATCCGCTGGACGCGCCCATCGCCATTGTGGACAAGCGGAGACCCAAGGCCAACGTTTCGGAAATTATGAACATTATCGGCGACATAGAAGATAAAACCGTCGTCCTGGTAGACGACATCATCGATACCGCCGGAACCATAACCAATGCGGCAAACGCGATGAGGGACATGGGAGCAAGAGAGGTTTACGCCTGTGCGACGCACCCCGTGTTATCGGGACCGGCCATCGAACGAATCCAGAATTCTGCGATCAAGGAACTGGTGGTGCTCAACACAATTCCTCTGCCCGAGGAAAAGAAAATAGATAAAATTAAAGTGTTGTCCGTTGCGCCGCTGTTCGCGGAGGCAATGATCAGAATCTTTACCAATGATTCCATCAGCAGACTGTTTGATTAAAATACTAACGGTATTAACAATGGAGGTCTGCCCGGCGTCTGTTTGACCGTCGTCAGCCTGCGCTGCGGGCTGTCTGATCGTTGGCTGGTTGCCGGGCGGGCTTTTGTCTGGGAGGAACCATGTATATTATAGTCGGCCTTGGAAATCCGGGAAAAAAATATGAAAACACCAGGCACAACATCGGATTTATCACGCTGGATTTGCTGGCTGAGAGGCACAATATCAAAATCAATAAGATAAAGCACAAGGCGCTGGTCGGGGAAGGAATCATCTCCGGCCAAAAGGTGTTGCTGGTAAAGCCCCAGACCTACATGAACCTTTCCGGAAACAGCGTGAAGGAGGTCATGGATTATTATAAGGCCAAGCCGGAACAGCTCATTGTGATCTATGACGACATAGACATTCCGATGGGACACCTGCGCATCCGGAAGAAAGGCAGCGCCGGAACACACAACGGCATGAAATCCATCATCTACGATCTGCAGGAGGACGGTTTCCCCAGAGTGCGGATCGGCATCGGAAAAGATCGGAAAATCCCTCTGGTGGGCTATGTGCTGGGAGGCTTCGCAAAAGAGGAGCGGGAGCTCATGGAAGGTGCTGTGGAGCGGGCGGCCCTGGCAGTGGAATGCATCCTGGAAAAAGGAATAGACAAGGCGATGAATGAATACAATATAAAGCCATCTCTCCAGGCACAGGATACCTTACCAAGGGAGTGTAAAGATGAGTGACGGAGTCAGAGGCGGCAAGTTCAACGAAGTGAGGGCCTTGGCGAAAATCGCCAAGGGACTGGTTCACATATCGGGCATTTCGGAAGGACGGGCTATGCCGGCGGCCTCTCTGATCATCGGGGAACGAGGGGGACAAAGTCTCATTGTCACCTCCTCCTACGTAAAGGCGAAGAAATTGGCTGAGGACCTGTCTTTTTTTGTTGACCGGAAAATCTATCTGATTCCCGACGAAGAGCAGCTGTTTCTCAAATATGAAGCAAAAAGCCACAGCAGCCTGGAACAAAGGCTAATCGCGCTCAAGGCGCTGGTGTCCGGCGAAAGCTGCGTCGTCATCGCGCCGGTCATGGGGGCCGTGAAGAAGCTCGCACCGCACAAGATCTTTGAAAAAAATACGATCCGCCTCACCCTCGGGGAGGAGGCCGACCTGGAACAGATCAAAAGAAACCTGTCCTTCATGGGCTACGAAAGGGCGGCCTTCGTCGAGTCGAAGGGGCAGTTCAGCGTCCGAGGCGGCATTGTGGACATATTTCCTGCCGATGCCGAGTTCCCGTGCCGGATCGAATTCTTCGGTACGGAGGTGGATTCCATCCGGAGTTTCGACCCGCTGACCCAGCGTTCTTTGGAAAACCTGCAGACGATTGAAATCTATCCCGCCGTGCAGATGGTCCAGGAAGAAAACCTGTTCCGCAATGCGGCGGAGAAGCTCGGCAAGGCCTATGACAGCCATGCGAAAAAGCTGTCCGGTCCCCAGCGGGAACGGCTGCTCCAGAGAAAGAGCCAACTGCAGGAATTCATCGTAAACACGGCAAACGTCCAACTTTTGGAAAATTACGTCCATTACTTCTACGACGACACGGAATACCTCTGGGACTACATGAAGCCCGGTGGGGTCGTGATGCTTGAGGACCCGGACCGGATCCGGGAAGTCCTGGCCTTCAGGGAAAAGGAAGACCGGGAAAACTTCAAGGAGATGCTGGAGCGCGGCGAAGCCGTTCCGGGAGATGTCAAGGCGTTTCCGAGCAAGGCAGATCTGGACGTTCTGTATAAACAGCCGTTGATCTTCTTCTTTACGCCGTTTCAAAAACAGCTGCGGGGAGTCGACCGGCTGGACGCCGCCCTGCATATCGCGTCCAAGCAGGCGCCTGTCTTCAACGGGCGGATGGACTTTCTCGAAACCGAGCTCAAAAGCTGGCTGAAGCAGAATTACGATATCACCATCGTCTGCGCGACGGAAGAAAGGATCGAAAACCTCAGGAATTTCGTCGAGCATTTTGACGGTTCCGGCAGGGTCAGGCTGGCCAAAGGCAGTCTTTCTTCCGGCATGGAGTTTCCGGAAGAAAAGCTTGTCTACCTGTGGGACGGGGATATCTTTACGACCCAGAAGCACCGGAAGGCCAGGACCACGGAAAAGCGCGGTCAACCCATCAAGGTCTTTACCGATATCAGAAAGGGCGATTACGTCGTCCACGAAAATCACGGGATCGGAAAATTTATCGGCATCGAGCAGCTGACGATCCAGAAGGTAAAAAAGGATTATCTGAAAATCAAATATGCCGGGGAAGATATGCTGTATGTTCCTGTGGAACAGATGGATATGATCCAGAAGTATATCGGATCCGACGGAGTCCCGCCGAAGATCAACCGGTTATCCGGAGGCGAATGGAAGAAGGTCAAGGCGAAAGCCAAGGCGGCCATTGCAAACATGGCCAAGGAGCTTCTGGAAATCTCCGCAGCGCGGAAGACCGCGGGCGGCCACGCCTTCGCTCCCGACAGCATATGGCAGCGCGAATTCGAGGATATGTTCCCTTATGAGGAGACGGCGGACCAGCTGCGCTGCATCCGGGAGATCAAGGAGGATATGGAAAAGCCGGTCCCCATGGAGCGGCTGCTTTGCGGGGACGTGGGATACGGCAAGACGGAAGTTGCCGCCAGGGCCATCTTCAAATGCATTTCCGACGGAAAGCAGGCCGCCGTTCTGGTCCCGACGACGATCCTTGCGAACCAGCATTACTATACGTTCAAGGACCGTTTCGAACGGTTCCCCTTCAAAGTGGAGATGCTCAGCCGGTTCCGCAGCGAAAAGCAGCAGGAGCAAATCTTGGAGGAAGTGAAAAAGGGAAACATCGACGTCCTCATCGGCACCCACAGGATGCTTTCAAAGGATGTCAGCTTCAAGGACCTGGGCCTGCTGGTCATCGATGAGGAACAGCGTTTCGGCGTGCAACATAAGGAAGCGATCAAGCGCCTGAAGAAAAATGTGGATGTGTTGACTCTTTCGGCGACGCCCATCCCCAGGACGTTGCACATGTCCCTGGTCGGGATCAAGGATATGAGTCTGATCGAGGAGCCTCCGGAGGAGCGGTATCCGGTGCAGACCTATGTGATGGAGCAGGATGAGGAACTGATCCGGGACGCCATCCAGAGGGAGCTTGACCGGGACGGCCAGGTTTACGTCGTATACAACCGGATCAGGGGGATCTATAAGATCGCGGCGATGATTTCCGCTCTGGTGCCGGAAGCGTCGGTGACCGTCGCCCATGGCCGGATGCACGAAAAACAGCTGGAGGATGTGATGATTGACTTTGTCAATCGCCAGTCCAATGTGCTGGTAACCACCACCATCATCGAATCCGGCATCGATATTCCCAACGTCAACACCATCATCATACTGGACGCGGACCGCCTAGGGCTTTCCCAGCTGTACCAGCTCAGGGGAAGGGTAGGGCGCTCCACCCGGATGGCCTATGCTTATCTGATGTACCAGAAGGATAAGGTGCTTTCCGAGGTGGCGGAAAAACGGCTGAAGGCAATCCGGGAATTCACCGAATTCGGGGCCGGTTTCCATATCGCCATGAGGGATCTGGAGATCCGGGGCGCCGGCAACCTGCTCGGCACCGAGCAGCACGGGCATATGATGAACATCGGATATGAACTTTACTGCAAGCTGGTGGATGACGCGGTGCGCGCCCTGGGCGGCAAGATCGTAAACCCGGATCGGGAGGAGACCTCCATCGAAATCGACGTGCCGGCCTTCATCCCGGACGATTACATCTCCGACGAACTGCTGAAGCTTCAGATGTACAAGAAGATAGCGGCGATCCGGAATGAGGAGGACAAAGCCGAGGTCATCGATGAGCTGATCGACCGCTTCGGCGAACCCCCTGCGGAAACCGAAAATCTGGTTCAGGTATCCCTGATCCGGGCCATGGCGGAACAGGCGGGCGTTTCGCGGGTTCATGAGGAGCCGAGAAAAATCGTCTTCGACTTTTATGAGAAGAGCCGGCTTACGCCGCAGCTTATCGCCGAGCTTTCGGCAGAATTCGGCCATGGGATCCTGATTCACGCGGGAATTAAGCCGTTTATTAAAATAAATCATAATGGGAAAAATAAACTTCACCTGGCTTCCGTATTTTTAAGCAAGTTTGTGGTATAATGGACGCCGGGATGAAATACCGGCCTTGCCTTTGCTTGTTGCCGGCGCGGCCGCAGGGGAGCAATACCGGAGATTACCGAAAATAAACGATAACGAGGAGAACAACCAATGAAAAGGATAATTGCAGCAATACTGCCGATCGTAATGGCCCTGAGTCTGGCCGCCTGCAGCGGCGATGACAGCGGCGGCGCCATTGTGAAAGTCGGAGAAACTACAATCAGCGAAAAACAGCTGGACCAGTATATCAGATTCAATTCCATATCGGGAATCGATCTTTCGCAGCTTTCGGACGAAGAACTGAAAACCCAAAAGCTCGAAATGCTGGACTACATTATTTCCATGGAATTGATCCGGCAGCATTTTGCGGGAAAAGAGGACGAGGTCCTGCCGGACACTAGGGAGGCAGATCTGAAAACTTTTCTGGAGAACGTGAAAAGCACGGAATCCATGAAAAGCTTTATCAAGGAAAACAAGATAACGGATGAAACCCTGAAGGCTTTATACTATGACAATTTATATCTGGGAGCCTTCTACAATGAGACGCAGGAAGAGATGACCAATCTCGAGCAGGAAGCGAAGGAATACTATGAAGCGAACAAAGAAAGCTTCAAAGTGGATGAGGTGACGGCCAGCCATATCCTCGTGAAAACGGAGGAGACGGCGAGAGAGATCCTTGACAAGCTTGCCGCCGGTGAAAAGTTTGAAGACCTGGCCGCCGAATACGGCACCGACGGGACGAAGGATTTCGGCGGCAGCCTGGGGACCTTCGGAAGGGGCCAGATGGTGAAGGAATTCGAGGACGCGGCCTTTGCGTTGGAGCCCGGCGAGATCAGCGAACCCGTAAAGACCGATTTCGGATACCACATCATCAAGGTCACCGATAAGAGGCAGGGGATCAGAACCTTTGAAGAAATGGAGGCTTCCATCAATATGCTCCTCGTGGGAGAGGAAGTCCAGAAAAAAATAGAGGAAATGAAAAAAGCAGCAAAAATAGAATATCTTGAAGAGGAATATAAACCGGTTGCGGAGGGCTGAGGCTGCGGGGCAGCCTGTCGGAAAATTCACGTCTGACAGCAGTCGCCCCGGATGGCCGTCGCGGCCGGATCATCGGAAAATGAAAGGAACCGTGCCAATAAAGGATGATTCATGGGCCGGTTCCTTTTTCTGTTCCGGATGAATAAAGTTTCGATTATGGATTAGCTCTCCATCTGCCGTGCCAGGAAATTCGCACCGATTTCTGCGGCTTTCAGTTCCGCTTCGCCCACCTGTCCGTCCTTCGACAGGATGACGATGGAACCGATGGCGTCGCCCTGCGATACGATGGGGACCATGATCTGAGCCTGAAAATCCGAGAGGTTGGATTCGTCTGCGGTCACCGAACAGAGCGCTCCCTTTTCAAGCACGACCTTGCTTGTCTTTTCCTGAATCACCTTTTCGAGATCCTTGCCGATTCTTTTTTCAATGAAATCCTTCTTCGGCCCCCCGGATACCGCGATGATGTGATCGGTGTCCGATATCAGCACCATGTCGCCCAGAACGCTGTTCGCGCTTTCCGCATATTCACCGGCAAATTGGCTCAATTCGCTGATTGGCGAATACTTTTTCAGTATGACCTCCCCTTCTCTGTCGGTAAATATCTCAAGCGGATCGCCTTCGCGTATCCTCATTGTTCTTCTGATTTCCTTAGGAATTACCACACGTCCAAGATCGTCGATTCTTCTGACTATTCCTGTTGCTTTCATATATTTCTCCTCACTTTCTCGGTCATATTTTCCTTGGAAATAGTATCTGTATTAGGTACGTATTTATTCACGATTTTCTGCTGTAGTTTTTACCTGGATGTGTTATAATGATTCCATTGATTTAACTGCGGCGGAGCCGCATTCAGCTTTGCTGCAAGGTAGAATCAATATATTTTGCTCGGCTGCGCTCGCAAAATAGATGATTCCATTGATTTAACTGCGGCGGAGCCGCATTCAGCTAATTTAACTGCGGTAAAGCCGCCTGCGGCGTTGCCGCAATTCGTACGCCATCCGCAAAGGAGGATTTTTGATCATGCTGTTTAAGAACATTACATTGCTGGATGAGAATTTTGAAGCCAGAGACAATATGTATGTCGGAATAAAGGGAGCGTTCATTGATTATATTGATAACATAGAGCCGAAAACGGATTACGGCGAGGTCTACGACGGAAAAGGAAAGCTCCTGATGAGCGGGTTTTACAACTCCCATGCCCATACGCCCATGACGCTGATGCGGGGATACGGAGAGAACATGTCCCTGCAGGATTGGCTGACAAAGAGAATTTTTCCCTTCGAGGATAAGCTGGACGGAGACGCGGTGTATGCGGGCATGCTGCTTGGAATTGCAGAATCCCTGCGGTTCGGCGTTGTGTCCACAACGGATATGTATTATTTCTGCGACGATATGGCCCGCGCCGTCCTGGAATCCGGAGTGAAAAACAATCTGGGAAGAGGAGTCACCAATTTTTCCGAGGACGCCGACGTCGAAAATCTCCAGGGCTTTCAGGAGACGAAGCGCCTCGTAGAAGCGTACCATAATGCGGGAGACGGTAGGCTCAAAGTCGACGTGAGCCTCCATGCCGAATATACGTCAAATCCGAAAACGGCGCTCCATCTGGCGGAATACATGAAATCCGAAGGCTTGAACATGCACGTTCACGTTTCGGAAACGGAGCTGGAACATGAGGAGTGCAAGAAGAGGCATCGCCTGACGCCTACCCAATACCTGAGCATGCACGGAGTCTTTGATACAAGTGCAACCGCCGCCCACTGCGTGTGGCTGGAAGGCGAAGACTTTGACATTCTGAAGGAAAAAGGCGTAACCGTGGCAAGCTGCCCCATCAGCAATCTGAAGCTGGCAAGCGGCGTGTGCAATGTTCCGCTTCTTCTGAAAAAGGGAGTCAATGTGGCCATCGGAACCGACAGCGTGGCCAGCAACAACAGCCTGAACATGATAGAGGAAATGAAGGTTTTCGCCCTGGTAAACAAGGGGAAACAGTACGACCCCACCCTGATCACCCCCGTCGAGGCCCTGAAAGCCGCCACCTATGCGGGCGCCAAGGCCCAGGGGAGGGAGGACTGCGGAAAGCTGGCTGTCGGTTATAAGGCGGACCTCATCGTGCTGGATCTGTCCCAGCCCCATATGCATCCCGTTCATAACCTGGCCAACAACGTCGTCTATTCGGCTTCCGGCAGCGACGTGCTGCTGACGATGGTGGACGGCAAGGTCCTGTACAGGGACGGGGAGTTTCTGACCATCGACATTGAGAAGACGGTTTACGAGGCGGAAAAGGCAGTGAAACGGGTCCTTGGCAAGCTTTAAGGGACCAAACCGGAGAATTCCGAAAGGAACCGGCATGTAACAACAATCGGCAGGAGTTTCTTATAGATGGCAAAAAAATCGTTTATTCAAGGCGCTGTGATCCTGGGGATCGCGGGAATCATCATCAAGGTCATGGGGATGTTTTTCAGGATTCCCCTGGCAAACCTGATCGGCGATACGGGGATGGGCTATTATCAGACGGCCTATCCTATTTATGTGCTTTTCTTGACTCTGGCTACGGCGGGAATACCCATAGCCATTTCCAAAATGGTATCGGAACGGGTTGCCGTAGACCGCCATTACGAAGCGTACCGCGTATTCAAGGTATCCTTTGTTCTACTATTTTTTATAGGGATCTGCTCCTCCACCGTCTTATTTTTCGGTGCGGGCCGAATCGTGAATGCGATCGGGAATCCTGGGGCAAAATACGCGATGATGGCGATTGCGCCCGCATTGCTGTTCGTTCCGATTATGGCGGCGTTTCGAGGCTATTTCCAGGGTTTGCAGGACATGAAGCCCACGGCAGCCTCCCAGATCATTGAGCAGTTCTTCCGCGTGGCGGTCGGACTGACTCTGGCCTATGTTCTCATCGACAAGGGGCTTGAATTTTCAGCGGCAGGCGCTTCCTTCGGAGCGACGGCGGGCTCCGTTACGGGCCTCGTCGCCGTGGCAGGGATTTACTATCTCAGGAAAAACAGCCTGAAGCGGGATGTGGATAGGACCTTCCGCGCCACCACGGAAAGGAGCGGCGAGATCCTTGCAAAGATCTTCATGATCGCAATTCCCGTAACAATAGGAGCAGCCATCATGCCCATCATGAATACCATAGACGTGGGCATCGTCATGAGCCGCCTTCAGGAGACGGGATGGTCGGAGGACGCGGCCAACCGCCTATACGGACAGCTGACCGGAATGGCGGGGCCGCTGATCAATTTTCCGCAGGTAATGACCCAGGCCATCGCCATGAGCCTGGTTCCGGCCGTTGCGGCCGCCTATAAGCAGAAGGACCATGCTTTTCTGAACTATAACATCCGCCTTGGCGTGCGGACCGCGATGATCATCGGGCTTCCCTGCGCATTGGGAATGATGACTCTTTCGGAGCCCATCATGCTGTTGCTTTATCCGTTCCAGAAAGCAAGCGCGGCAAGCGCGGCGCCATGCCTGTTCATCATGGCTTTCGGCGTGATCTTCCTATCCACGGTCCAGACGCTGACAGGAGTCCTGCAGGGCCTTGGAAAACCGATGATACCGGTGATCAACCTGTTCATCGGCGCCATTGCAAAAGTCATCCTAACCTTTACGCTCACGGGGATTCCCAGCTTCAATGTAAAAGGCGCCGCAGTCGGTACCGTCACCGCCTATATCATTGCCTCCGTCCTGAACATCATCGCCGTGAAGAGGCTCACGGGGGTTAAATTCGATATCATGCTGACCTATGTGAAGCCGATCGTATCAGCCCTGACGATGAGCGTCATCGTGTGGGTGACCTACCGGATTCTCTTCGGATTTTTCGGCAATGCGTTTTCTACGCTGCTTGCGATATTGATCGGCGCGGTGGTATACTGTACGATGTTGTTTATAACAAAATCCATCCGGAAAGAAGAACTGAACGCCCTGCCGAAGGGCGGGAAGATCCTGAATCTGATCAACCGGGTAAAAAAATAACGGTATTGAACATGCTGTAAATTCCACACGAAATTATTTAATTTTCAACGTGAAAAGGTAATATCATGAAAGAAAAATACGCAAAATACTACCAGGAAGGGAAGACAATTGAAGAAGCCTTCAGAAGACTGGTGGACATCCTGAAGCTGCTCCGCAGCGAGGACGGCTGTCCCTGGGACAGGGCCCAGACCCACAAAAGCATCCGCTCCTGCCTCATCGAAGAAGCCTACGAAGCAGCAGATGCAATCGATAAGGAGGATTACGACAATCTCGAGGAGGAGCTTGGAGATCTGCTGTTACAGGTGATCTTTCATGCGAATCTCGGCGAGGAGAGCGGGGTGTTCGATCTGCGGTCCATAATCAATCGAGAATGCGATAAAATGTTGAGAAGACACCCCCATGTTTTTTCCGGCAATAATGCAGAAAGTATTGACAAAGTCCTTGAAAAATGGGAAAATGTGAAAAGGAAAGAAAAGGGAACTGCAACGCATACGGATTCATTATTGAATGTACCCAATGCATTGCCGGCTTTAATACGGAGTTGCAAGATCCAAAAAAAGGCAGCGGAAGTCGGATTCGACTGGGACGATGTGAGCGGGGCGTTTTCGAAAATCAAAGAGGAGACGGACGAGCTCCTTGAGATTTACCAGAAGGAAGACAAAGCCCGCATTATGGAAGAAGTCGGCGACTTGCTGTTCGCAGTGGTGAATGTGGCAAGGTTCCTGGGGGTTAATCCTGAAGATGCTCTGAACTTTACTTCATCCAAGTTTATTGATAGATTTGGTTTCATTGAACGAACAGCAAGTCTTCAAGGCAAGAAATTGGAGCATATGAGCCTTGAAGAAATGGACAAGCTCTGGGAACAGGCGAAGGGAAAGAATCAGGATCTAAAATAAAGTGTGATGTGGTAAAGGGAAGGGTTTTATTTGAAACCATTAAATTTAAACAAATTAAAGGAGGTTATGTTCGGTGAATAAAGCAGAATTAGTCGCTAGCGTAGCAGAAAAAACAGGTTTCACAAAAAAGGATGCAGAGGCGGCGGTAAATGCGTTTGTGGCAAGCGTTGAGGCTGCTCTGGTCAAGGGGGAAAAGGTACAACTGATCGGTTTTGGCACTTTTGAAACCCGTCAGAGAAAAGCAAGACAGGGAAGAAACCCCAGGAAACCTGGTGAGGTTATAAAGATTGCGGCTGCTAAGGCTCCGGTGTTCAAAGCCGGAAAGGCGCTTAAGGATGCGGTAAACAAATAAAATTAAGACACTAAAAGGCAGCGGGGACGCTGCCTTTTCTGTATCTCAACGAGGTTGTCATGCGTATCGATAAATTCCTGAAGAATTCAAGACTGATCAAACGAAGAACCATCGCCAAGGAGGCCTGCGAGCAGGAGCGGATCTTCATCAACGGAAAGGCCGCAAAGCCGGGCAGCGAAGTTAAAGTTGGGGATATCCTTCTGATCCGGTTCGGCAACGCAGAGATCAAGGCAAGGGTCCTGACGCTGTCGGAGCACAGCACGAAGGAGTCCGCGGCTTCGATGTACGAGATCATCGAATAAAAAAGAGCCCCTCATGAAGCACACGAGGCGGCTCCTTTTTATTGCGGATTTATTGCTGAGCTATTTTGCGGTGAAATACGGCTTCTCGAGGCCGAGGGCTTTAATCACGTCCTTGTTGCCTTTTTCCGGGAAGGCGACGATCAGGGCGTAGTCTTCGTCGAAGGCGGCCGTCCAACCGTAGACCAGCCGTTCGAAGCTTTCAAGGAAATAGCCGTCCTGGTTGTGGTCTGTGGTATCATAGGGATCTGCCAGGATCAGCACGTCGTCCTGCGTTCTGGAAGTGCCCATGTCGTCGTAGCCGATGATGACCTGCCAATGTCCGCCCCATTCATCCCATCCGATGATTACGGGAATTCCCTCGGAGAGGAGATAGGGGATCAGTCCGCCGTCATCCGCGCCCCATTCGAGATAATAATCTCCGATGTAATGCGCTTCCCAGTCCTCGTCATATTCAAGGTCCCTTGTCGTGAACCAGGCCCAGTCTCCGCCGTTCTCATTCAGTTCGCCGAAGATCTCCTCCATCCCGTTGATGGTGGTGGCGCCTTCTTCGCCGCCTTGCCTCATCAGGGCCAGGTCGATATCGGTCAGACCGTTGGATTTGCCGAACCAGTCAAGCACCATAAGGGCGGAAGCAGGACCGCAGGTCCATTCCGTGGACTGCTGAATGGTCCTGAAGCCGGACAGCATGATCAGGCTGTCGCTGCTCTTCATATTATAGAAGTCAAAGAACTTATAATACGGCGAGTTGTCGTAGTCGCCGGAACGCTCGTAGCCGTCCGTGGCGGCGCCTGCCAGACCTGTTCCGTCATTTCCGCGATATGGGGTATCAGGATAATATTTTGTGATGTCTGCGGCGGTATCGCCGTAGGGGATCTTGTGATCGTCCGTGAACTTGCCTTTGTTCCGTTCATTCTTCGGAATTCCTTTGCCCATGACCGGACCGTCGTACTTCCAGCCCTTGGGAACGGCCACCAGGAAGCTGGTTCCGGTAAATTCCTCATCGGGATCGGGATTTACGTCTTCAAAGCCCACTCCCCAGGCAAGGCGTTCATAGGACTGTATGCTATAACCGTCGTTTCTGTGATCCGTGGTATCATAAGGATCCATCAGGATCAGCACGTCGTCGTTGGTGCCTTCCGTACCCATGTTGTCATAGCCGATGATGACCTGCCAATGTCCTCCGTAGCTGTTCCAGCCCACCAGGATCGGGTGCCCTGCAGCCAGGGTATTTTGAACCCATTCCGGATCGAAGAGCTTTTCGGGATCGTCAAAGCTCGAATAGAGTTCCCACTTGCCGGTAACGCCAAGGTCACCGAGATTTTTAAAGATACCGATCAAAGCTTCCAGGCTGGTGAATCCGCCCCATTTCGGCTGCGGATCGCGCAGGCCGGATAAATCCTCTTCGTTCAGGTCTCCGCGCTGCCCGTACCATTCCAGAACCGTGAGAGCAGAAGCCGGTCCGCAGGTTCCGCCGGTGGCCTGCAATATGCTCTTGTACCCCGTCAGAATGGTGAGGGTATCGCTGGAAGTCGCATTGTAGAAGTCGATAAACGGCCAGTAGGTCTCCTTCTCAAGGTTGGAGAAGTCGGTGGTGCCGCTGTAGTCGCCGAGGCCGTATCCGGTCAGAAGACGTTCTCCCAGGGGGATCATGTTTTTCCTGCCGAAAACGGCTTTTCCGGTCTCGTCATCCACGGAGGGTTCGGCATCCGCGCCGACGCCCGGGAGCCAGTACATATCCGGATCCCAATAGCGTTCGCTTACGGAACGGGGAACAGATACGATCCTGTCCGCTTTTCCGTCTCCGTTGGTATCCTCAAGATCCACATAGACCTTTCCCGCCAGGCCTTTTGCGGCAGAAGCATTGGCGGTGGTATAGGTGTTAAGATCCGCTCCCGAAACGGTATAAATCTGCGCATTGGGAGAGACTTCCACCAGATTCATCCTGTTGCCCTTAACGGGGCCGAGCAGGGTAAACGGCCGCAGGCATTCCCCTTTGAAGACCAAGTCGCCGGTGACTGTCGCATTGTCAAGGATAAAGCTGCCGTCCGCAACGCCTTCCGCTACGATGAGATCCCCGTCGATGGTGGCGTCCTTGATCACAACGTCCTTTGCCTTCACAACGGCCAAACCCGGGGAATCCTCGGTATAAGTGCCGGCTCGGTCGTAATAGGCCTTTATCGCGTTGTCGATGATGGTGACGACTTCGGCTCTGGTGATGCTGTTCTGCGGGTTGAACTTGTTGTTATACCCGCTTATGTAACCGGCCGCTTCCATGCCGAATACAAGAGGTTTCGCCCAGGAAGAGATCCGGGACGCATCGCTGAATTTCGTGGCTGCGCCTTCATCGGCATCCACGCACAAAGCTCTGGCCAGCATTAAAGCAGCCTGTTCTCTCGTGATTTTCGCCGTCGGGTTTGCCTTTCCCGCTCCGTCGCCCATAAGAACTCCCGCGGCGTTCGCCTTTAAAACGGCTTCTTCATACCATGCGCCGGCAGCCACGTCGGTAAAGGTATTTTCGGCAGCAATCTGGTAATCCATTAAATTATCCAGAATCGTCGCCATTTCTGCTCTTGTTATGGGATCGTTCGGTCTGAACTTACCATTCGACCCCCTGAGAACACCGTATCCCGCCCATTTTTCAATTGCGGGTGCGGCCCAGTGGCTGGAGATGTCCGAAAACGTTCCGGCAGCGCTTTCCGAAGCTGCTTCCGCCGTCGTTACCGGTACGGCGTCCGTTCCGTTGCCCGCTCCCAGCGTTTCCGCGGCAAAGACCATGGTAAACGAGCTGAAAATCAACGCAACCGTCAAACCGAACGCAAGCAGTTTTTTGCCTTTCATAAAGTCCCTCCTTTTGTTTGAAAATTTAACGGTACCCTGTGAATGCAACGAAGGCGCTGACAGGGTCAGCTGCAGCGCCGTTTCTATTTACATAAATTGTATTCCCGGCGGCGAATCCTGTCAATACAGTTGAAAATTTTCAATAGACCCGTTTTAAAACCAAATCCCCCTGTCAATAATAAAGAGAAACATCATAATCAGTCTTGCTTCCAGGATGGAGGTTTTTCATGAAGATCGGAATTCCGGGAGGTCTTTTATATTATAAATATGAGCCCTTTATCAGGACTTTTTTTAATGAATTGGGAGTCGACACGGAGTATTCCACGGTCTCCAACAAGGAAATTCTTGACCTTGGCGCCCGAAACTGCGTGGACGAAGCCTGCCTGCCCATGAAGATCTTTCACGGTCATGTCGCAAAGCTGCAGCAGACCTGCGGCCGCGTTGCCGTTCCGAGGCTGATGACCTGCGAACACGGGGAGTCCATATGCCCCAAGTTCCGGGGACTGCCGGAGCTTGTCTCGGGAGGTACGGGAAAGGACATCCACGTCTTCTCGGAGCCCATATACATGAACAACCGGAAAAAACTGAAGAAAGCCTTGAAAAAAGGCTGCAGGGAAATCGGCGTGGCTGACTCCAAAATGGAAAAGGCCTTTCGTCTCGCCCTGGAAAATCAGCGCAATACGAGCTTCGGCATGAATGAGCAAGGATACCGCCGCCGGGTATTCCTGGCGGGCCATCCCTATAATATCTACGACTCCTTCGCCAACCTGAACCTGATCCAGAAGCTTCACCGCCTCGATATCGGCGTGGTTACCGAGGAGCAGGTCAGCCGGTGCGAAATGCTCGAGGAGCTTAACGGACTCATCAAGCAGCCTTACTGGTATTTTCTGATCCATAATTACGCGCCTGCCCTGGCGCTGATGAAACGCAAGGAAATCGACGGGATCATCTATGTCTCCTCCTTTTGCTGCGGGACGGATTCCATCACCATCGAAATGATCCGGAACCGGATCGGCGGCTTTCCCATGCTCGTCCTCAAGCTGGATGAGCAAACCGGGGAAGCGGGCTATAATACAAGGCTCGAAGCCTTCGGGGAGGTTCTGAAATGAAGATCACATTTCCGCATATCGGGGATGTCCACCTGATCGGCCGGATTTTTTTCCGGGAAATCGGCATTGACATTGTAACTCCTCCTCCAAACACGATGAGAGGACTGGAAAAAGGCAGCGAGATTTCTCCCGAAGAGATCTGCATTCCGTTCAAGCTCATGGTTGCAAACCTTATGGAAGCCTGGCAGATGGGCGCGGACACAGCGATCATGCCGGCGACCATGGGGCCCTGCAGACTCGGCGAATACGGCGAACTGCTGAAATCCATACTGGATAAGAAGGGATGTACGTTTCGATGGATCCTTCTGGATTCACCCGCCGCCATCGGAAAGAAGGAGCTTCTGAGAAGACTGGCGGCGGTTGTTTCCGACAGCGAGAAGAGCAAGCCCGAAATTCTTCGGGCCCTCTACGGCACATACAAAATTCTGAAGAATCTGGAGCATTTGGAGCAGCGTGCCCATATACTCGCAGGCTATGAGCTGCAAAAGGGCTCCTGCAAGCAGGTGATATACGATTGCCGGAAAGAGCTCGCAAAGGTTTCCGGAATACGGGACGCCATGCGGGTGATCCGGGATCATCTCCGCCGTTTGGAGAACATTCCCGTGGATTATGACAGGAAGCCGCTTCATCTGCTTGTTACGGGCGAAATCTATTCGATGATCGAACCTTTTGCGAACCATCATCTTGAAGATCTCCTCATGGATATGGGGGTATCCTTTGAGAAAAGGGTCACCCTGGGCTGGTGGATCGACCGCACAGTGCTCGATCCTTTCCGGCTCAGAGCCCTGTTCGCTCCCAAGAACCGTTACCTTCCTTACGAAATCGGCGGCTATGCCAAGGATACGGTGGCGGAAGGCATTTTGTGCGGCAGAAAGGGCTACGACGGAGTGATCCAGGTGTTTCCTGTAGGCTGCATGCCGGAGATCGTCGCCAAGGCTGTTTTTTCACGGATGATAAGGGAAGAGAAGCTCGCCGTCCTTACGGTGATCTATGACGAGATGGGCGGCGAAGCGGGATATATCACGAGGGTGGAAGCCTTTGTCGACATGCTGGGCAGAAAAAAGCGGGAAGAGACAACAGCCGGAAACATTCCGGCAAACAGCCCCGGGGAGAACCGGAGCCTTGGGCGGCGGCGGCAGGCTGGCATTGTTCCGCCGCATTACACTGACAAATTGAAGGGGGATGCGGATGTATTATTTAGGCATTGACGTCGGTTCCGTGAGCACGGACCTCGTCGTTATGGACGGCGGCAGAAGAATCCTGAGCGAGCTTTACCTGAAAACCAGGGGAAATCCCATTGAAGCGGTAAAGGAAGGGCTGCGCCGGCTTGGAAAAGAATACGAAACATCGGATATCACAGGCGCCGGCGTAACGGGGAGCGGAAGGACCCTTGCAGCGGCAGTTGCCGGCGCCGATGTGGTTAAAAATGAAATTACGGCCCACGGCGTGGCGGCCGCAGCATATGACCCGGAAATCAGGACAATCATTGAAATCGGAGGACAGGACTCGAAGATCATCCTGCTGAATGACGGACTCATCACCGATTTCGCCATGAACACCGTTTGTGCCGCGGGCACCGGCTCTTTTCTCGATCGCCAGGCTGAACGCCTCGGCATGGAGATCGGGGAACTGGGCGATTATTCCCTGCGGGCGACCAATCCCGTGAGAATCGCCGGCCGGTGCGCGGTCTTTGCCGAATCCGACATCATACATAAGCAGCAGCTTGGATGTTCGGTGGAGGATATTGTCGCAGGGATGTCAAAAGCCCTTGTAAGAAACTACCTGAGCAATGTGGCCAAGGGGAAGGAAATTCGGCAGAAGGTTTGCTTCCAGGGCGGGGTTGCGTCCAACATAGGGATCCGCAGGGCGCTGGAGGAGGCCCTGGGATGCGAGATCCTCGTCCCGGAGTACCACAAGGTGATGGGAGCGTTCGGAGCGGCGATCCTGGCGCAGGAATTCATGGAAAGAGAGAAAAAACAAACCCGCTTCAAGGGTTTTGAAGCGGGCCATGAGGATATCAGAACGGAAACCTTTGAATGCGCCGACTGCAGCAACCACTGCGAGGTTGTGATCCTCCGCTCCGGCGGAAGGCAGATCGGATGCTTTTCCGACCGCTGCGGAAAGTATCAGACGAAGACCGCCGGCGTTTAACGTTTAATGATTAAGCGATCTGGAAAAACGGAATTTTCCTCAGCAAGCGGTTATAAACAAGCGGAATCAGCGTCACCTGTATCGGGAACGCCATTACGGTCTTGATGATTCTTGCCGGGAGCAAGGCCAAATAACCTTTATCTAAAAGGAATGTGAGCCAGTAAGTATCAAGCCCCAAGTTGATGATGACCAATACGATTGCCGAAGGGAGGACGACTCTCTTCCAGGTCACCGTCCGGTTATGCAGAAAAATTCCAAAGGTTACGCCCGTCAAAAAGGCTGAAACGGTGAATCCCGGGAAATAAGGACCTGTGGGGAAAATCATCATGCCGAGGATATCGCCCAGAGCATATGCCGCTCCCGCCCACAGCGGACCATAGAGGATGCCGATCATCGCTACCGGTAAAAATCCGAATCCCATGCGCAGGTATGGCAGATTGATGGAGAGGAACCGCGTAAGAATGATTTCCATTGCGATCAGAAAGGCAATCGTGACGATCTTGGTCGTGTTTCTGTTTTCGTTCATAAAAAAACTCCTCCTCTTTAGATGAAAAATGGCGCGTCTTGGACACCGCTTAATCGGGCGAGCTCGATCTGAAAAACTACACTAAAGAGAAAGAATTCCTTAATGCAGCAGCGGATGCAATATTGTACCGCAAACTTAACGTTTTTCGTTCATAAGCAACATCCCATCTTATGACACTTGACGCACAATATTTACTCTACTGTCTTGGATGTTAGCATAGTCAAAAGATATTATCAAGAGAAATCAATTCGTTTAGATGAAGAAATTCAAGCTGTTCCCTGACTGCGTTCAGCTCCCCCGCGGACAGGGCCGTATCCTGCGATTCGATATAATGCTTCGCCCTCGCAATGGCGCAGTCCATGTCCAGGATCTCCCTGGTATTGAAAAAGAAGGTATAAATTTTTTTATGATCTCTCCATTGATCGGATAACAGGTCCATCTGTTCCGAGGCCTTCTCCCAGTCTTCGGCATATACGCTGACCATGAGGCCGTTATCGATGTCGTTGATAAGGCGATGGACATTTTCGTCTGCGTAATTGACGAAGACGAGCCATCCGCCCACGACTGCCGCAATGATGGCGCATGAAATGACCAGCGATCTCACTGCAGGTTCACCTCCTTCTTAAGAGGGTTGCCGTTTTTCCCTTTCGGATAGATATGGAGCCGGCTGTTTTCATCGCTGAAGCACAGGAATACCTCCGAATACTCCTTTATATTCGCCTTTGACAGCTTTTGCTTCAGAAAGTTTTCATCTTTCCCCAGCATCCGCAGACTGTTTTTATAGAGCGTTCCGTCGGAAATCAGAACCAGGGGCATGGTTTCCGGAGAAACGGGGGCCCCTATATCGCTCCGGGTCGCCGCGGCCTTTTCCGGCTTTGGAATGACGCTCAGCTCCCCGTTGGCTTCCAGTATCGCATAATTGACGTCCGCAATAGAAGGCTGGTCTTTCAGCCTCAGCTGCTCCATCAGATCGCTTATGGTGATTCTTTGCGATTTCATTTCCTTTTCGTTTATTCTGCCTCCGTCTATCAAGACGCTCGGTTTTCCGTTCAGGAGCGTATAAATCTTCGTGCTCTTCGTGGACAAAAAGGATAACGACACCTCTAGAAACAGAAGCGTCAAGATCGCGGCGGCGCCATTCAAAAGCGGCATGTCCGGGGCTTCAATGGGAATCGCCGCAAGCTCCGCGATCATAAAGAGGATAATCATTTCAAAAGGGCCCATCCGCGAGAGTTCCCCCTTACCCATGACCCGGATCACAAAGAGCACCAGCAGATAAAGGATGACCGTTCGGATCAAAATGACAAGCATAAGCTTCACCTCCGAAATTCATACTAAATCTATTGTGTGCCCAAACCATCGCTGTTATACTTTACAGTGGCTGCCGTTATCCTTGCCTTGCCGGACCGGATTTCTTCGACCGGGAGGCGGCGGGGAGAGCGGCGGATTTTGGTTCCGGCTAAGAAGCGGCGGATTTTGGCTCCGGCGCAGGAATTCGGCGCGCCGGACGCCGGGAAAGGACGCATATTTACGCAACGGGAGCATAGACGATCGGTTATGGTTAAAAGATATTACAGTTTTGCGGGAATCTATTTATTTACTTTTGCGGCCCTGGGGACGCTGTTGCCGATGATCGGACAGTACCTGGATTATATCGGATTTTCCGGGGTGCAGATCGGGATCATTACGGCGGCGGGGACCGCCGTGGGCATAGGAGCCTCCCCTTTTTGGGGATATCGTTCCCATCGCTGCCGGGACATTTCCTTTATCCTGCTGTGTCTGTGTGCTTTGGCCGCACTGCTGGACATCGGCCTCAGCTTCATAAAGACCTTCATGGCTTTCCTGCTGCTATTTACAGCATTTTCCTTCTTTCAGACCCCTATTATGCCGCTCAGCGACGCCTTGACCCTGGAAAACAAACTTCCTTACGGAGCAGTCAGGAAATGGGGCTCCATCGCATTTGCCGCCGGGGTATTCATCTCCGGGCAGCTTGCTGCCGCAACGGACCTGGTAATCATATTCCCTCTCAGCGCGCTGGGCTATATTATCGGGTGGGTCCTGATCATGCGGCTTAGAAAACAAGGGCTGGTGCGTTGCCCGGAACCGCGTCCGGAAGCGGGCCGGAAAGCCCGACGGGGAAGCTATATCAACCTTTTACGAAATAAAAAACTGATGGCGCTTCTGTTTGCCGCGTTCTTCATCTGCGGCACCAATGTGGCCAATAATACTTACTTCGGCTTTCTTTACAGGGATGCCGGAGGAAGCATCGCGGGGGTCGGAATCGCGTTACTGCTGATGTGCAGCTCCGAAGCTCCATTTATGGCCTGGATGGAAAAGCTGGAGAAACTATGCCCAATGCAGAAAATGATTCTGGTCGCGATGATCGTATCGGCGCTGCGTTACCTGTGGTACAGCACCGGACCGGCGCCCGGACTTCTCATCGGGGCTTTTTTCCTGCAGGGGCTGGTGAACGGAATCACGATTGTCCAGATCGTCCGGTATGTCGCCAGGCTTGTGGAACCAGCCATGATTGGAATGGCGATGACTTTATACCAGGCCCTATCCTCCAACTGCAGCGTCATCGTCTGCCAGCTTGTCGGCGGAGTGATCCTCGATCATTTCGGCCCGACGCATGTGTACCTGTTTTTTTCCATTTATAATGCGATTGGCGTTGTTTTATTTGTCGGATTCGGGCTATATAAATGTAGGGAATGATTATCGACGGCGTTTTGCATCGATTGGTAAAATGATCCAAATAAAACGCGCAAAAAGAATAAAAAAACCTGTTGACAGGCAAGGCTAGATTTGTTAAGATAAC
>ENA-UPSB01001625-UPSB01001625.1-bioreactor-metagenome-genome-assembly--contig:-NODE-1625-length-25454-cov-53.932596_pt1 | contig 25454 bp, 21 predicted proteins | sample MGYA00238182_ERZ773286 | MGnify/ENA primary metagenome ERZ773286 (study PRJEB29026, sample SAMN07631240) | bioreactor metagenome | isolation source: Switchgrass digestor | place: USA: Dartmouth... | reverse complement strand
ACAAAATTAAGTCGGGGCCTAAAGCCCCGGCTTTACTTTTTCTGGCGTTTTTATTCATCCTTTTGTACTTCCGTACTGTTAATCATCCCTTCTGCCGAAAAATCCCGATATCAGCATGAGCCTGAGCAACTGCAGTATAGCCGTTAAAGTGGCCGCTACGTAAGTGAGGGCGGCAGCATTCAGCACCCTGCGCGTATGCGGGGTTTCTTCCCTGGTGAGGTATCCTCCTACTTCCAGCGCTTCAATGGCCCTGCTGCTGGCGTTGTATTCCACAGGGAGGGTTATAAGCTGAAACAGCACGGCCAAGCTAAAGGCTATAACTCCTATTTGAGCAAGTTCCCTAAGCCCGAAGACCAGGCCCAGAAACAATAAGGGGAATGCTAGCTGGGACCCGATGGCGGCAACCGGTACGATGAGCGTACGGATATTAAATGGCACGTATCCATACTGATGCTGTATCACATGCCCGGCTTCGTGAGCTGCCACACCCAGGGCAGCCAGAGAGTTGGAGCTATATACTTGTTGAGAAAGCCTCAGTACCTTGTTGCGCGGATCATAGTGGTCTGTAAGTATGCCGGGCGTCATCTCAACCCTTACGTCATAAATCCTGTTATCGCGGAGAATTTCACGGGCTACTTCAGCGCCCGTCAGACCGCTGCGTGCTGGTATTCTGGAGTATCTGGCAAAGGTGCTCTGCACCTTGAATTGAGCATACATGGCCAAAAGTATTGCCGGGAGAAGTAGTACAATCGTAGGATCATACCACAAAAACGGCATATGCCTCAGCTCCTTTCGGATATCTGTGTTGTTATGGAACGGGCATCTATAGATTTTGTCAAGAATATATTATCATATCGGGTAATAAAAGTCAATAAAGGTCAAAGATTTTCATCCCCTTGTTCATATATTATGCCTATTACCCTGCATACATATTTAAGCGCTGAAATTTATAATTTTCAAAATAAGGTTCATAACAAGCTTCCTGTGTAACATATAAATGAAACGATGAGCGATGATGGCCAGCGTGGCGACGGAAAAGTGACTTCGTTTTTCTTGCTTGTAATGGTATATAAATGCTGGTAAAATAGTTATGAAAGATGTCGAATGTATTAATTTTTTGGTTTTGGGGGTAATGATATGAAAAAATGGATGATGGTTGTTTTGGTTATAGGCATTGTCCTTGTTTTGGTTGCCGTATGGGGGATAAACGGTTACAATGGTCTGGTGGCAAAGAGTGAAGAGGTACAAACAGCTTTGAGCCAGATAGACAACCAGCTTCAGAGACGAAACGATTTGATACCCAATCTAGTGGAAACCGTAAAGAAGTACGCTGCCCACGAATCGGAGGTGTTCACCCAGATTGCCGAGGCCAGGGCAAAGCTGGCAGGTGCTACCACTGTTGAGGGCATGGCACAGGCAGATGCCGAGGTTGCCAATGCTTTATCCAGGTTGCTTGCTATAGCGGAGAATTACCCCGAACTTAAGTCCAACGAGAATTTCATTCAGCTCCAGGATGAGCTGGCCGGTACTGAAAACAGGATTGCCGTTGCAAGGCGGGACTACAACGAAATAGCGCGGGATTACAATACAACTATCAGAAGGTTTCCTACCAATATCATAGCCAGCCTGTTCGGATTTGAACGCGCCGGGTATTTCGAGGCATCCGAGGATGCCAGGCAGGCTCCCGACGTAGGCGAACTATTTGGGGATTAAGGATGTTTGAACCATGAGACGTATAAAGGATTTGAGGATAGTTGTATTTATATTGGCCGTAGCGTTGCTGTGCGCTGCCTGCAGCGCTGAACAGGACAGCTATCCTGATCATACCGAAGCCTTTTACGTCAACGACTATGCCGATGTTGTGGACGCCGATGACGAGGAGCATATACTGAGGATTGCTACGGAGCTGGAGGATCTCACAACTGCTCAGGTAGTCGTTGTGACCATGGCAGGTATTGGCGATAGGCCCTTGGAAGAATACACCCTTGGGCTGTTCAGGGAGTGGGGGATCGGTCAGAAGGATAAGGATAACGGCGTGCTCATATTTATCGATGTAGAGGGCCGGCAATCCAGGATTGAGGTAGGGTATGGCCTCGAAGGAGCGCTCACCGATGGTAAGACCGGCAGAATACAGGATAAATATATGATCCCGTATTTTCGCCAGGGCAAATACAGCCAGGGGATTGTCGCGGGGTTCGATGCCGTAGTCAACGAAATATATAAGGAGTATGGTTATACCGATAAACTGGTTGGAGATAGTCAGACCGATGAATGGCCGAGTTTGCCTGACGAGCAGGCTGAAGAAGATGATTCTTCCTGGTCAACCGTCATAATATGGCTGATACTCACTTTGGCATTTTTAATTTTTGATTTCACCTTCTTTAAGGGAGCCATTACCTCCACCATATTCCGCTCCGGTGGTAGAGGGGGAAAAGGAGGCTGGTTTGATTCGGGCCCCAAGAATGGCGGCTTTGGCGGTGGAAGTTTTGGAGGTGGCCGCTCCGGTGGAGGAGGCAGTGCCGGAGGCGGTGGAAGCTCGCGGAGCTGGTAAAAATACCTTGTATTGTGAAGATGGGAGAGATATTGGGCATTAATGCAGGGATTTAGCTTATACGCTGAACGAGGCAGGGGAGGAGACGATGTTTAAAAGGTTTTTAAGAATATTGACCCTTATCATGATTATTGCAATGATAGCTCATACGGCCCTGGTTGATACGGTAGCGCTGGCACAGGGTAAGGTTACCATGTCGGTAAAAATGAGCCCTTCCGCTGTACAGCCGGGAGAGCCCTTTGAGCTCATCTATAATATAACGAATTCCATGGATAAACCCGTTAGGGTGCGCATAAGGGAAGAGCTTTACAACCACGTTACCAACGTAAAGGAAACCACCATGCTGGAGAGGAGCATAGCACCGGGAGAAAAGCAGGAGATAAGGAGTGCCGACGAGGGCGAAGCTCACAAAGCCATAGACGGATACGTGACCTATTTGGTGGAATATCAGGTAGAAGGACAAGATGAATGGGTAGTTTTGGGAGAAGGCGCCTTCGATATTTTCAGCATAGGGTTTAAAGTAAGCTATGCTGCCGGTGCATCCCGGGTTAAAAGGGGCGACGAGGTGGAATACGTTGCGGTTGTGGAATCCACCTCCAATGTGGCCTTAACGGATATAACCGTCATGGACAGCCAGTTTGGTGAACTGGGCAAAATTTCAAAGCTGCAGCCCGGCCAAAAGAAGACGGTAAAACGGAAATTCAAGCTGGAGGATACCACCGAAAGCTACCTGATACTGAGATACAAGGACCCTCTTGCGGTCAGGGGAGAGATGCTGCAGGAGTTTCCTGATGCAACGGTCAAAGTCGAAGTGGAAGAATTTCAGCCCGTATATTCTATGGAGGTACAGGGCAGCGTTGACAAACAGCAGATCACCTCGGCGCAGGAGGTGACCTTTACCCTCAAGGTCAAAAATACCGGCAACGTTACCCTCAAGAATATCCAATGTACCGACTGGAAGGGCAAGGTTTTTTATGAGATAGTCCAGCTGCTTCCCGGACAGGAGACTACGGCCACCTATAAAACTACAATTGATTCGGCTGGGAAATACACCATAACCTGCAGCGGCGTACCCGAGGATGGAGCTCAAAAGGTACAGGCCACTTACACTGCGGAAATATCTACACTGGAAGCGATGGTAGAGATAGAAAGGACGTTTGAGCCCCAAAAGGTGGCGCCGGGGGATACCGTTACCCTGACGTATGTAATTCGAAACACCGGCAGGGTGGGTTTGAAAGATGTATCGGTGGATGAACCCGAGCTGGGGAATATAGCCACATTTGACAGCTTAAAGCCCGGCGAGGAAAAGGTGGTTTCGGTAGAAAGGGAAATGGACGATGATGGTATAACCAGCAAGCCCGTCTTGACCGCCAGTGATGAGGTGACGGGAGCTCCCTATAGATACGAGGCTGATGAGCTGCTGATCCCCGTCGAAACGGTCGATAAGACCCCTCGAGTATCCATCGATGTTCAAGTGAATCCGCCCAGCCTGGAAAAAGCGGGGGCAGTAGAGGTAAAATGCACCATAAAGAACGATGGCGAGGTAGCGCTGAAGAATATAGAGGTCTCCATTGAGGATTTGGCTAATGAGAGAAATATCGGAATGGGTAGCATGCTGGTGCTGGGCCCGGGAGAAGAGCAAACCTTCACCCTGTCGCACCTTAGCGTGGAACAGACTGGTTCATTTGTCGTAGTGGTGAAAGCGGAGGATGAAGAAGGAAGCGACTTGGAGTTTAAAAGCCAGCAATTTGAAGTCACTGTAGGAGTAACGGATGAGGCGGAAGATCAAGGCGGTTCGAATTCGGGCAAGGCGACCATTCTCAAAGTCGTCCTTACCATCGTGATATTCCTGATCATGCTGGTAGCGGGGACCCTGATCTACCTGGTACGCGATTCACTGCCCTTCTTCAGTAAGCGAAAGGGCCTAAAGAATAGAGCTACGGGCAGATCTACGGGCGGACATTAATTGCTGTATTTTTCAATCAGGCGATTGATGGACATCCAGAATTCCTGCGCCTGCCTGGCAGCGCTTGTTTTGGAGCGGTTCCGGGCGGTGGGGGGAGAGAATACCCAGCGCAAAAATCCCATCCAGGCTTTGAGCATTGCAGCGTTTTTGCCGGAAGGCAGAGGCCGTATTTGAAAGCCCATGCGCCTTACCCCTGGGCCAAACAGCGTAACGCCCCACAACGCCTTTACCCGGGGGTCCAGCCTGCCTTCACGGGCAAGCCGCGCCAGGTTGTGCATCTCCTCCCTGAATAGGGGGAGCAGGTGTATGTCCGAAGCCACCGTCACGTTCCCCACTTTACCACCGTATATGACGGTGTTGGAGATGTGAAGTTCGGCCACGTATTCCCCGGGCTGAAGAGTCGATCCATCTTCCAAGGGGAGAGGGTCGCCGGTGTAGGGATGGACGTTCATCCGCAGCAGCCCATAAGGGGAATTTTCGACGGTATAGATGTGGTTGAGCCTGGAGAATATTTTTTCCCATACTATAAAAACGGGAGCTATCAGCCTTTTAATCATGCTCTATCTCCTTTCAGCAGGTCAAGGGTTACAAATGTGTAACCCTTTTTCTTTAATGTGTCGATGATTAAGGGAAGCGCTTCCAGGGTTTTGGCAGGTGCCCCGGGGGCTCCCCTGTTATCATGCAGCACTACTATGGAGCCGGATTGTGCCCGGGAGATGACGGCATCGTATATGTGCTGGGGTGTGGTTTTGGCTTCCCAATCCTGGGCTTCGATGGACCAGTAAGCGATGTTAAGGCCCAGCTTCTTGGCCGCCGCTGCATTGCAAAGATTGAACATGCCCCACGGAGGCCTGTACCATCGTGGCTTATACCCTAAAGTGCTTTCTATTGCCTGCCGTGTCAGCTCCAGGTCTTTAAAGGTGCGCAATGGCGGCATCAGCCATGCATGGCGATGTGAAAAGGAGTGGCACCCTACGCTATGCCCCTCGGAATGCATCCTGCTGAGTATATGAGGATACTTGAGCGCCTGCTGCCCGACGACAAAAAAGGTGGCCTTTACATCGGCCTCTTTTAAGATGTCCAGCAGCCTGGGCGTATACACGGGGTTTGGCCCGTCATCGAAGGTAAGGGCGATCCACGGCTTACTGCCCTCTCCGCATCGTACCACTAGTTTTGAACGGTTGCGCATCCAATGGTTTGGTATGAGGCAATAGATGGCGAATATTCCGATTACAGCTGCTGCTATAGAAATATATACCGGCATCTTTTACAATCCCTTCTTGTGAAACTCGATTGTGCTATGATAATGCAATACCATTGTGATATAGCGTATTGAATCGTACAATGAGGGTGTTTTATGCTATAAACGCATAAAAAGGCTGAGGTAGATTTTATGATATAAACAGTTTGGGCTGTTGGGAACTATCCCTGTAATTTTCAGCCATCTGAACTATTATATTTGCTGCCTCTCTGGCGGCAAAAGGTTTCGATATGGATTCCATGGCCTGTGCCATGCTTTTTAGCATAAGCGGATTATTGACGCAGTTGACTATGGTTTTGACCACTTCGTCCTCGTCATCCACCTGAATGGCCACTTTATAGCGAAGCAGGAAGCGGGCATTGCTCCGCTCGTGGCCGGGTAAGGGTTTGTATATCAGCATTGGCAGCTTTTTGGCCAGGGCTTCAAATACGGTTACCCCTCCCGCCTTTGTCAGCAAAAGGTCGGATATTTCCATGAGCTCAGCTACGTTGTCCACATAACCCAGAACGCAAAGGGGTATCCTTGAATGCTGTGAGATATCCTTCAGCCTTTTGGCCAGCGCATAATTGGTACCTGTTACCGCTATGACCTGTATGGGCAGGTCAAGCTTTGCCAGGCTTTCGCAAATGTACTCGGTGTCCGACAGCAGGCCGCAACCCCCGCCCATCATCAGCAGCGTAAAGAAATCGCGCTTCAGGCCGTAGCGCTCCCATATTGAAGGGTTATGGCACGGGGACATGAACTCCTGCCTCAGTGGAAGACCTGTAACGTACAGGCGCGATGAAGGTATGCCCTTTCTTTTTAAATATTTAGCTACCACATCGGCAGCCAATATATAAGCATCCACATAGGGATGGATCCATTGGCTGTGGAAGGCTACATCGGTGATAACGGTTACTAGTGGCGTGTTTATATAACCGCGGGATTTAAGGTATGAAAACACTCCGGCCGGATAGGGAAAGGTACATACGATGATGCTGGGTGAATGGTTATATATGGCTTTCAACAGCTTTTGTCCGCCCATTCTGTTTAGCATTCGCTGCCATCCGGAATCAGGAGGTAGATGGCGTGTAGCCTCGTAAAACCATTTATACCCGGTGGAAAAGTGTTTTATAACCTGACGGTAGCCAAACAGCAGCGTTTGCCTGAAAAACGGGTTTATGTAATTTAAAAAATCGCATATTTCAACGTTCCAATCAGGGCGCTGCTGCTTTATGGCTGTGGCCAGTGCATTGGATACCTGGTAGTGGCCTGCTCCGTAGCTGGCGGAAAATATTAACACGTCGCATCTGGTTCCTGATCCAGAGGCCATAAAGCCATTCACCTCACTTCTATCTACTAAACTTTACGATGTCTTTCCCCGTTTATACCACTTCAATACAAATTATATTATACCAGAGACCGTAATATTTTGTATAATTAATTTTTTGTAATACATTTTTGGGAAACCTACCGAAGGCTCCGACCTAACTTTATCGGCTTCCAATGCCAATTAAGCCATAAATGGTTTTGAACATTCTATTGAAAGATGGTAGAATATTATTGACCTTATTATTCATGTGTGATATTTGAAAAGGTTTTTCTACGCATCTTTAGTAGGATCTGTTTTTGGTATTGGATGCAATTTTTGAAAAATGTAGCTGCAAAAGGAAATCGGTTGACGGATATGGGCCCAGCATTCGCGATATTGATCACGCTTTAAGGAGCTAAATTTGTATTATATATGAAACAGGAGTCCTGCTATTTTTACGGTGGATTCAAATGGTTATATATGGGATAGAATTAAACTGAATTGCCGGTAAGCTGAAACCATCTTGAAGGTTTGGAAGTCTAATTCTAATGAGGAAAAATCCGGAACGATACGGGAGAGTGTGAGTATGCTGGATTTGAGCAAGATTAGCCTGCAGCTGATGGAGATGGCGCGGGCCCGTCAGAAGGAGATACAGCAGCTGAAGGAAAAGGAGCGCTGCCTGCTGGAAGCCGTTTCCCATTTTCGGGAAAATCGGCAGGCTTACATGGAGAAAATAGATTCGGATTCGCATCACTTTTTTGTAGCCTTTCCCAAAGGCAGGTTGGATGAAGCGTTTCCCCTGCCGCAGCCCATTTCCTCACATACCGTGATGGCGGTGGACGGGTCCCAGATCGATGTGGACACGCACGAGATCGTACTGTGCTACGTGCTCAACATAGGCAGGGTGGTGCTGCATTATGGTACGGGGGACCCACCGCTTATGGATAGCCTGCCCTACCTGTATTATAACGATGAGGACCTGTACAAGCGGGAGGGACCGGAAGTATTCCTGCTTCGCGGTGAGGATGTAGCCGAGAAGCGGGCCGAGATGGAGGCCCGGCACCTTAAGGATTTGATTTTAAATTATCGTAAAGAAGGCATCCCTGCGGTGGCATTGGTGGATGGTACTCTCGTTTCATGGGATAAGGCTGCGTCGGCTAAAAAGGATATAGGCGGCTTTACCGCTCCGCACTTCAAGGATGCCTTTAAGGCAGGGCAGAGCCTGGGCATTCCGGTGGCAGGGTACATATCGGGTTCCCGCACTTCCCTTGTTGTAAACACTTTACGAGCAGGTGACTGCGCCAGGCCAATCATGAACTGCGCCGTCTGCGAATATAGGAGCGACGCCACGGCACCTTGTCACAGGCTGGAGGGTTTGAGGGACACTGCTTTATTTGCCCGAATCCTGAGGCCGGGTGAGCGATCGACGTGCTTCTACGGCGGTATCAACACGTTGCCGCGGCATGAATGGCCGCTATACCGTATAGGATTCTTCTACGTGAACGTGGGTAGCGAAATAGCCCGTGTTGAGGCGCCCGACTATGTGCTGGAGGACGAGAGTTTGCTTAACCTGCTTCACTGGGCTGTGTACGATCAGGCGCAAAAAGGGATGGGCTACCCGATAGCGCTTCAGGAGGCTCACCACTTTGCGGTTGTGAAGGGCGAGGAGCGGGAGGCTTTCTATCGCCTGGTGGAAGGGCAGTTCGTCAGGCGGGGGCTTCCCAGCCGCGTTACCAATAAAGAGCTGCGTAAACGCACCAGAATCTTTTAGAAAGGAGTGCATACTTTGATAGGTGAGATCATAGAGAGCAGGACGGCAGAGTTTGTGGCCGAGTCGGTTAGATACGATCAGGTGCCTGCCTACGGCTCATTTGTGAGGGTGAGTGACGGCGGGTTGCGGGTATATGGCATCGTGTCGGGTGCTTATACCGGCAGCCTGGACGGCATGAGCAAGGCAAAGGCCTTTTTCAAGTCCATCCAGGAACTAAAGATGGAGCAGCCCCAGATCTTTGAGCTGCTTCGCACCGAATTTTCCTGCGTGGTGGTGGGGTATGCCCAGGACGGGCGGTATCATCCGTATTATCCCCCCATACATTTGAGCCTTCATCTGCCCGTGGAAAAGGCCGATGACGATGAGGTGTTGGCCATCTCGCAGCACCTCGGCTTTCTGGAAAAGACGCTCAACAGCCCCGCGGGCAACGGCGAGGAGCTCACCGCTGCAGCCATTCGCACGGCAGCCCGCTTTCATCCCGATCCGCGGGAATATATAGTCAGGGTAGGGCGCGAGCTTCTAAAGATGCTGAATTACGACACCCAGAGACTCAAGTCCATTTTGGAAAGGGTGGATATCTCATGAAGGGAACTATCCTCAGGGGTTCGCTTTCCGGTGGCCTGGAAGTAAGGCTGGATATAGGCGAGAACATAGAAGAGGTTAAAGTGGGCACCTTTTGCGTGGTGGAAGGCAGATCCCAGGACTTTTTTTCCATGGTGGTGGATGAGGACATCGAAGCGGCCAACCCAAAGGCCTTTTATGAGACGCTGTCGGACAACCCGCTCCTCAATGAGGTGGTTAGAGGTACCGGTATAATAGACAAGGTGAAGATTCAACCCATGATCGCCATAAGGCGGGAGGACGGCAAGGTACAGCCCGTAAAGAGCATACCTTCCTATTTGTCCCGCGTTCGTGAGGCGCGGGAGGAGGACGTTTTCAAGATATTCGGGCGGCCCGACAGGACGCACTTCCATGTGGGTGCTCCCCTGGATATGGACCACATACCGGTGTGCGTGGATCTCGAGAAATTCATAGAGAGGTCCAACGGCATATTTGGCAAGTCGGGGACCGGCAAGACCTTTTATACCCGTATAATGCTGTGCGGCATGATAAAGAGCGGGCTGTGCAACGTGCTGGTGTTTGACATGCATTCGGAGTACGGCTGGGAAGGCGAGGACGAGGATAAGACGCGTAAAAAAGCCAAGGGGCTGAAGCAGCTGTTTGGCTCCAGGGTGGCCATTTTTACCCTTGACCCGGAGTCTTCCCGCAATCGAGGGGTACACCCCGACTTTGTGGTGGAAATACCCTATCGTTCCATCGAAGCCGAGGATATAGTGATGGTGCGGGAGGAGTTGAACCTCAACCCCACCGCCCTGGAGGTAATATACGTGCTCCAGAAGCATCTGGGACAGGACTGGCTGATCACCTTTTTAAATATGGACGCTTTGGCCATCGAGGAGTTTGCCGAAAATACCGGATCTCACGCCGGCGCGCTGCAGGCGCTGCAACGCAAGCTGTTCAGGCTGCAAAAGCTACCGTTTATAAAGGAGAATCCGGCGGACGATGCGGTGGAGCGGATAATGCAGTATTTGGACAGCGGAATGAACGTGGTGCTGGAGTTCGGACACCAGAGGAGCATGCTGGCCTACATGCTGGTGGCCAATATACTAACCCGCCGAATCCACGAGCTGTACGTCAAGCGCAGCGAGAAGGCCCTGGGGGGAATGCAGGGCAACAACACGCCCCTGGTCATAGTCATCGAAGAGGCCCATAAGTTTTTGAGCCCGGAGCTGTCGCACCAGACCATATTCGGCATGATCGCCAGGGAGATGAGAAAGTACAACGTGACGCTGCTGGTGGTGGATCAGCGCCCCTCCGGCATTGACCCGGAGGTGCTGTCGCAGCTGGGCACCAAGATAGTGGCCTTGCTCACAGAGGAGAAGGATATAGAGTCGGTGCTGTGCGGAGTGAACAATGCCAGGATGCTGAGAAACGTCCTGGCCAGCCTGGATACCAAGCAGCAGGCCATCATCATGGGGCATGCCGTACCGATGCCGGTGGTCATAAAGACCAGGACCTATGACGAGACCTTCTATAAGGAGATCACCAGGGACGAAGATGGCGCTTTCAGAAGGCCAATGCCGGGGCTGAAGCGGACATCCGGTACCGGCAGTATTGCTAGTAATCCCGATGGGGAGGAGCCCCCGCCTGGCAAAGAATTTGAAGATCTCATGAAGGAGCTGTATGGGTTATGATGGAGTATATTCGCCTGATTCATACCGGAGACCTCCATATAGGAATGCAGAATTACGGCAGGCTGGATAGCGCCACCGGCATCCACTCCCGCATCAACGACTTTTTGAATACCCTGGATAAGCTGGTGGACTACGCCATAGGCAACCAGGTGGATGCCGTGCTGATATGCGGTGACGTATTTAAGAACAGGGAGCCCGATGTTACCCAGCAGCGGGAGTTTGCCAAAAGGGTCAAGCTCCTTTCGGATGCCGATATAAAAGTATACATAATAGTGGGGAACCATGACCTGCATAGCGCTGCCGGGAAGGCCACATCGGTGGAGATATACGATGTGGTGGGGCTCCCGGGCGTGTATGTGCGCCGCAGGCCCAGCCTGGACGTTCTAAATACCCGGCACGGCGCCTTTCAGATAGTGGCGCTGCCCTATGCCTCGCCCAGCAACCTCGCCGTAGAGGGTACTACCATAGAGGAGATCTCCATGGCCATACGAACCAAGCTGGGCAACTTGCTGGATATGCTGATGCAAAATCTTGACCCCGCGCTGCCCACCGTCCTCATGGCGCATTTTTCTTTGATAGGCGCCACAGCGGGATCGGAAAGGGCTATAATGCTGGGCAGGGAGGTGACGCTCCCGGTGAGCTTCCTTGCCAGGCCTCAAATCGATTATGTAGCCATGGGGCACATACACAAGCACCAGATCCTGTACGATAGGCCGCCGGTGGTCTATTGCGGGAGCCTGGACAGGGTGGACTTTAACGAGGAAAAAGAAGATAAGGGCTTTGTGGAGGTATTGCTCAAAAAAGGAGGGGCTTTCTTTGAGTTCGTAAAACTGGATACCCGGCCCTTTAAGACCTTTTATGTGGACGCCACAGCCGGCGACCCCTTCCAAAAGGTGATGGAGGCCATAGGAGAGCAACCTCTTGGCGAAGCAATTGTAAAGGTAAAGGTGAAATTGCCGGCTCACGCCCTGGCCCATCTTAAGGAGAGGGAACTTTACAGGATATTGCGGGAGAAGGCCTTTTATGTGGCCGGTATTGAAAAGGATATAATTTCGGATCTTTCGCATTTAAGGCACCCGGGAATTACAGAGAGGATGGATGTTGTGCAGGCTGTAGCCGAATATATTTCAAAGAAGCAGGAGTACGGCAGCATAAAGCAGGCCTTGCTTAAAGCCAACGAGCAGCTTATTCAGGAGCTCAAGGAGGAGGGAGCCGTATGAGGCCTCTTAATTTATATCTGCGAAATTTTAAGTCCTACGGTGAAAAGGCACCCATTCTGGATTTCAACCTGTTCGATGTGGCGCTGCTCAGCGGCGACAACGGCAACGGTAAGTCGTCATTGGCAGACGCCATAGCCTGGTGCCTGTGGGGCAAGTGTAAGGGCATGGATGGCAGGGGCGGCGTGGATGACCTTGTGAGGACGGGTGCCGACGATATGGAGGTAGCATTTTCCTTTGAAGAGGATGGCCAGGTATACAAGGTAGTGCGCAAGCGGGACAAGCGAAGGGGCCTGTCCTCCCTTGATTTCATGATGATGAGGGATGGGGTTTTTGTACCCATAAGCGGAAACCGCATAGACGAGACCCAGCATAAGATCCAGGAGATCATCAAGCTGGATTATGAGACCTACCTGTGTACCGGGTATTTAAGCCAGGGAAAGGCCGATCTGTTTGCTACCAAAAAGCCCAGCGAGCGAAAGGAGATACTGGCCGAGATACTCAATTTATCGGTTTACGATAAGCTGGAGAGAAAGGCGCTGGACAAGCGCAACGAGGTGCAAAACAACCTGGAGCTGCTGGAAAGGGAGATAGAGCTGTTGCAGCAGCAGATTGCCGAAAAAGAGGCGGTTCAAAGCGATATGCTCCAGGTGGAAAAATCTATCGATGAGCTGCAGGCAAGGGAGAAGAGCCTGAGGGAGCGCCTGGAGTCGCTATATAGGCAGAGGGAAGAGAAGAATGCCATTAAGGAGAGGATCGAATACCATAAGCGGCAGCTGGTGCTGGAACAAAGGGAGCTGGCTACCCTGGAAAAGGACATGGAGAATTTACAAAAGCGAATAGAGAATTATAGAAGGATACTGCAAAACCAGCAGGAAACGGAGAAAAATTATGCCGAATATAGAGCTCTGGAGGAACGGGAAAAAGACCTGGCATATAAATACCAGTGCACTGCCGAACTTAAAACCCGGAGGGAACGCCTTCTGGGCGAACTGCGCATTAAGGAGCAGGAGCTGCGCCACCGTATTGATGTGCTGGAAAGGGAGAAAGCCCAGCTTGAAAGCAAGGTTGCACAGGAAGAGGCCCTCCAGAGGGAGTACGGGTTATGCCAGAAAAACCTCGAGGAGCTGAATGCGCTAGAGGAGGAGCTAGAGAAGCTGGAAAAGAGGGTGCCGGAGATTGGGCAGGAGATGGCCGACCTGTCCGGTAAGGAGGGCGCCCTGCGGCGACAGCTGGATGAGCTAAACGAAAGGTATACTGCGCTTAAAGGCGTGGAGTCCAGCTGCCCGGTGTGCGGAAGGCCTTTGGACGCCCAGCACAGAAACGAATTGTTGAAAGAAATAGTTGAACAGGGAAGGGCCGTCCGGCAATCCGCGCAGGGGCTTAAAAAGGAGATGAGCGCCCTTGAAAGTGAAAGGAAGCAGGTACAGCTGCGGATTGATGGCATAAAAGCAAAGCTTAAAAGTCGGAGCAGGCTGGAGTCGCGTATGGCTTTGATAGTTAGCCAAATGGGTGAGATAAAGGAGGCACGGCAAAGGATTGGAGAGCTTGCGGCACAGATTGCTCCTTTTAAAAAGCAGCTCGAAACGAGGGACTATGCCCATGAAGCTATGCAGAAGATACAAGAGGCCGAGCGTCAGATACAACAGGTGGGCTATGATCCGCAGGAGCATAGCCGCATTCGGAACAGGTTGAATGAGCTATCCGAGGTGCCTAGCCAATGGGAGGCAGTGCAGAAGGCCCGGACGCAGATGGATTCCGACCTTGAGAGCCAGCAGAGGATACTTAGGCTTATCGACGACAGAAAAGGGCACATAAAGGATATGACGCTTTTGCTTGAAACGCTGCACAGCTCCATAAAGGACCTGCCCGATATACTTGACAGGGTGTCCGGGTTGGAGAGGGAGCTTGAAACCATTCGGAAGGACCTCCGCTCAATGGAAGCCAGGAGAGGGGCTTTAAAGGAGCGCATGGACAAGATTTCCGCCGCCGAGCAGCAGCTGGAGAAGAAGCGAGAGGAACAACGCCGGTTGCATGAGCAGCTGGAGGTGTATAAAGCGCTTGCCCTGATATACAGCAAACGGGGCATCCAGGCTGCCATCATTGAAAATGCCATACCCGAGCTTCAGGATGAAGCCAATCGCATTCTAGCAAAAATTACCGATGGGCGCCTTGCGGTGGAGTTTTTGACGCAGCGCGACACCAAGTCGGGTAATGTGGTTGAGACGCTGGATATCAAGATATCCGATGGAATGGATACCAGGAAATATGAAACGTATTCCGGGGGCGAGGAGTTTCGCATAAACTTCGCCATACGAATTGCCCTTGCCAAGATACTGGCCAACAGGGCGGGAGCCAACATGCGCATGCTGATACTTGACGAGGGTTTCGGCGTACTGGATGAGCAGGGACGGGAACGCCTGGTAGAGGTTATAAATGCCATAAGGGATGAGTTTGATAAGATACTGGTGATCACCCACGTCCGAGAGCTGAAAGACGCGTTCCCGGTTCAGATAGAGGTCATAAAGACGCCGGAAGGTTCAACCCTGAGGTTGGTGGGCTGAAATCTACAGGCAGGATAAAGCATGTATTTTTATGCAATGATTGCCGTATAAGAAATGGTATAATGAAGTGATGGCTGAGAGTAATATAATGTCCGTTTTCATATAATAAAAATATATGCGTTCTGATATGATAAACTGATATTATGGCCTGTCAGATAATAAATATTTTATTGGATGATGGTATGCTGTTGAGGCATGACATTGAAAATCGTTTTTTCTTTTTGGCCGGTGAATTGATAATAGTTTGATAAAAATACACATAAGGGAGAATAAAAATTATACAAACTCTATAAAAATTCGATATGTGTATTAAACGTCTATGTTTATTATGGTATAATTAATATCTAATGATGGGGCTATGTTGAAGGAGATAGCGGTTGATAGCAGTTTACGGATAGCTGAAGGTGTGTAATTTAAAAGGGGGAGGGGATTGAATGAGCGATGAGGCCTTACTTATAGAAAAGGCCCAAAATGGCGATGTATCGGCCTTTGAAAAGCTGGTCTCCCTTTATGCAAAAAAGATATATAACTACTGCTACAGGATGATGGATAGCCGCGAGGATGCAGAGGACTTGGCTCAAGAGGTGTTTATAAAGGTATATCAAAACTTAAAATCGTTTAAAGGAGATAGCAAGTTTTCAACATGGATATACCGCATTGCATATAATACATGCGTTGATAGATACAGGAAGGGCAGGAAACTCGATATCGTTTCGCTAAATTACGACAAAAACGAAGACCACGTTGAAATAGAGCTTGTATCCAATGATCCCTTGCCGGAAGAAGAGGTGATAAAGAGGGAGCGATACAGAAAGCTACTTACTTGTATCGCCGGCTTAAAGCCCGAATATAAAACGGTGATTATACTCCGGGATATACAGAATTACAGCTATGCAGAGATTGCGGAAATTCTGCAGGTTCCTCTGGGTACCGTTAAATCCCATATCAGCCGGGCAAGGGCTGCTTTGTGCGACGCTCTTAAGGGAATGCTGGATTGACAGGAGGTGAATCATGGGATGGATTGCAGGGGTGCGCAGGAGCTTATCTCCTCATATATAGACGGTGAGCTGAATGGGGAAGAAACCCGGCAGCTGGAGGTGCATATAGAAAACTGCTCCGAGTGCAGGCAGAGGCTTGAACGGATGAAAGCTATGGTGCGAATGGTGGGCGAGCTTGGGGAAGAGGAATTGCCCGATGGATTTTTGGATAGACTGCAAGCCCGTCTGGAGGCCGAGCAGGTAACCGGTACGGTACGCAGACAACATAAAGGAGTTTCCGGATGGATAAAATGGGCGAGTATAGCTGCTGCGGCAGCTGTTATCATCTTGGCCATCAAGGTGCTGGGCCCAGATGGACTGCTGTATACCTCCCCCAAGGAAGACGGGCAGGCCGATTTATCAGCTCGGACCGAGTCGGCAGCTCCGCAGGACATGTCCGAGAGCCTTATGGCAGATTCCTCTCAGGATCAGGGAGCGCAGGACGAAGGGACTGCGGCAGGTGATGCAGGGGCAAGTGATGCACCGGCAGCTGATGCTGGCGAGCAGCAGGAGTCCAGAAAAGGGGATTTTGGCGCTTCCGGTGCTGAACTTGGGACAACGGAAGAAGCCCTGGTCGGCGATGCCTATATCAAGTCCGATAGGGTTGAACTGACGGTGCAGGATGTATGTATAACTCCTCAAACCATTTTGATGAGAGCGCTGCAACATGGGATGGATATGGTTGATCAGACGCAGGACAGTATCACGCTGGAAGTTACGTCCGTTGAACAGCGCAGGGCTCTGTATCAGGAACTTAAATTACTCGGGACGATAAAAGAGGTGGGAACCAATTTTGAATCTTATACGGTGACCGTTGTGATCGTAGAGCACGAGTGATGTATTTTAAATTTTATATATTATATAGCATCAACTGTATAAACAGGATAATTATGGTTAATAATATAGGTAAAAATTAATAAATCTAGAAATCAAATAGGAGGGATATCGATGGCGAGGAACGAAACCGTAAAGAATGACAAGGTTGTGGATAACGGCACGCCGGGTATCGATGCTGAACTCATGTCTTCTATGAGAGAAGAGGTGCTCCGTGCAAAAGAAGAAAACGTACCCATGTTGCAAGCCTTTGAAGCAGTGGCGAAAAAAAGCGGCCTTAAGGTTAATACCATAAGAAACTATTATTACCGCTATTTACATGCCCAGCTAGCCGGTGAAACCGAGTCGGGAGAAAAAGCAGAAAAAGTCAGGTCCATGAAAGGAGTAGCCGGCAAATCATTTACAGAAGAGGAAGTCAAGAATTTGGTCATGTCCATATTGATAGCCCAGGCCCAGGGCGAATCAGTACGTTCGTGCGCCAATCGCCTGGCAGGCGGGGATCCCAAGAAGATGCTGAGATTGCAGAACAAATACAGGAACGTAATAGCCAGCCAGCGCGAATATGTTGAGAATTTGATGGCGGAGATGTCTCAGAAGGGGGTTAAGTATTTCAATCCTTACACCAGACAAATGGTGGATGGCGACTCCGTTCCGGCGTCGACCCAAAAAGATGCGGAAGCCACAATGGATACGAAGAACGTGCAGCACGGCCAGAAGGGCTCGCTAATAGGAGTAATTGGAGACGCTGTTGCCAGCATGAGCACGTTTGACGATTTCTCGGTTGAAGGTTTCTTCAGGGGATTGAAGCAGCTGGTAGATATGGCGGCAAAGGGCAGGGAAAAAGGAGATGGCGACGAGCTGATTCGCCTGGAAAAAGCAAATAATGAGCTAAAGAACAGGCTGAAGGAGCTAGATGATTTCGTGCGCCAGCTTGCGGGCATCAATCAACGGTTTGTGGATTTGCCGGATGAGCAAAAGCTGTCCGCATTGAACGACTATATAAATGAAGTTAAGGCGTGGTTGGAGGCCTACGAGAAGGTATATAAGGAAGTTTAACCGTCTGGCGATTAAGCGTTGCCGTTGGATTATAAATATGCAGGCCAGCCTAATATATATAAAAAGGCTGGTTTTATTCTTTTTGGAGCAGGCGGTTTTTGCATGAGTGATATACAGGTCATACCGGTTTATATTATGAATCCCCTGTATATCTCATGTATAATACACATGATGGGGCTTAAACATTGGTGACAAATGAGAATTTCGCGGCCAAGACGCCGTTTGAGTTCCCGGATTTGCGTTCAGGGATATTGGTGACGAATGAAAAATTGACAGGTATCGCTTTGGTACTTTATAATGGACATAAGAGGTGCAAAAATGCCAGCATTAAACGCCGATAAAAATAATTAAACGATCAAAAGGCGAGCGGGAGGGAAATTAACATGGTCGGGATGACGTTGAATGCCGATATCAAGAGGGGGAAAATAAGCAAGAACATTTACGGACATTTTGCCGAGCATCTTGGCAGGTGCATCTATGAAGGGTTCTGGGTGGGAAAGGATTCGCCCATTCCCAACACCGACGGCATACGCGACGATGTGGTTGAGGCCCTGAGAAAGGCAAAGGTGCCCGTGCTGCGCTGGCCCGGAGGGTGTTTTGCCGATGAATACCACTGGATGGACGGCATCGGCCCTTATGAGAAACGGCCCAAAACTATCAATGTCCATTGGGGTGGGGTGGTGGAGAGCAATCACTTTGGAACGCACGAGTACTTCAAGCTGTGCGAGCTTATAGGGGCGGATGCATACATAGCCGGAAATGTGGGAAGCGGTACCGTCAGAGAACTTCGCGAGTGGATTGAGTACATAACCTTCGACGGCGATTCCTGGCTGGCCAACTTAAGAAGGGCAAACGGCAGGGAAAAACCCTGGAAACTGCCCTACGTCGGTATAGGCAATGAAAACTGGGGCTGCGGAGGGAACATGCGCCCCGAGTATTATGCCGATCTGTTCCGCCAGTACGCCACTTATGTCCGCAATTTCAGCGGCAACAAGGTATACAAAATTGCTTGCGGGCCTTCGGATTCCAACTACCGCTGGACGGAGGTGCTCATGAGGGAAGCCGGACGCTATATGGATGGCCTGAGCCTGCATTATTACACCGTGCCGGGAACCTGGCAGAAGAAGGGGTCGGCTACCCGGTTTGATGAGGGCGAATGGTTTGTCACGCTGAAAAAGGCCCTGGTCATGGATGAGCTCGTTACCAGGCATTCCACCATTATGGATCAGTACGATCCCGAAAAGCGGGTAGGGCTTATCGTGGATGAATGGGGTACATGGTACGATGTGGAGCCGGGCACCAATCCGGGATTCCTGTATCAACAGAATACCCTGAGGGATGCGATGGTAGCCGGTATCACCCTCAACATATTCAATAACCATTGCGATAGGGTGCATATGGCCAACCTGGCTCAGACGGTAAACGTGCTGCAGGCCATGGTCTTAACCGAGGGCGAAAAGATGATCGTCACTCCCACCTACCATGTATTCGACATGTACAAGGTGCATCAGGACGCCAAGCTTCTCTCCCTCGATTTTACCAGCAGCCTGTACAGCTACGGAGACGAGAGTATTCCCCAGGTAAGCGCCTCGGCTTCCGAGGATGACCTGGGCAGGATCCACATATCGCTGTGCAATCTGGACCCGGGTTCGGTGGCCGATATACGCTGTGAGCTGAGGGGAACTAGCAGGACCAGGGTAAGCGGAACCATACTGACATCTTCCGAGATGAATGCCCATAATACCTTTGATGAACCCGATGCTATCAAGCCTGCAGCCTTTAACGATGCAACTTTGGTGGATAACGTGCTGGATGTCAAACTGCCATCCAAGTCGGTGGTGGTGCTGACGCTCGAATAGGATTATCCGGTACAAGGGACAATGCTGTGATAACGGTATAAATGTTATCAAGGAGTGCGGTGCCATGGAAAACGGTGAATGCAAGGGCTGCAACGCTACCGTTAGGCTTTCACAGGAAGAGGTAGAAGAAATATTCGGCCAAACGCTTAAGGTAAAAAACGTAAAGCTGGTAACCCAGGAGGAGTATGATAGGAGGCTTGATATTTGTAAAAAGTGCCGGTACTTGGATTATGGTACTACGTGCAGGCTGTGCGGATGCCTGGTACAGATTAAGGCCAAGCTGACGGGTGCGCGGTGCCCATATCCATACCAACCCAAGTGGTGATAGACCTTAAATAGCCCCTGAAATGATTTCGCAGGGGCTTTTCTTTTGGATGGGTCAAGTAGTTGAAATGCAGGATGGATAGCCATGTATTTCAAAGGGAGTAGAAATGGGATTTGGCTATTTTGCCTGCCGGCGTGATCCGCTAAATGTAAATTAAGCGGGTTTTGCATACATGAAAGGCGTAATTTCCAAAATTGCAGATTTATAAAATTTACAGAGCCTGATCTGCGGCTGCGCTTGACTTTTATATTGTATAACCCTATAATAATCCTTGTTATTCTAGCGTCGGGAGGATTGAAGGGAGTGGGAGTGATAGTTGCAAAATTCGGGGGGACGTCCCTTGCAAATGCCGAGCAGTTCTGCAAGGTGCGCAACATAATAATGAGCGATCCCCGAAGGCGATATGTGGTGGTGTCCGCTCCGGGGAAATGTCATGACGACGACACCAAGATAACCGATCTTCTATATACCTGTCACAAGAAGGCTAGCCAGGGTGAGGGGTTTGAGGGTGCATTCGAAGCCATAGCGCAGCGTTACAGGGATATAATCAAGGGGCTAAACCTCGATCTGGATTTTGAGCCGTTGCTGAGCGAAATTAAGGGAAGGATTGCATCGGGCGCTTCGGTAGACTATGTTGCAAGCCGAGGCGAGTATTTAAACGGCATTATCATGGCAAAACTGCTGGGATATGACTTTGTTGACGCCGCAGATATCATATTCTTTGATCAAAATGGCATATTTGACAGCGAACGCACCAACGAAGCTGTAGCAAGGCGCTTGAGCCAGCACGAGCGAGCTGTCATTCCCGGGTTTTACGGTTCCATGCCCAGTGGGGAAATAAAGACCTTTCCCCGAGGAGGATCCGATATTACGGGCGCCATAATAGCGCGGGGGGTAAATGCCGAGGTATACGAGAACTGGACTGACGTTTCGGGATTTATGATGGCCGACCCGCGCATAGTTGAAAATCCGAAACCCATTCGCAAGATCACCTATCGTGAGCTACGGGAGCTGGCCTATATGGGGGCAAGCGTGCTTCACGAGGATTCCATATTTCCTGTCAAAAAGGCCGGCATTCCTGTACACATAAAGAACACCAATGCTCCCCAGGAGCCGGGGACCATAATAGTGAACGACGCGGAGCCGGTTACCTGTACGGGAGGCATCACGGGAGTGGCCGGGCGAAAGGGCTTCACGGTGATTGCCATAGAGAAGACCCTAATGCATGTGGAGCTGGGGTTTGGGCGGCGTTTGCTGTCCATTCTTGAATCCAACGGGATATCATTTGAGCACATGCCTTCGGGCATAGATACCATATCCCTGGTGATTGCAGACTCGCAGTTGGACGGAAAGCTTGAGAAGGTGGTTGAGGAGATCAAGGCACGGCTCAATCCCGACTCGGTAGAGGTCTACTCCAACATGGCCCTGATTGCCACCGTAGGCCGTGGTATGGCCCATACTCCCGGCATAGCCGCCAGGCTGTTTACTGCGCTGGGCAATGAGGGTATTAACGTCCGTATGATAGACCAAGGGTCCAGCGAGATCAACATAATCGTGGGAGTGGAGAGCGACGATCTGGAGCGAGCCGTCAGGGCCATCTACTATGCTTTTGTTGGCAATTGTAGATGAAAAATTTCAAAAATTGCAGCCGGGCCTTTACAAATGGACATCTTTTGATTATAATACTTGCAAAAGGTAAGTTGCATTGGAAGCGCTATCATAATATTATGATTAAAAATTCGAAATAGCCATAAAGCAGCTATAATTGGGAGAAAAACGTGATGAAGGGGAGAAGTAGGTGCCTTTGATGGCGCAGCGAGCCGGGGATGGTGCGAGCCCGGTCCACACCAGAGGTACTGAATATCACCCCGGAACGGCCGGCCGAAAAGTGCTGCTATAGAGCGGTGCGTGAGTAGGCTAGGACGGGGCCCTGCCGTTAAAAAGGGAGCATATAGGGTGGTGCCTGTATGCGTAAGGAGAGGGTACGCGTCGGTCGTGTGCCAAATCAGGTGGTACCGCGGAAGATAAAGCCTTTCGTCCTGGTGATGGATGAAAGGCTTTTATTTTTTAACAAAATCTTATTATATCCGCCGTTTTTGGATATAATCGACCGTAAGCCTTTTAAAGGCGTATGAGCTAGGTTAAAAGACCAAATGCTTTGATGGGAGCTCTATTACGGTCAAGCTGCATTTAAAGGATCTAGATTCTGAATTAGAGGTTATATTGAGATGATGGAAATGGAGGGGACGGTATGTATCAGAAGGTTTCGACCAGCCTGGATTTTGCCCAGAGGGAACAAAAAATACTGGAATTCTGGAAGCAAAACCGCATATTTGAAAAGAGCATGAAGCTCCGGGAGGGTTGCCCTACCTTTACCTTTTACGACGGGCCTCCCACGGCAAACGGTAAACCCCACATAGGACACATACTCACCCGCGTGATAAAGGACATCATCCCCCGGTATTGGACCATGAAGGGGTACAATGTATTGCGCAAGGCGGGATGGGATACCCATGGTTTGCCGGTGGAGCTGGAGGTGGAAAAGGAGCTGGGCATAAACGGCAAGCCCGAGATCGAAAAGTATGGCATTGAGCCGTTTATCCACAGGTGTAAGCAGAGCGTGTGGAAATACAAGCAGGAATGGGAACGCATGAGCGAAAGGGTTGCTTACTGGGCCGATATGGAGAACCCCTATGTCACTTATTACAATGAATATATCGAGTCGGTGTGGTGGGCCCTTAAGAAAATATGGGAAAAGGGGCTTCTGTATAAGGGGCATAAGGTGGTGCCCTATTGCCCGCGCTGCGGCACTTCGCTGTCCAGTCATGAAGTGGCCCAGGGGTACAAAGAGGTCAAAGATCCATCCATTTACGTCAAATTTAAAGTGAAGGGACAGGACAATACCTTCCTCATGGCATGGACCACCACCCCGTGGACGCTGCCATCCAACGTGGCGCTTACCGTCAACGGCAACGAAACCTATGTTAAGGTCAGGTGCGGGAACGAGGTATACATCCTGGCCGAGGCGCTGGCCCCGGCAGTGCTTAAAGAGGAATATGAGGTGCTGGAACGCATGAAGGGGACCGATTTGGTGGGCATGGAGTACGAGCCGCTGTTTAACTTTGCCAGGGTGGATAAAAAGGCGTATTATGTGGTGGCCGACGATTTCGTAACTTTGAGTGAAGGTACCGGGATAGTCCATACCGCTCCCGCTTTTGGCGAGGATGACGCCAAGGTGGGCAGGCAGTACGACCTGCCTTTCATTCAGCTGGTGGATTCCGAGGGCAAGTTTGTGGACGCCGTTGAACCGTGGAAAGGCATGTTTGTCAAGGATGCCGACCCGGAGATAATAGCGCACCTGCAGCAGAGGAACCTGGTATACGCCGTGATGGAGCATGAACACTCCTATCCCTTCTGCTGGCGGTGCGATACTCCACTGCTATACTATGCCAGGGATACCTGGTTTATCAAGATGACGGCGGTGAGGGAGCAGCTGCTCAAAAACAACCGCCAGATCAACTGGCTGCCCGAGCACATAAGGGATGGCCGGTTCGGCAACTTCCTGGAGAATGTCGTTGATTGGGGCTTAAGCCGCGAGCGATACTGGGGTACGCCGCTTCCTATATGGGAATGCGAATGTGGGTATCGCCATGTGGTGGGCAGCATAGCCGAGCTTAAGGAAATGGGGCAAAACGTACCCGATGACATCGAGCTTCACAAGCCCTATATTGACCGGGTGTTCTTGAAGTGCCCCGTGTGCGGCAATGACAGGATGAAGAGGGTGCCCGAAGTCATAGACTGCTGGTTCGATTCTGGGTCCATGCCTTTCGCCCAGTGGCATTATCCCTTTGAAAACCAGGATATGTTTAATGAAAACTTTCCTGCCGATTTCATAAGCGAGGCCATTGACCAGACCCGCGGATGGTTCTATACGCTGCTGGCAATTTCCACGTTGCTGTTTGACCAGCCTGCATATAAGAATGTCATCGTGCTGGGCCTCGTTCTGGACAAGGATGGACAGAAGATGAGCAAGCACAAGGGCAATGTGGTGGATCCATGGGAGGTGCTCGATGGCCAGGGAGCCGATGCGGTACGATGGTACTTCTATATAAACAGTGCTCCGTGGCTGCCCAGCCGCTTCTCGGCCGAGGCGGTGAGCGAAGCCCAGAGGAAGTTCATGGGTACCCTGTGGAACACGTACGCTTTCTTCGTGCTGTATGCTAACATCGACCAGTTTGATCCCACCAAGTATACCCTGGAATACGATAAGCTGTCGGTGATGGACAGATGGATACTGTCCAGGCTGCATTCGCTTATAGCCACGGTGGATCGCAGCCTGAGCAACTACCGTATCACCGAGGGGGCAAGGGCTATACAGGATTTTGTGGATGACTTAAGCAACTGGTACGTCAGGAGGAGCCGCGAACGCTTCTGGCAAAAGGGCATGCCGCAGGACAAGATAAATGCGTATATGACTTTGTACACCGTGCTGGTAGAGCTGGCTAAGCTGGCAGCGCCTTTTGTGCCCTTCATCACCGAGGAGATATACTGCAACCTGGTGAGAAGCGTGCGAAACGATGCTCCCGAGAGCGTGCACCTGTGCGATTATCCGAAATCCGATCCCCAATGGATCGACAAAGAGCTGGAAGAAAACATGGACCTGGTGCTTAAGCTGGTGGGCCTGGGGCGTGCCTGCCGCAATGCGGCCAATGTGAAGATACGCCAGCCGCTAAAAACGCTGTACGCAAAGCTGGACAGCAGCCTGCCCGAGAGCTTTATGGAGCTGGTCAAGGATGAGCTCAACGTCAAAGAAGTGGTGCTCACCGATGACGTTGACAGGTTCACCGTTGTGACCATGAAGCCGCAGCTTAAAAGCGTGGGACCCAAATACGGCAAGCTGGTGCCCAAAATCTCCGAGGCGTTAAAGACGGTGGACGGGAAGATGGCATTGAGGGAATTCGAGAACGGTAGGCCACTGGTTCTGAACATAGACGGCGCGATGGTGGAGCTCACCAGGGATGACGTTCTCGTCCAAACCGGGCACATGGAGGGCTTCGTGGTGGAGAGCGAGTACAATGTAACCGTGGCACTGGATACCAACCTTACGCCCGAGCTGATCGAAGAAGGTTTTGTGAGGGAGATTGTCAGCAAGGTACAGAACATGAGGAAGGAAGCCGGCTTTGAGGTGACCGATAGGATTGCGCTGTACTATCGCAACAATGACAGGATTGCCGGCATAATCGAGCGCAACAAGAAAGCCATAGCCGAGGAAGTTCTGGCGCAAGAGATACTGGAGGGGAGCGCCGAAGGATACACCATGGAATGGAACATAAACGATGAAAGGGTAACCTTTACCGTTGTGAAGAAGTAAGGTTTAAAGGTATGAGGGGGAGCTTATGGTCCCCCTCAATCTGTGTGCGCCCGGCATGGGCGATAACTAGGCGGTGAAAGTCCGCTGTGGGCTTGG
>ENA-UPSB01001621-UPSB01001621.1-bioreactor-metagenome-genome-assembly--contig:-NODE-1621-length-25503-cov-5.419915_pt1 | contig 25503 bp, 18 predicted proteins | sample MGYA00238182_ERZ773286 | MGnify/ENA primary metagenome ERZ773286 (study PRJEB29026, sample SAMN07631240) | bioreactor metagenome | isolation source: Switchgrass digestor | place: USA: Dartmouth... | reverse complement strand
ACAGCCAGCAGATCAACAATATTCTCAATGAGCTGAATTCCAACCTCATAAAATAGTATGTCAATAATCAGGTAATTTTCTGATGTAAAGCCGATATCTTCTTGATTTCGACTTTGCATCAGATGGTTCAGTATACTGAGTGGATTATATGTGTTAATATGGGGGATTGTGATAACAATATCCCAAATAAGGTTTACCGGACACCCCGATCGAACGCTTTATCTTTGATGAGAAATTATCACTTTGCTCTTAGTGCGAAATCATACGAAATCCTAATGCTTGTATGATAATTTCCAAAATATCATGGTTATTCAGGAGGGATGGTCAAATTGAAGAGAAAGTTGGCAATTTTAATACTTTTGGCTTTTGCTGTCTCAACCGGCTCGATTGGTTTCTGCAGTTACGATATGCATACAGGACAGAACCTGTCCTATGACGGGATTATCGACACAGAAGCAGAATGGATTGCCGGATTGCAGCTTGAAAACGGAGCCATAGCCAAGTCAGGCAAGGACCCTGAGACCAATAAGTATTCCGTGGTACCATATTTTTCTAATCTCACGGCCCTTGGCCTTTTGGAAAAGCCGGAATACGCACCGCATGTAAAGCAATACATGGATTGGTATCTGTCACATCTGAATCAGCCGGATTATAATAATCTGTACGGTACAGTATATGATTACGAGTACATTGAGGAAAACGGCCGGCTGGTTGAAAGGTCGCTCGGTTCATATGATTCAACGGACTCATATGCAGCAACTTTCCTGTCTTTGCTGAGAAAGTACTATGAAGTTACAGGTGATATGCAATACTTGGTGGACAATAAGGGCAAAATTGATCAGATAGCCAATGTAATGGTTGCGACTCTGGATGACGGACTGACCTGGGCAAAGCCGGACTACAAGGTAAAATACCTTATGGATAACGCTGAAGTATATAAAGGTTTCGCTGATATGGCATGGATATATGAAAATGTTTATCAGGATTCTGACAGAACAGATACCTATAAGAATTACAGGGATATAGTTGCTGCAAAAATTGAAGAAAGACTGTGGGACGGAGAAAGAGGATTATACAGGCACTATATGTTTGAAGACGGCAGCCGGGCTGCAACTGATATGAGGAACTTCTATGCCGATGCTACAGCGCAGCTGTTTCCGATATGGACTGGCATGATTGATGCAAACAGCGAGAGGGCGTTAAGCCTGTACAATACCTTTAACAAATATCATCCAGGATGGCCTGTGCTTGACAAGGGAGATGCTTTCCCCTGGGCAATAATTGCATACACCGCGGCAATTATGGGGGATAAAACCCGGGTGGATACATTTTTAGATTCAGTCAAGGATACTTATATAGATAATAACCATGCGTGGCCATGGTACTGTATGGAGGCCGGCATGACAATGCTTGCAGCTTCCAGGGCAAAGTCCCTGCAGGCGGAAAACCGCAGCATGTCCGTTACCAGCCCTGCTGAAGGGGAAGTAATAAAGAGTCTCCCTTTCAGCATCTCGGGAACAAGCCAAAACATTGATAAAGTGGAGATACGGATTGTAAACGGCGTTACACAGGCAGTTCAGGAGGCTGAAGTGAGCACGCTTCCCGACGGGTCCTGGAATTACACCGTCAGCAGTGCTCTTAACAGCGGATACAATATTACGGTCAAAGCCAAGGATCGCTTTAACAATGTATATTCCACCGTGGAACTGGAATACAGGGTTGCCGTAGATACAGGGAAACCCCAGCTGGCTTCTGCTGAAATAAAAAGTGACAAAAACATATTGAAAAGAGGGGAGACGGCGAATTTATCCATAGAAGGATTGCTGCATAACGGAGAACCCGCACCTGTTGAAGAAGCTGTGATTGAATATGTTACAAACAGGCCGGACCTTGTGGCCATATTTGACAATGGCAGCATTACATTGGTCCGGGCGGACAATTCGGTTAGCAGCATTGAAGTATGGGCATATGTAACCCTTGACAGTACAGTTCTGAAAACCAATGTGCTGTCGATTGGAATTGATCCCACTCCACCTACATTATACGACGCCGTTATCGATGCCCAGGCGGAATGGATTATAAGCCTGCAAAAGCAAAGCGGAGCAATACCTGTCGGGCCGTCAATTTCCGGGGTTATAGACGGTGTGAACTACGTAAATCCAAGGGTGGCTAACATTGCTGCTGCGGCACTGCTTGAAGTGCCCCAATATGCACCATTGGTCAAAAGGTATATTGACTGGTATGTCGGCAAGATGAACTGGCCTGACAAAAATGGCATGTATGGTACGGTGGATGACTATATTATTGATCCTGCAACGGGCAGGGAAACACCCATTGCTGCAAGCAGCAATCCTGCTTCATGTGTTGCTGCTTTCATATCCCTCGTAAAAAAATACGGAGATGTAACAGGTGATTATGGAGTATTAAACAATTACCAGCTGGATATTATGAGTGGAGGTATAGGACTGCTCAGCTGTATGGACACTGACGGGCTTGTATGGTCTGATGCGGACAAAACCGTGAAAAGCCTCATGGGAAACATTGAGGTGCTGGAAGGGTTAAAAGACGCCATATGGCTGTTCAGAAACAAATTGAAGAATTATGATGCTGCAAACTACTTTGAAAAATACTTAAACGGGGCCCTGACAGGATTTGAAAGCAAGATGTGGGATGCAGACAATGGAATGTATGCTATTTCAATTGACAGGGAAGGCAAATCCACAGATATGGACTGGTCAAATTGGGAGCATATTATGTCACAATTATCCGCCGTTTATACAGGATTTGTAAAAGACAGGGACAGAGGACTGCAAATATATAGTAAATTCAATACAAGCATTCCGGAATGGTATAATAATGTTTCCGACGGAATAAATGTTGCAATAGCAGGAGGATATACAAGTGCAGTCCTGGGTGACAGAATCAGGGCTGATGCCTTGCTGGGCCTGATTAAATCTGAAATAATTGACAAGGATTCGTATGGCAACTGGGATATTCTGAAAGCCGCCGGAATTATAATGGCGTCATCCAGGGCGAAACTGCTTGGGGATGTTGAAAACAGCGTCAGCATCATTTCCCCTAAGGATGGTCAGGAGGTAGATTCGACATCGCTGAAGATCACCGGTACCAGTAAAAATGCAGTCAAAATAACAGTTGAACTGGAAGACGGAAACAGCGTTAAAAAGTATGAAACAAATACCGATGAAAACGGCAGCTGGAGCATTGAAGCGGACGGCCTGGTTCGTGGAAAAAGCTACATTATTACTGCCAGATCCCAGGATATGTTTGGAAATTTCCCGGCCCAATTCAGGATAAACATAAGGGTGGCTCCTGAAAAACCCGGAAGTTATCAACCGCCTGTCTACTACAATCCTGAAACTCCATCACCGCAAACTTCAGAACAGAATATAACAATTGACGGAAGTTCCATTCGTGTCGAACCAAAACCGGAGGATGGCACTGCAGTAGCCGAATTGAGCAGTGAAGACATTGAAAAGGCTTTGACAGCTTCTCAGGAGGATAAAGACGGTTACAGGATTATAGAAATACTGGTTGAAAGCATCGGTGAACCAGATGAATACATTGTAGAAATGCCGGCAGGTGCCTTTAACAGTGAAGGTGAAAAGAAGTACAGCATATCAACGCCTTTCGGAAACATCATGTTGCCGGATGATATGTTCGGAACCCAGATAACCGGTGATACCGAGACTGTCGGCATTTCTTTTAAAAAGGCTGATATATCAGGGCTCAACCAGGAAATAAAGGATATGATCGGTAACAGGCCTGTTATCGAAATAAGCATTTTCATTGACGGCAGGAAAGCTCCATGGAGCAACAGGAATGTTCCGGTTACCGTAACCGTTGACTACAAGCCAACTTCAGAGGAATATGAATACCACGAGTATTTGTGCATACTGTATATTGATGATTCAGGCAATGCGTTTATCATACCCAGTGGCAGGTATGATGCCGATGCCGGCAAAATGACGTTTAAAACAAGCCACCTCAGCAAATATGCCGTGGCTCTGAACAAAAAGAGTTTCAACGACACAGCCGGGCACGGATGGGCTGAAAAAGCCATTGAGGTAATCGCATCCAGGGGTATAATAAACGGAACAGGCATGGACACATATGAACCTGACCGGTATGTGACCAGGGGTGAGTTTATTGAATATCTTATTGATACCCTTGGCTTGACTGCAGATTTTTCAACCAATTTTGATGATGTTGACATCTCTGATTCCTACTACCATCAACTGGGCATCGCAAAACAGCTTGGCATTTCAAAAGGTATTGGAGGCAACAGGTTTGATCCGGATGGGTATATTACGAGGCAGGATATGGCTGTCCTGGTTGAAAGGGCTCTTTATGCAGCAAATAGGCTTACAGCAGGGGAAACTTCGGATAATCTGTCACAATACCTTGACGCATCAAGCGTGTCGGAATATGCAAGACAAAGCCTTTCAACGCTGGTAGACTTGGGCATAATGATTGGCTATGGAAACAACATCGATCCGCTTTCATATGCAACAAGGGCACAGGCTGCCGTTGTTATCTATAGGCTGTATAATTTATATTAATAAAGAGGTTTAGGAATGCCCCTTCCGTGATATAAAATGTAACAATGATCAAGCAGGAGGCAGGTGATTGAATCCTGCCTCCTGCTTGATTAAGTCCCTCAGAACCGGTGATAGTATTGCTTTCATGCCATGTTGCCCTGCAAGTCATTCAAAGTTCAGCTGCACTCCGTTTTTCAGCATGAAGCTGTAGTTTGATTTTATATACTCAAAAATTTTAGCTGCGATCAGTTTATGCCCTTTCTCGTTTGGATGAATGCCGTCAATGCATATAAAATTCGTAAAATCGGCAGTCTGTAAAAAAGCACCTCTTATGTCAATCCACCGGGTTTTTGTTTCCTCGGCTATGCTAACGATGACCGAGTTGTACATTTCATGCCACCAATAAATCTTGTTTACGCTTCCCAGCCACTCCAGGATGCTGTTGGCTACAGTGGCACTGTTTTTGCTTATCCATTTGAAATACCTGTCAGCATCCAGCGGAGGAAGGGTCATTAATACCGGTATGATATTTTTGCTTTTAAGGGAGTTAATCTCATCATGAAGCATCTTTTTAAACACGTTTACATCAGTTTTGGGGCTATGCTTGGCCTTTGGATTTTTTGCTATCTCATCCCAGTCGAAATCACAATCGTTTCCTCCGTATTCAATCAGGACAATATCCGGTTCGTTCTTCACTATTTCATTATGTAGCTTTCCAATGCCCCTTATGATTGTGTTGCCAAATTTGGCGGCATTACACACAATGCCTTTTATTTTATCCTGGATCAATGACACATAATTATCCTTAAGGACAGTATATCTGCCCTGCTCTTCGTTATATACAACGCCTTTGGAAATGGAATCTCCGGCTACTATAATCTTATAACTGTCTTTTAAGAATATTTCCTTCATAAACAACACCCAACTTTTCAATTGTTATATACTACCAGTATAATGAACTAAAAAGTATAAATCAATGTATTATAATTATTTCTCAAAAATAGTGTTTTAAACACGGAAAAACTGTAAGCCTTATTAATTAGCTTTTGACGATCCCGATTAAGGATTTTGGATGACAGGTTGAAAATATGTCACCGGTAAAGTACAATAAAATGGATATTAACTAATTGAAACTAAGGGATGTATAGAATGGTGAAAAATCAGAACAAGGAAAATCTGTTTGCAAGGCAGGGATGCAAATACACAAAATCCAGAAAGGCTATGATAGGCTTATTGGAAAAGGCTGAAACTCCTTTGTCTGCAGAGGAAATATTCATACAGTTAAAAGAAGCAGGAGTTACTGCAAATCTTTCAACTGTATATAGAAACCTTGATTTGATGGAAAGCCTGGGATTTGTGTCCAAAACCATCATGAATGATGGAAAGGCAAGATTCGAGATTACAGGGGAGGAACACAAACATCATCTTATATGTACCAACTGCCATAAGATGATATCCATAGATTTTTGCCCTTTGGAATCCATTGAGAAAGATATTTTCCAAAAAACCCAGTTTGACATCACCGGGCATAAACTGGAGATTTATGGTCTTTGTCCCGAATGCAGGCGTGGTTGAAGCCATAAACACAGGGGCTGAAAATCGTCAGATTCATCAGCAGACGGAATGCCCATGGATTGTTTTGTGATTTCCCGGATTATTATAATCATATTGACTAAGGCCTGGAAGACTGTATATAATTGTCTGTGATAAATGCAAATCATTTGCATTTGCGTTTGATGCATATAAAATACGCTGTTGGATATACTTAACTTGACATTAGGAAGGGATAAGCGGAAATGAAAAAGGTTTTATACATGCTTCTATATGGAACGCTTTTGTTGTCAATCTTAGCCCTCACAGCCTGCAGCGGTGGAGAAAGTTCAGGTGCCGGTACGGATGATCCGGGGAAGATAACGGTATATACAAGTATTTATCCTGTGTATGATTTTGCCGCCAAAATTGGCGGTGACAAGATTAATCTGCATATGATGGTGCCTTCGGGAACAGAGCCCCACGATTGGGAACCCAAGCCAAAGGATATGGCAAGGCTTCAGGAAGCGGACGTGTTTATTTACAACGGAGCAGGCATGGAAAGCTGGGTGGACAAGGTACTGAACTCTATTGATAATGAGAAACTGATAGCTGTTGAGGCCTCAGACGGAATTAAGCTCATGGAAAACCCATATGAAAGCGATGAACACGAAGATGACGGCGGGCATGAACATAAAAACGATCCCCATGTGTGGCTTGACCCGATGAGGGCAAAAAAGCAGATGGAAAATATAATGGAAGCATTGTCAAAAGCGGATGCTGACAACGCCGACTATTATGAAGACAACTACATGAAGTATTCCATGGAGCTTGAGAAGCTTGATGAGGAATACAGGGATACCCTGGAAAAATGCAGGAACAGGGATATAATCGTCACCCATCCGGCCTTTGGATATCTGTGTGATGCTTATGACCTGAACCAGATTGCCATAGGCAGCATTGGTTCGGAATCAGAGCCAAGCTCTGCCAGAATGGCTGAAATAACCAATTTTGCCAGGGAAAATGACATAAAGATAATCTTTTTCGAAGAAACAACGGGTAATAAACTGGCAAAAACAATAGCTGATGAAGTGGGTGGGGAAACAATGACTTTAAGCACCCTGGAAAGGCTCAGTGATGAAGACATTAAATCAGGAAAGGATTATTTCTCTGTAATGACGGACAATCTAAAGGCATTGGAAAAAGCCTTAAGATGATCTGAAACAGCCTGTTACGGAGGATTGGATTTCATAATGGCTAATGTTATCGAAGTAAAAAATCTGAGGTTTGGCTATAGCGAAAAACTGACAATAAAGGATGTCAGTTTTTCGGTGGAAAAAGGGGATTATCTGGGGATAATAGGCCCCAACGGTTCCGGAAAAAGCACCTTGATAAAGCTTATGCTTGGCATATTGCACCCTCAGGCAGGAGAAATCAGAATCCTTGGGGAGAATATAAACCAATTCAGGAAATGGGATAAAATAGGGTATGTGTCGCAGAAAGCAAACGCCTATAAAACTGCCTTTCCCGCAACAGTGGAAGAGATTGTGGGTGCAAATCTGTTTTCCAGGATAGGCCTGTTCAAACGCATCGGAAAGAAACACAGAGAGATGATATACAACGCGTTGGAGCTGGTAGGAATGCAAGACTATGGGAAAAGCATGATAGGCAATCTTTCCGGAGGACAGCAGCAAAGGGTTTTTATTGCGAGAGTATTGGTCAGCGAACCGGAAATAATATTTCTGGATGAACCTGCCGTGGGCATAGATGTTAAATCTGAAGAGGAGCTGTATTGTCTGCTGGCAAGATTGAACCGTGACCTGGGTATAACTATCGTCATGGTCACCCATGATATAAGCGCGGTGACGGTTCATGCAAACAAACTGGCCTGCATGGGTGACAAAAGCCTAACCATACACAATCCTAGGGAAGAAGATGCAAAAAAATACATATCGGAGCTTTATGGATACGAGGTAAACCTTCATATTCATGAGCACAACTGTGAGAATGTGCAGAAAGGTGGTGGGGAATGATGCTAGAAATTTTTCAGTATGGTTTTATGCAAAGGGCGTTTATAACAGGATTGTTTATCGCATTGATAACACCTGCCATAGGTGTTATAGTTGTATTAAGAGGCCTTTCCATGATAGGAGATTCCCTGTCCCACAGTTCGCTTGCCGGGGTGGCCGCAGGATTGATAGCAGGGATAAATCCCGTTGCAGGTGCGGTGACCTTTTCAGTGTTGGCAGCTTTGGGAATAGAAAGGGTGAGGAAGTCCTTTCCCCAGTATTCTGAAATTGCAATAGCGGTCATAATGTCCACCGGAATAGGCCTGGCAGGAGTTCTGTCAGGGTATGTAAAAAGCAGTGTGGACTTTAACAGCTTTCTATTTGGAAGCATAGTTGCTATAAGCAATTTTGAACTGATTTTTGTGATAATCCTGAGCATTATAGTGATACTGTTCATGATCCTTTTGTACAAGGAACTGTTTTATATAACCTTTGATGAGGAATCAGCCCGTCTTTCAGGAATACCGGTTAATACCATAAATTTCATATTTACTATAATGATTGCAGTTTCCATATCGGTATCATCAAGGACAGTAGGAACTCTTGTTGTGTCATCAATGATGGTTCTGCCCGTGGCGTCGGCTTTGCAGATCGCAAAGAGCTACAGGCAGACATATGTATATTCTATGATACTGGGTCTGGTTTCAACTTTCTCCGGGCTCTATATTTCCTACTATGCAGAAACTGCCCCGGGTGGCACCATAGTATTGGTGAATGTACTTATCCTAGTGATCATTCTGATTTATAAAAATGTAATCAAGGTGTTAATGGTGAAAAATGCGGCAGGTTGCGGTGAAAAATAGGGGCAGAAAAGCAGCAGTGCAGCTAGGCATGCATTAATCAGGCTGCAGCCCAATCCCGTGGATTATGCTGCATTTGTATTTTGGCATTGCACCAGGCAATCAGAAGCTATATAATGTTATTTAAATATTTTGTGAGGAGACTATAATGACGGCAAACACAGTAATTAATCAGATAATTATCCTGTTCTTGATGATTTCGGTAGGCTATTATGCAAAAAAGAGAGCCTGGATAAATGAAGATTCAAAAAAGAAGTTATCTGAAATACTGCTTAACATAACCAACCCTCTGCTGATAATTTCATCTTTCCAATTTGAGTTTTCCAGGGATGTGCTGCATAATGTGATTATAATGCTGGTTTTTTCCGTTCTTGCACATTTTTTTCAAATATTGATTGGAAAACTGCTGTTTTTCAAGAGTAAAGGAAGCATAAGGCAAATAGGTGAGCTTTCTGCGACTTATGCCAACTGCGCGTTTATGGGCTTTCCTGTGCTGGAAAGCCTTTACGGCAAGATAGGGATTCTATACGGCTCCATATATGCTACCGTATTCAATGTTTTCCTTTGGACCCATGGGATTGTGGTGTTCAACGGAAAAGGCGGGGTAAAATCCATCAGGAAAGTGCTGTTAAACCCCGGGGTCATATCCATGTTTATAGGTTTGATTGTTTTTATACTTCCCATAAAGCTTCCATATCCGGTATCCCAGGCAATGGACCTGTTAGGCGGTATGACCGTGCCACTGTCAATGCTGATTATAGGAGCGACTTTGGCAGACGTGGATTTCAGGAAGCTTTTCAGCGGCAAACCCCTGTATGTAATATCAGGGGTAAGGCTTGTACTGATACCGCTTTTGACAATACCGGTACTGAAATTGCTGGGTTTTTCGGACGTTTTGCTGGGAGTATGCGTTATGCTGGTTGCCATGCCGGTGGCTACCACCGTTTCCATATTTGCTGAAATGTTTGGAGGAGACACCGAACTGGCCTCCAGGGTGGTGGTGTTTTCAACCCTGATGTCAGCCTTTACCATACCGCTCATGTTTGCTCTTATGTAACCGGAGTGAGCCAGAAGAAAGGCAAATCCCCATGGACATTCAGGGGTCCCTGATTCGTGGCATTAAAGACAGGTGTCTTACGGGGTACCAATTATAACGGAAATATTTAGGAAATATAATTGTTAGCACTCTTTTCAGAAGAGTGCTAACTTTCTCTTGAAATTTCCATTCTGAGGCTGTAAGATATATATTATGGACAAAATTACAGCTTGGCATATTAATTTGCGTAGGAGGTTTTTGGTATGAATCGTGAGACCGGAAGTATTTCCATAAATACTGAAAATATTTTCCCTATAATAAAGAAATGGCTTTATTCCGAAAAGGATATTTTTGTTCGTGAACTGGTATCTAACGGAAGTGATGCCATAAGCAAGTTGAAAAAGCTGGTTTCCATTGGCGAAGCCGAGGTGGAGGAAGACACCAAGTACTGGATAAAGGTTGTAGTAGACAAGGAAAATAAGACCATAAAAGTCATTGATAATGGAATAGGAATGACTGCGGAGGAAGTGAAGAAATATATAAACCAGATCGCTTTTTCCGGCGCCAAGGATTTTATAGAGAAATACAAGGACAAGACTGATGATGCGCAAATCATTGGGCATTTTGGTCTGGGCTTTTATTCTGCATTCATGGTGGCTGACAAGGTTCAGATAGATACCCTGTCCTATCAAAAGGGTGCCTCCGCTGTAAGATGGATAAGCTCGGGAGGAACAGAGTATGATCTGGATGTTTCAGATCGTACGGAACGGGGCACTACGGTTACCCTTTATGTTGCAGAAGACAGCCTGGAGTTTCTGGATGAGTGGAAGATGCGGGAAATACTGAAAAAGTATTTTTCATTCCTGCCCTATGAGCTGTACCTTGAGAATGCCAACGCTGAAAAGAAGGATGAGCCAAAGCCCATAAACAATACATCACCTTTGTGGCTGAAGAAGCCCAAGGACTGCACCGATGAAGAGTATAAGGAATTCTACAAGGATGTGTTCCTTGATTATGAAGACCCCCTGTTCTGGATCCATTTGAACATGGATTATCCGTTTAATCTTAAGGGAATTTTGTATTTTCCGAAGCTGAAGCACGAGTTTGAAACAATGGAGGGTCAGATCAAGCTTTACTACAATCAGGTTTTTGTTGCTGACAACATTAAGGAAATAATACCGGAATTTCTCCTGCTGTTGAAAGGAACCATCGATTGCCCGGATCTGCCGTTGAATGTATCAAGAAGCTTTCTGCAAAATGACGGATCCGTCAAGAAGTTGTCTGCTCATATAACCAAAAAAGTGGCGGATAAGCTGACTTCACTTTTTGAGAATGAGCGAGATAATTACAATAAATACTGGGATGACATTAACCCCTTTGTAAAATATGGATGCATAAGGGAAGAGAAGTTCTACGAAAAAGTAAAGGATATTGTCGTCTATAAGACCACCAACGGTGAGTATATCACCCTAAAGGATTATCTGGAGCGCAACAAGGGGAAACATGAAAACAAGATTTTCTACACCAATGATGAAAACCAGCAGGCCCAGTATATAAGGCTTTTTAAAGAGCAAAACATTGATGTGGTTGTTATGTCATCCATGATAGATATACATTTTATGCAGTTTATAGAAGCCAGAAACGATGGGGTCAAGTTTACACGGGTGGATTCGGACCTCTCCGAAAACATGAAAGAAGACGGCGTGGTAGTAGAAAAGGAAATGCAGGAAAAACTGGAAAAGCTGTTCAAGGAAAATCTGGGCAATGACAAGCTCAAAGTGAAGGTGGAGGCATTAAAATCACCGTCAATACCGGGTATGATTCTTACACCTGAATATGCCCGCAGGCTGCAGGATATAAGCAGAATGTACGGTGGGTCCGGTTCAGACTATATGTTCCCCAGTGATGAAACCCTTGTGCTCAACAAGAACAACGCCCTGATCAATGCCATTGTGAAATTGATGGACAGGGAAGACAAAAAGGATGATGTAAAGCTTATATGCGAGCAGGTGTATGATCTCTCCATGATGAGCCACAGGCAGCTGGAGCCGGAGGCAATGGCTAGGTTCATCGAAAGAAGCAGCACCATATTGACAAAGCTTGCGGATATCAGCGCATAGCGCATGAGGGAAGCAAGGGGCAGAGAAGCCATTGCAAACGTTTGGATGTCAATAAGGAACAAAAACAGCAAATCCGTCTGAATTGATGAAGTTAGATTCAAAACGGGGTTTGGCTTTAATCAGGCCAAACCCCTTGGTTATATGGTTATTTTGTTACTTCTTATCCTTTTCACGAATTTCAACCCTGCGGATTTTTCCGCTTATAGTCTTTGGCAGTTCATCAACAAATTCAATTATTCTCGGATACTTGTAGGGAGCGGTGACTTTTTTGACATGCTCCTGAAGTTCTTTAACCAACTCGTCACTGGGTTTATAGTTTTTTGTCAATACGACCGTGGCTTTTACGATCTGTCCCCGGACAGGATCCGGAACGGCCGTTATGGCGCATTCAAGAACTGCTGGATGCTCGAGAAGAGCGCTTTCTACTTCAAAGGGCCCTATGCGGTATCCGGAGCTCTTGATCACGTCATCGGCCCTGCCTACAAACCAGAAATAGCCGTCTTCATCGCGCCATGCCATGTCACCGGTGTAATAAACGCCGTCATGCCATACTTTTCTGGTGAGTTCTTCGTCCCTGTAGTAGCCCTCAAACATTCCCACCGGTTTTCTTTTGTCAGTGCGGATGACTATTTGCCCTTCTTCACCCACATCCACCGAGTTGCCGTTCTCATCAACGATGTCTACATCATAGCCCGGAGACGGTTTTCCCATGGAACCCGGCTTTGGTTTCATCCAGGGGAAAGTGCAGAGGACGACGGTCAGTTCGGTTTGCCCATAGGCTTCCATAAGCTTTATGCCTGTTGCCTTTAAAAATTGGTTGTATACTTCCGGATTAAGGGGTTCACCGGCTACCACGCAGTATTTTAAGTTGCTTAAATCATATTTTGTCAAGTCTTCCTTTATAAAGAACCTGTAAATGGTTGGCGGGGCACAGAAAGTGGTCACCTTATGCTTTGAAATCACGTTCAGAAGATCTTTCGGAACAAACTTGTCGTAGTCATAAACAAATACAGCGCTGCCACAGATCCACTGTCCGTACAGCTTGCCCCACATTGCCTTGGCCCAGCCGGTATCGGCTACCGTAAGGTGAAGCCCGCCATCCTGTACATTTTGCCAGTATTTGGCTGTAAGTATATGTCCAAGAGGATATGTAAAGTTATGCCGAACCATCTTGGGCATGCCCGTTGTGCCTGAAGTAAAATACAACAGGGAAATGTCATCGTTGGTGGTATATTCGTCACCCATCGGCTTTTCAAAATGCGGTGATGCCTTTTCCATTTCCTTATTGTAATCAATCCAGCCTTCCCTGCTTCCACCTACAACAACTTTATAAACAAGGGAGGGAGATTCTGCCTGGGAATCATCAACATGCTGCAAAACTTCAGGCTCATTGACGCACACTACCATCTTTATGTCGGCTGCGTTGTTCCTGTAAACCAGATCCTTTTTTGTAAGCATGTGAGTGGCAGGTATGCATATTGCGCCTATTTTGTGGAGGGCAAGGATGCAAAACCAGAACTCATAGCGCCTTTTCAATATAAGCATGACAGGATCGCCTTTTTTTATGCCTACAGACTTGAAAAAGTTGGCGGTTTTGTCGGTAAAGTATTTTATCTGTCCAAAGTTAAAAACAGCTTCATCACCTTTTTCATTGCACCATACCATGGCAATTTTCTCAGGTGTTTCGGAAGCTATCACATCCACTACGTCATATGTGAAGTTGAAATTTTCCGGGACCTTTATTCTGAAATTTTCCAACAGATCTTCATACGAACTGAACTTTACCTTTTCGAGAAATCTATCAACCAATGACATATCAATTACCCCTATTCCTAATGAAATATTTAATTCTTATTGCTTATACAGCCGGTTGAGCCGGTATTTCTTAGAGTTGACTCCGAAACCGGGAGACAGTAAGTCTGAATATCTCCAAAGCTTTCCCAACGTTGTTTTCAGTAGCCATATAAATGGCCTGAAGCCAGTTAATTGAAATAATTCAATATTATTCCGCAAGGAATCAAAGCATATTGCAAATAAATATCCGTCATTTGATGAGTTCTTTCCTGAATGCTGTATCTTATCAAATTAATCAGATAACTACATAATTACCGCGAGAAATTTGGCAGGCTTGCCGTCCAATGCTTTCATTGCATGGTCTATGCCGGAATTGAAGAACAATGAATCCCCTTCGTTCAGTATAATTTCATGGCCATTGATTATGACTTTCATCCTTCCTTCGAGAACATAATTGAACTCCTGACCGGTATGAGAGTTGTATCTTACTTCAGAATCCTCATCTTCCGGCTCCACTGTTACAAGGAAAGGTTCTGCCTTTTTGTTTGCAAAATTGTAGGCAAGACTTTGATACTTATACTCTTTTCTTCTCTCCACACTAATTCCCTTGCCTGCTCTTACCAGGGAGTAGGTGTGAAGTTTTGGGCCTTCTCCCGTCAATATGGCAGTAAGCTCGACGTTGAACATGCCGGATATTTTATACAGAAAACTCACCGGTATATCTACATTTCCGCTTTCGTACTCCCTGTATGTATCTACCGGTATGTCAAGTTTTGCTGCGAGTTCTTCCTCGCCAAGGCCTGCAATATTTCTTAACTCCTTTATTCTTTCGGCAATCTGCTTCAGTTGTTCTGACATATAATCATCCCTTTCGAACTTAACGGAACAAATTAAATAAGATAGTGATATTAATAACTTATCTTAGCACAATGATTTTTTTTAGGAAAGCGTTTTACCTGCATCTTGGAATAGTTCATAAAATAGCGTAAAAAAAATTATGGAATATATTTATAGGAGTTCAATACATATACGACACCGAGCCGGAGAAACGCTAAGTCCGCAAGGTTTGAGCCCAACTAACTGAATGGACGATTGTCAAGTGCAGCCATGCTTGCTGAATTCATTCTCATTAAATAAGGCAGTAAACTGTATTTTGTTAAGGTATTTTTGTATTATATCCCAGACAGGGTACTGAGTTTTCCTCAAACAATACAGCTGTCCTGAAGCATGTGGATAAATTCGGAAGCGGCTTTGCACAGAGGCACATCTTTCATGGTTACAATGCCCAGCTTCCTCATCGGGGGTTTTTCCGTGAGTTCCACTTCAAAAAGCTGATTCTTTTCAATGGCTTCTGTTGCGCTTTCTTTTAAAACGTGGGCGATGCCAAGGCCTATCTTTGCAAATTCCACAAGCAGATCTATGCTCTCCAGTTCGATCTCCGGCTGCAGTAAAATTCCCTTGCATAAGAAGTACTCATCTATGTTTCTTCGGGTAGAACTGGCCTTTTCCAGTAAAAGAAGCGGGTATTCCGAAAGCTCCCGGGGGGTGATCTTTCTGTTTTTTAGTTCTATAAACTTTTCGGATGCGACAAAAATGTCCTCCAGTTCTATAAACTCCCTATAGGAAATCCCTTTGTCCTCAACCGGTAAAGTAACTATTCCGAAGTCTGCAAAGCCGCTTTTTAGTATATCTATTATCTGGGCGGAGGTCCTGTTGATGATCCTGATGTGAACATTGGGATATAGGCTGTAGAACTTGCTGAGATAGGGTATGAGAAAATACTTGCATATGGTGTCACCGACCCCTATTCGCATCTCTCCGGATTTGAGGTTTTGCATTTCGGCTATCTTGTTTTCCGCACCTTTCAGAAAGTTATATGCCTGCTCCACATGCTTGAACAAGAGTTCCCCGTCTTTGGTCAGTTTTATGCTGCGGGTCTTTCTGTAAAACAGCGGTGTGCCCAGTTTTTCCTCCAGGCTTTTTATGGACTGGCTTACCGCCGATTGGGATATGAAAAGGTTTTTCCCGGCCTTTGAAAAGCTGTTGGTTTTGGCAACATGATAGAATATTTTATAAAGCTCGAAGTTTATATCCATAAATACACCTTATTCTAACCATTAGTATTATTAATTTTACTTATTAATGATAGCATATTATAATGAAAAGTGACAAGAATCTGTAATAGGGGAGAAATACCGTGCAAGCAGGCGGAAAAAACGTGAAAAGTTCCATATGAGCCGGAAACTGACAAAAAACGTTGAAAAATACGGGATTATTCAATATTTATAATGAATGGTGGGTTGGATCATGGAAGGAAAAATTATCAGACGCGTCTTTGTTGAGAAAAAACCAGGTTTTGATGTAGAGGCTGAAAAGCTTTACAGGGACCTGAGAGACAATTTGGGCATAAAGGGGCTGGAATCCTTAAGAATTGTTGACAGGTATGACATGGAAGGTTTGTCGGATGATGAATATGTGAGGGCAAGAAATACTATTTTTTCCGAGCCTCCGGTGGAATTTGCATACGATGAGGAAATTCCAATAGATCCAGAATCAAGGGTTATAGCGGTTGAATACCTACCGGGGCAGTATGATCAGAGGGCTGATTCAGCCTCCCAGTGCATTCAGATGCTGACCGAAAGGGAGAGGACGGCGGTAAAGGCCGCAAAGCTCATAATACTTAACGGCCGGATTTCCGATGATGAATTTGCAAGGATCAAGGCTTATTGCATAAACCCTGTTGAATGCAGGGAGGCTGCATTGGAAAAGCCTGAGACTTTGGAAGATGTTCTGGAAATGCCGGAGGATATCAGGAACATCACCGGCTTTACGGAAATGACGGATGACAGCCTGGAGGAATTAATGAAAAGCATGGGTCTGGCCATGTCTCTGGAGGATTTGAAATTTTGCCGTGAATACTTTAGGGATACTGAGAAAAGGGACCCTACGATAACGGAACTGAGGGTGATTGATACCTACTGGTCTGATCACTGCAGGCACACTACATTTCTTACAGTGATAGACGATGTAGAGATTGAGGATGGATACTGCCATGACGTCTTGAGGGAAGCCTATTCCGATTATCTGCGGGCAAGGGAAACCCTCTATGCCGGAAAGCATAAGGATATGTGCCTTATGGACCTGGCGACAATAGCCATGAAAGAGCTGAGGAGACAGGGAAAACTGGAAGACTTGGACGTATCCGACGAGATAAATGCCAGCAGCATAGTTGTAAACGTGGATGTGGGCGGTGCTTCCGAAGAGTGGCTGGTGATGTTTAAAAACGAAACCCATAATCATCCTACGGAGATTGAACCTTTCGGTGGTGCAGCCACATGCCTTGGAGGGGCCATAAGAGACCCCCTGTCGGGAAGGGCTTATGTCTATCAGGCGATGCGTGTAACGGGCAGCGGTGATCCCAGGGCAAGAATTGAAGACACCCTGCCGGGCAAGCTTCCCCAGTTCAAGATAACCACAGGAGCAGCGGCAGGATACAGCTCTTATGGCAATCAGGTGGGACTGGCCACAGGACAGGTGTCTGAAATATATGACGAGGGATTTGTGGCCAAAAGGATGGAAATAGGTGCAGTCATAGGCGCAGTTCCCAAAAGGAATGTGGTGAGATCCAAACCGGTGGCAGGAGATGTGGTCATCCTTTTGGGTGGCAGGACGGGCCGGGACGGATGCGGAGGAGCGACAGGATCATCCAAGGAGCATACCGAAGACTCCCTGATTAAATGCGGTTCGGAGGTCCAGAAAGGAAACCCTCCCACCGAAAGAAAAATCCAGAGGCTGTTCAGAAACCCGGAAGTAAGCCGCATGATAAAAAAATGCAATGACTTTGGCGCAGGCGGTGTTTCCGTTGCCATAGGAGAACTGGCCGATGGGCTGGATATAAACTTGGATGCTGTACCCAAAAAATACGAAGGGTTGGACGGCACCGAGCTGGCCATTTCCGAATCCCAGGAAAGAATGGCGGTTGTGGTTTCAGCTGATGATACGGAAGCCTTTATATCGGCAGCCGGGGAAGAAAACCTGGAGGCTGTGCCGGTAGCTACAGTGACTTCCGAGGGGAGACTGAGGATGTACTGGAGAGGGAATGCCATTGTGGATATCAGCAGGAGTTTTCTTAACACCAACGGTGCCAGGCAGAACACGAAAGTTACGGTGACAATGCCGGATGAAGGAAGGAATCCTTTTGAAAACCTGCCTGAGGAAATTGAAGAAAATGCGGATGATGTGGAAAAGGCATGGACTGAAAACCTGCAAAGGCTTAACATATGCAGTCAGAAAGGATTGGTGGAGCTTTTTGACAGCACTATAGGGGCAGGTACGGTATTAATGCCATATGGAGGGGAATACCAGCTAAGCCCTGCCGAAGGGATGGCGGCAAAAATCCCTGTGCTTACCGGGGATACCACCGGCACATTGATGAGTTTCGGATACAATCCTTCCATAGCCAAGTGGAGTCCTTTCCATGGAGCGTTGTATGCGATAATCGAAGCCATAGCCAGGATTGTGGCCATGGGCGGCGATTACAGAAAAGTACGCCTTACGCTGCAGGAGTATTTTGAAAAGCTGGGCAGGGACCCGAAAAAATGGGGAAAGCCTTTCAGTGCGCTCCTTGGAGCTTATTATGCCCAGATGAAGCTGGGCATACCGTCAATAGGCGGAAAGGACAGCATGTCCGGTACTTTCAAGGATTTGAATGTTCCGCCGACCCTTGTCGCCTTTGCCGTGGATACAGTGGATGTTCGCAGGGTTGTTTCCACCGAGTTCAAGAAGGCAGGAAGCAAGGTTATAATTTTGCATCTCAAAAGAGATGAAAACGGCATACCGGACTTTAGGCAACTGGAAAGGAATTACACCAGGATATATGAACTGGTGGGGAAAGGTAAAGTACTGGCAGCCCATTCTGTGAGGGTCGGAGGCATTGCAGAGGCAATAAGCAAGATGTGTTTCGGCAATAAAATAGGTTTTGCCTTTAACAGAACAAGGAGCATCAAAGAGTTGTTTTCCCAGGAATATGGTTCTATCATACTGGAAATATCAGGGAAGGAAGATGCTGATATTTTGTTTGGCGGGCTGGAATATGAAGTGCTGGGAAATACGCAGGAGGATGAAGCAATTGCGGTGAACGGCAAAAGAATCGCTCTGGATGTAGCATTACAGAAATGGCAGGAGCCTCTTGAGAGAGTTTTTCCTACAAAAGCAAAGGAAATTGATGGCATTTCGGTCAACTACTCCTTTGAAAGGTTCAGGGCATTAAAAGCCGGTATTGCATGTCCGAAACCCAGGGTGTTTATGCCCGTATTTCCGGGCACCAACTGCGAATATGATACAGCCAGGGCTTTTGAGAAAGCCGGTGCGATAGTGGACATGCTGGTGGTGAAAAATCTGTCTGCCAGTGACATTAAAGGGTCTATAAAAGCTATGGTTGAAAAAATAAACAATTCCCAGATAATTGTCATTCCGGGGGGATTCAGTGCCGGAGACGAGCCCGGAGGTTCAGGAAAGTTCATAGCCACCGCTTTCAGAAACCCATATATAAAGGATGCAATAATGAATTTCCTGAAGAATCGCGATGGTCTGATGCTGGGCATATGCAACGGGTTTCAGGCGCTTATAAAGCTGGGGCTGGTACCCTATGGCGAGATAAGGGATATGGATGAAAACCATCCGACCCTTACGTTCAACACCATAGGTCGACATGTGTCACGCATGGTATCCACCAAGGTGGTGTCTTCATTGTCGCCATGGTTTAGCTACTGCCAGGTCGGAGATATCCATAGAATAGCTGTCTCCCATGGGGAGGGAAGGTTCGTTGCCAAGCCTGAAGTGTTGGATATGATGGCAAGGAACGGGCAGATAGCGACCCAGTATGTGGACCCTGACGGAAATGCAACCTATGACATCAGGTACAATCCCAATGGTTCCGTCAATGCCATCGAAGGTATTACAAGCCCCGATGGCAGGGTTCTGGGCAAGATGGGGCATTCCGAGAGAATAGGTTCCAATGTGGCGGTAAACATCCCGGGAGAAAAGGATCAGAAGATATTCGAAGCCGGAGTGAACTATTTCAGATGATGTCCATATAAAACCGATTATTTTGTTTTAGTCAGAATATAAAAAAATTAAGGCAAACAATAATATAGACTGACTAACTAAAATTCATCGGTTGAAGAAAGGAAAAGACTGTTATGGACAGAACCATTGCTGTGGAACGCGATTTGACACCGGTTATGAATTATCTTTCTGAAAAGGGATTCAAGGTGGAAAGCATAGATTTTGGAAAAGAGTACGGTGACATTGATAAATATGATGCCTTGATTGTTTCAGGCATGAACAAGGATTTCCTCGGCATGCAGGATACAGTATCAAAAATACCGGTAATCGAAGCCAGAGGCATGACTGCAGAACAGGTATACCAACAGTTGAACAACAGTCTGAAACAATAACCGGCGTTTTTCATAGTCATATGACCATAGTGTTTTTCAGTTTTTAACCATCTGCCATGACGGCCTGAAAAGGGGAGGTAGAAAAGCCTTTTTCCGTTTTCAGGCTGTTTTTGTCTTGATTGGTTTTCTGAAAGGAGAAAACAGATACCATGTATGATAAGCGGAGTCCCCAGCGACTGTCCCCACAGGGAACGCCTTGGCTATACCGGAGATGGCCAGGTTACGGCGGAGGATGCGGCCCGGCATGGGGGTGCGCCTATATCATCATAGCGTGGTGCATGTATCTTTATTATGAGGATACAGAAATCCTGAAAGATCACTATGACGGCATGAAGAAATGGATTGGGTACCTTACGTCCAGAACCGACGGAGACTATATCATACACCGGGAAGAGCCCGGAAGCTGGTTTCTCGGGGACTGGTGTACGCCGGATGAAATTGTGCTTCCTCCTGAGTTGGTGAGCACATATCATATTATTACTACACAGCGGCTGATATTATGTCAAAAGTGGCTCATATTCTCAATTACGACCATGATGCCGGGTATTACCGCAACCTTTGCAAAAAGATAGCAGAAGCTTTTAACAAACATTTTCTTGATGAAGCCGATATGGCATACTCCATAGGCCGCCAGGGGGCAGATGTATTTCCCCTTGCTGCCGATATAGTGCCGGAGAAGTACAAATCAGCCGTTCTTGACAATTTGATTAAGGACATCATTTCCCGGGAGTATCATTTTGATACAGGTATTTTTGCAACTCCTCTGACTTTAAAGGTGCTGACGGACTACGGCAGGGGGGATGTTGCCTACAGAATGGTGACTAACTGCACATATCCGGGATATGGGTATATGATAGCCAATGGGGCGACTACCTTGAGGGAAACCTGGAATGGCCAGGCTTCCCACAATCATCCGATGTTTGGAAGCGTAAGCGCATGGTTTTACAAAGCCCTGGCAGGCATTAATGCAGACTGTCGCTATCCGGGTTTTGAAAGGATCCTTTTCAAGCCTTGCTTCATAGAGGAGCTGGATTGGGTAAAAGCCTCAGCAAATACGGTCCGGGGCAAAGTGTTTCTGGAGTGGAAAAGGACGGGGAACGGTCTGAAAATATACATGGAAATACCTGCCAACTGCTCTGCCAGGCTTTATCTGCCTGAAAGCCTTTTCCACATCAAATCCAGGGATGTTTGAAAGCACCGGTTGTTATGCCGGTTTGGCCATGGCAGCTTTGTTCTTTGGTAATCACATGAAAAGGCTTCTGTAATTTTATGTATGTCAGCAGCCTTAAAAAAGAGTTCTTTCGCAATAACGAAAGAACTCTTTTTATGAACATGGATTAAAAACGGGTTTGAGTTCAGCCAATCGTAAGGGGTTATTGCTGGATGCATCAGTATTTGCATGTACTGAACTCACTCCTGGACGGTCTGGTCGAAATAGATGGTTTTGCCGGTTTTTGCCGATTCATATATTGCCTCAATGATCTCTGAAACCACACAGGCCTCTTCCGGTTTTGTCAGGGGGGGCAGATCGTTTACCACACTGTAAATCCACTGTTTGGCTTCATACTCTTCAGCAGTAAGCTCCTGGCCTTTAAAAAGTTCCCTGGCAGTACTGTTGGGCTTTACATCGTTAACATACAGGGAACCGTTTTTTTCGCCGTTTATGCGAACAGTATCTCCCCGAATCTCTACTCCTCCCTTGGTCCCGCAAAGGGTCATGCATCCTCCGTCAACAATGTTAAGCAACCAGGAAGCTTCTACAACCATGGTAGCTCCGTTTTTAAACTTGACAAAGCCAAAAGCTGAATCCTCAACCTGAAAATCCCTGGGATCCCAAATGCCCCATTCATTGGAGTACATTGCCGTACCGGCCAGTTTGCGATACACCGATCCTGTTACGCTGGCAACTTCATAATTGCCCATGAGGTAAAGGGCAGCATCGATGGAGTGGGTACCGATATCTATCATTGGCCCGCCGCCCTGCTGTTCCTTGTCCAGAAACACGCCCCAAAGGGGTACACCTCTTCTCCGGACGGCTGGAGCTTTTACATAGTATATTTCGCCCAGTTCGCCATCCTGGATTAATTTGCGGACATACTGATAAGCCTTGGTACTTCTGCTCTGATAACCGACGGTAAGCTTCTTTCCGGTGCGTCGGGCAGCTTCTACCATGGCTTTTGCCTCTTTTGAGGAAGCGGCCATGGGCTTCTCACACATTACATGCTTACCGGCTTCCAGGGCCGCAATGGAGATTTCCGCATGGGACGCGTTGGGTGTAAGCACGTGAACCACTTCTATATCCGGTATTTTCAGGAGTTCTCTGTAATCCGTACATACAAAGGCATCTTTGGTGCCATAGTCTTTTTTTGCTTTTTGGGCACGTTCTTCTATAATATCACAAAAAGCCACCATTTTAACGTTTTCCAGCTTTTTAAGGCTGGGCATGTGCTTTCCGTTGGCTATGCCTCCGCATCCGATGATTCCTACCTTTACTTCCCGCATAGCTTCGGATTTGTTTTCGGTAATAATGGCAATTGACATCAGAATTACTCCTTTCTGGGATCAAAGTTTCTACAGGCTATCAGCAATTTAAAAGCAGGCGTAGTTTATTTAGCTGCAAGGGATGATTGATGTTCCGAAATAAGCCGGCAAACTTCCCTGCACAAATCAATGCACCGGTTATTGGCTGCTTTTAAACTTATACAGCTTTCTAAAGAGTTACTATGCGATTTTCACGGTTGGATATGTAGGCGTTTTCCAGCAGCCTTGTAAGATCGATACCATCCTGCACACCAAAACCTTCCGGCGATCCGGTTTTATTCAGGCAAGCATCCACAAACATCTCGATTGGAGCAGGCAGCGCTTTCGGAAGTTTGGGAACAATATACTCGTCGGTGTACTTTCCGAGATTTTTTGTCTTCAGCCTTACATCACCACCGTAAGCCAGCAGGGTTGCCTCGGAGCCATATATCTCTACAGCCCCCGGAGTATTATAAGATATGAAGCTTGTTTCACATGTGCAGACAGCACCGTTTTCAAACTCTATGGATGCGGTGGCGCTTTCATCGACTTTAGATCCAAAAGGTGCTGTCAGCAGGGAAGCTATTCTGACAGGTTTGCCCAGAAGATAACATGCAGTGTACATGGGATGGCAGCCCAGATCCATAAGGGCTCCGCCGGCAGCCATGGATTCATCAAACCAGTACTTCGGCAGCCAGCCTGCACTGACTCCGTCATGACCGTTTCTTATTCTTACCAGGGAAATCTTTCCGAATTCATTGTTCCTGATAAGCTTCCGGGCCAGTTGAATAACAGGGGATGTTCTCTGCGGAAGAGATATTACAAAGGTAACACCGGTCCGTTCCACTGCCCTTGCTATGTCTTCACATTCTGAAACGGTAGGAGCCATGGCTTTTTCTGTAAATATGTGCTTGCCGGCAAGAGCTGCTTTTACCATTACATCGCGATGCATGGTGGTCGGAGCATCACATATTACAGCATCCACGTCATCTCTTGACAAAAGGGAATCCAGATCCTGTACGAAATCACATCCCAGCTGCTTTGCCCATTCGGAGCCCCTGTTTGCATCTTCGTCCCAGACAGCTGTAATCCTGGCTTTTCCGGTGTTCACCACCTGGTTGGCATAACCTTCCGCATGAACATGCCATTTGCTCAACATTGCAACATTCAGCATTTTAATCTCTCCTTTGCAAAACTTTAAGTGTTCATTTATGGAACAAAAATTCCATAATTATCCGGTCATGTTATTATATACAATACTGTTCAAAAAAAACAATTAACTATCTTATACTTCAGATGAATTATTTTATATTTGTATTGGCAATCAGAAAAAACTGCATTGCCTTTCTTCCCTTTCCTTTAATATGCATATCTTTTATCCTGTTTAAATATTATTTATATGGGTGCAGGTGTATACATCGTTTCAGTTATCAAATATTGTGAGGAGAGTTGCAATGATAATTTATTCTGTCCGGCTGAGCAGGCTGATTTGCTTTTTTCTTTTTTTCGTTGCGGCAGTTACTGCTGTTGTACTGGCTGGAAAAGCAGGAAAGGAAGCTATAGCTGCCTATTCACAGAAAAGAGAGCTTCCCATTTATTCTGTTGAAAGTACTGAAAAAAAGGTTGCCATAACCTTTGACTGCGCATGGGGAGCTGATGATATTTCGGATATTTTGAGCACGCTAAAGAAAAACGATATAAAAGCTACTTTTTTTATAGTAGGTCAATGGGCGGAGAAATTTCCCGAAGCAGTAAGGATGATGGCAGAGGACGGACATGATATAGCAAATCACTCCTATTCCCATTTAAGGATGGGGGCTTTGGACAAAAGCCGGATATCAAAGGAGATTTCCCTGTGCGGAGAAAAGCTTGCAGAGATCTCAGGGACCAAAATAGATCTTTTCAGGCCTCCCTATGGGGAGTACAATGATGATGTTATAAAGGAAGCAAGGGCATTGGGATATTACACCATACAATGGGATGTTGATTCTCTGGACTGGAAACCTGAAATGAGCAGTGGTGCGATAATTAAGAGAGTGATGGACAAGGTCAAGCCCGGATCTATAATACTTTTTCATAATGATACCAAGCATACTGCGAAAATTCTTCCTTCCATAATAGAAAAGCTGAAAGAAGCCGGATACCGGTTTGAGCCTGTTTCCAAGCTGATATTAAGGGATAACTTCTACATAGATTATGACGGGACTCAGAGAATAAAAAAGTAATAACATGTGGTTCTGAATACATTTTAATATAATAATTTTCTTAAATATAGCCGATGTTTTAATTTGAAAGGAATTTTACTGTTTTTTGTTTGGGCGGTGATATTGCAATGGTTCAATATGAAGCAAATTATGATAAATCTAAGCATTTATGGCAGAAGGCGCATTTAGGTATGTTCAAGTCGAAAAATATAATATATAATTAAAAATGCTTGTGTTTTCTATTGTTTTGGCTACAGACAGATATTATTTTTTTATTCTAAAGTCATGTGTCAGTGAATAAACATTACATTAGATTAGTTCTTAATATACGAGAGCCAAGAGAGGAGAGTGGAGGGCGGATGGTCGGTAACATAATTGAGAACAACGAGATCGGAAGAGCGTCGTGTAGGGAA
>ENA-UPSB01001619-UPSB01001619.1-bioreactor-metagenome-genome-assembly--contig:-NODE-1619-length-25527-cov-36.429727_pt1 | contig 25527 bp, 10 predicted proteins | sample MGYA00238182_ERZ773286 | MGnify/ENA primary metagenome ERZ773286 (study PRJEB29026, sample SAMN07631240) | bioreactor metagenome | isolation source: Switchgrass digestor | place: USA: Dartmouth... | reverse complement strand
TCAAGACGAAGAACGGTTATGAAGGCAATAGCCGATGAAAACCCTGATTTTGTTATTATGGTCGGGGATCTATGGTATCATAATGAAAATGATAATGATGATGTAAATGCAAGTGTTGACGGTTTTTTTGATGACTTACATGAAGCATTGATTACTTCTGACGGCAGGCGTATTCCTGTTTTGCCCGTGGAAGGAAATCACGACGGGATAGAATCCTTTGTATCAGCAGGTACAATACCGGCAAAAGAAAATGCTCCGTTTTATTATAACAGGTTTAAACTTCCCGGCGAAGAAGGATGCTACGTTTTACAATATGGTCCTGATCTAACCCTTATTGGCTTGAATTCCGGTCATTCCATAGACAATGAAGGACATCATACGGAGTGGTTGGAGCAAACATTACAACAATATCAATCCAGCGAATGGATTATTCCCTTTCATCATGTAGGTCCGTATCCGTGTTATAGAAGTGTTAATGACACATATTCAACCAAAGTAAGGACAAACTGGGTACCTTTATATGAACAATATGGGGTAGACCTTGTTATTAGCGGTCATGACCATGCATATAAACGTACTTATCCCATACGCAATAATCAAATAGATTATGAAAACGGAATTGTTTATATAGGTGACGGTGGCAGTGTTTCGGGATTAAGAGAGCCTTATTTGGACAGATGGTATATCTTTGAGGCGGCTTCAGAATATAACTTTTTTAAATTGACAATGACGAAACAAGCAGGGAAATCAACACTTTATGTTGAACCTAAGTTTCCTATTAATCCGAATTTTTCGGGAACGCCGTTTTATTTGATAAGAGACAACGATATGGCAGATGTGACAAGAACGGAAAGTGAACTTACATTTGATAAGTTCAGTAATGAGGATATTTCAAAAGTAACTCAGGATCTTATTTTACCTGATAGAGGATTTAACGATACACGAATAGAATGGCATTCAAGTCACCCGGATATTATTGGAACAACCGGTGTGGTTAACAGACCAAGTTATGGAGAAGAAAATCAAACAGTTACATTAACGGCTACCATAACAAAAGGCGAAGCAACGAAAACCAAAGAATTTATTGTAACCGTACTTGCAGCTTATGAATCGGTAGGAATTGGTATGGAAGTAAATTATGATACCAAAGAGGTTATGGTAGTAGGGGAATATGAGTTTATAGGCGGCAATGATATAACGCTTCTTGTAACAAATAAACAGGGATATGTTAAATATATAGACCAGAAAATTCGTGAAACATCCGGTTCATTTCAATTTGGTTTTAATATGGATGAGGATGGTATAGGTGCGAAATACGTTCTAAAAGTTGGAGCGGCAGACAGGGAGCACCCTTATAAAACGGAATTCATCCTCACGCCTGAAGCTACGGATATTGCAGTTAGAAAGATTATTTTTTCAAATTCTGTTGATGGTTTACCGATTGAACGCTTAGTTCCTGGCAAGGATATTTATATCAGTGTCAATATGTTTAATAATACCGAGGAAGATATTCATGCCTCTGTTGTTGCTGCATTGTATGATTCCGATGGGCAATTGATTCATTTGGTATTCCAAGAAAAAGAGATTCCAGGGAAAAAAGAAGAAGAGGCAAATCTTAAACTTTCGACGGATACAGAAGGGGATTACGTCAAATTGTTTATATGGGATGGATTTTCTACAGTGAGACCGCTGGCAAAGACGATAATATTTCCTGAATAAACAAGGGTATCATAAGACGGCGAAAGAGAAGGAGGCGATGTAAGTGCCGAAAAACGTACTAAAAAAAGTTTCCTTACTAGTAATTATTTGTTTATTCTTAAATGTATTAAATATAACAAGTATAGCTGTAGTTTTTGCTTCTTCAAACAATATCTTTAATTTGTCTTTTGAAAATTTAAGCTTTTCTGCTTATATCGACAGTGAGCGCAATATTCCGGCTAACGGTTCAAAACTAATGGACGGAGAAAGTATTACTCCATATCGCATTTATACTCAAAACTGTTATGAAAATCAAATCGCTTACATTGGGCCTTCCAAATCCAATATTTACGGTAAAACGGATCAATGCTTGGAATTGACTTACAATGCGGTAAACGGGCAGACGGGTATGTCGCAAACGGATGTTTTTATACAAACGGTTCCGGAACTTAATTTACCTATAAATGAAGGAGATATTATTCGTTTTTCTTTTGAGTTTGCTTATAGTACCAGTGCTAAAACGATGATTACATGCTATTTAAGAGGATTGGTCCAAGGAGAAACGGAGTTAAAAAATTATCGGGTAAAAGAAATAGGTGATGCCACAGATACCTGGACGGAAGTAAGCAGCGGTCGCATTTTCAGTATTCGCGAACAGCATTTTAACTTTCCAAAGTATCAGTATAATGAAGCATCCAAAATGGGATTTGCTGAAGGGCAATGGCATAAAGTCGATATTGTCATTAATACCAAAGATTCCAATTATGAAAACCAGCAGACATTATATCTTTATCTTAATGGTACCTTAAAAAAGACATATATATTAGACGCAAATGCAAATACCAGTGACGTGGTTGAACCTTTTTCCAAAATAATGGTTTCCCGGTTATCATCCCAATTAATTATGACCCAGAATTCAGAGGATCAAACCTATTCTCATGCAGGTGCCTCTCATTATTTTGACAATATTAAAATTGATATTGAACGAACATATATACCGCCAAGTTTTACCTTTAGCGGGTCTGCTGTTGAAGATTGTCTAGAAGGGGAATTTTTACCCGGCATTTTAAATGTGTACTATGTTTGTGATATATTCAAAATTAGGGATTTTGGTCCTTCTGTCAATTTAATTTGTGCGCAGTATAAGGATAATGCTCTTATATCTATGGAAATGATTTCAAAAACATTAACAACAACTTCAAATGTAATCGAAGGAAGTTTTACTACCTTCAGTGACTCCGATAAAATAAAAATTCTTGCGTGGAATGATGAATTAATACCTTATGCAGATTGTGTGACATTAGTCAATGGATTAAAAAAGGATACTGCTGATTTTTACGAAGATTTTTCCGGCATGGGAGATAAGGATATCAAGAGAGTGCGATTTGAAAGTATTACCGAAGGTATATTTGCTTACGAGAAAACAACCGGTGTTATGGGAAAAATGTATGATAATGTAAGCCTTAAATTTACTTCGGAAGGCGTTGCAGAAGAAGGTTTGAATCCTTACATAAAAATAAAAGGGACAGCACGAAAACTTTCTGACGGAGATATTATGCATTACGGCTTTCAAATGGCTCTTAGTGATTATTTAACCAATAGAAATTTCCAGGTATACGTATATAAAGAACATTTTAATCAACCTGTACCGCTTGACAGTAACAGCGTTATATCCATTGGGGAAAACGGTTTGATATCCGTATTGGGGTATTTAGTTGAAGATTATGCCGTATATTTAAACGAATGGGTCGATTTTGACGTTGTAATTGATACGGGAAATCAAATGCTCTATGTTTATGTGAATGGTCAATTATTGCATAACCATATCATTGATTCTATTATAGGTATTCATTCAGTTAGTTTTGAATTTGTGCCTTTGGTTGCTGAAAGTTCTGTTACATACATTGACGATTTGTTCGGAAAAACTTTATCTGAAAATCCGCAAATTGGGTTAAATAGAATTGACAGTTATGTATCTGCTACATTTGATAACCTTAAGGCAAATGAGGTATATAATGCCCGTAACGTATCTTATGTTAATTATAGGCCGGAACTGGGTGTATTCAGTTATACTCCTGTGTATGGGGCATTTGGCAAAAGTGCTGTGGACTGTGCACTTTTATTGTCCAACAATTCCGATCCGTTTGAAATTGACGGTTTTATCGGTGAATATGAGGATATCAGATATCAGGCAATAGATTTTACAACAGGAGTAAATGATATTCAAGATGGGGATACAGTGAAACTGTCTTTTGATTTTGCCGTAAAGAGCACAAAAACGGCAAAATACATGGCGGCTTCGGCCTTTGTAAATTCGGACGGCGGTTATAATATTGCTTCTCCTTTATATGTGGATACAGACGGAACTGTTAGAGTGTTTAACAGGCAATTGTTTATTGACAATGAACCGGTAAGGGTTATGGCAGATAAATGGTATCATATTGAAATCATTATCATTCCGGCCAATAGGTTACTTAGAACGTCAAACACTTTTTCGGTATATTGGGACGGGAAATCAGTAATAAAGGATCATCCTTTGGTAATTAACGGATCCGGTGGTTATAAATTCAACGGTTTTTCCCAATTATCCTTTGGATATGATATTAGCACCATTCCTCTTGAAGGAAGTGCGGTGTTGCCTGATGGAAATTATGCGCAGTATCAAGAGGACGGACTTTATGTTGATAATTTCTTTTACAAAGTTTATAGGCAGGCAAGTCCTCCGCCAGTGAAAACCATTATGCTTTCCGGTCCAAACCCGTATTTTTATCATTTGTTAGATAATGTAAAGGGAGTTATATATGATTATGGACAGGATAAAGAAGGTTTTGTAAGCAGGATTAGTTCGGAAAATGTGAAAAAATATGAAGTGATCGATGCCACAGGCAATATTATGAAAGGGACCTCTCTTGCCAATGGGTATTTAAGAATTACAACCACTGACAACCAGTATATTTATTATTGCGTACAAAGTGGTTCCGACCCTGCATTTGTCGATATACCTCCTGACAATTTCGTCTACGGAGACTTTGGGAATCCGGATATGAGCGGGTGGTATAGTTATGAGCAGCCGGATACTGATCTTATAAAGGGTACGGCATTGGACGTTTCGTTTTTGCTGGATGCGCCGGCAGGGAAGCACGGATTTTTAAAGGTAGACGGAGATAAGTTCGTTTTTGAAGACGGTACCGAAATACAATTTTGGGGATGCGTGGTAGACGATAGAACTTGTTTTATGACCCATGAAGAAGCGGAGAAAACGGCAGAAAGAATTGCAGCATATGGATTCAATTTAGTCCGTATTCATAAAATGGATGGGTGGTTTTTTAAACCGAATATTTTCGGATATGCAGACAGTGGCAAGACGTTGGATCCGGAGCAAATGGATAAATTCTTCTATTTTCTTAATGAGTTGAGGAAACGAGGAATTTATTACTATATTGATTTGATCGTATCCAGAAAAGTATATGACGACGATAACTTAGCGGATCCATCCGTTATTGACTATGGCTTAAAAGGTCCTACTTATTATAATGAGGATGTCATTAATATTCAAAAGCAGTATGCGGAAATGCTGCTCACCTATGTAAGCCCGTATACCGGTTTGTCTTTAGTGGAAGACCCGGCAATGGTTATGGTTAGTTTGCATAATGAATTTGGATTTTTTAACTATGACTTGGAATCATTAGCTTCATACTATGATGAATTGAAACAATTGTTCGGACAGTGGCTTTTGAAAAAGTATTCCACTCGGGAAGCACTTGAGGCTGCATGGTATCAACGATGGAGAACTGGTTTGGAAAGCTGGGAAGATCCGGCGGCCGGAACGGTGGAAATTAAGAACATTGGTGCAAGAGGTAATTATAGCGATGCAAGGCGGAGAGATATTATTTTATTCCAGATTGATATATCAAAAAATTATTTCAAAGACCGCATTGAGCATTTAAGGAACCTTGGTGTGAAATGTCCGATTACAGGCGGTACGGCATGGGGAAATTACCAACCGGCTTCCTTTTACATCCATACCTTTACCGATTACATTGATACGCATCTTTACTGGAACCATCCCGCCGGTAATTATTATATGGAGGAAGGAGCTTATTTTAATGAGTATACGGATGTAGTATCACAATTGGAAACAAATTATTTGGGAATTATCGGCAAATCTTCTTCTCAAAATATTTTCGGATATCCTCATGTTATATCTGAATGGAATGTATGTTCCGGAAGTCCGTATGTAAGCGAAGGACCGCTTTTGATGGCTGCCTACGGAAGGCTTCAAGGCTGGCATCCTATTGCTTTCAGGTTGTCATTAACGGACAACTATCATGCTCAAGTGAAAAGCGGAGAAAAGCTAACTATTAAAGATTTCTTTTCCATAATAGATCATCCTATTCGATCAGCCTTGTTTCCTTCTGCATCGGCTATGTTTTTGCGAAAGGACATAAGCGAGGCTAATACAGGTTATTATAGTGTTTTGACGGATGATGATGTTTCCAAACCAGGCAGCAGTTATTATCCGTTGCCGGATAATTCGCGAATAGGGCTTATAGGAAAAACCGGTACGGCATTTGAAAGCGTTAAGTATGATCCGAATTACAATGACGATTCTGTGCGGCAGGCTGCAGAAGAAGCCGGAAATAACGGTACGCCGTTTGTATCGGTTACCGGAGAATTAAGTACTGATTTGGTCAACCGTATATTTACACTCAATACACCGAGGTCACAGGGTGTGTGTGGATTTATAGGAGGGAAATCCATAGAGTTAGGTGCTTCGAAATTTGAAATAGACAATAAGTTTGCCACACTAACAGTTGTTTCATTGACCGACCAGCCCATTTCAACGAGTGACAGGATACTGGTTACGGCTGCAGGAGATGCCAAGAATTCACGGCAAGTATTGACTCCTGACGGTACCAGGGTATTAAAAACAGGAACATATCCGATTATGGTGGAGCCCATTACAGGAAATATAACATTAAAGGTGAGCGGTGATTATAAAGTGTATGTTCTTACTTCATCGGGGGTTAGAAAGCAGGAAGTTCCTACGGAAAAAACAAGTGAAGGACATCTCACATTTACGCTTACAAAAGAAATGCAGGCAATGAATTATGAAGTAGTAAAGGTTCATTAAATAAAAAAACAAAGGGTTTGACTTTCACTATCTAACATAATATGATAATGTTAAGTCAAACCCTTTTTGTTCAAGCAAATGAATTTTTTATAATATACAATATCGAATTTGGAGGGATTCTATGTCCATATTAAACGGGAAAATTAATGCCAATCTGTTGGTTACCCAACCCACGCCGTTTGGGACGAAGCTTTCCGAAACGGCTTTTTTTGAGTTGTTCCATTGTTTTGACATTGCCGTGGATGAAGATGCAAAGCACGCATTTGTGGCTTGTGAAAACAGCATGGTCATATATGATTTGTCCAACCCTTCACATCCTGTGCAGGTTAGTGAATTGAAAGGTCTGGGTACGTCACGTCAAATTGCGTTTCAAAATTCCTATGTTTATATTACCGCACGTTCGGACGGGCTTTATATTATAGATGTTCATGATTTGACAAATCCGAAACTGGTATCGCATTTTGATACGGTTGAACTTGCTACAGGATTGGATGTGAACGGAAAGTATTGCTTTGTTACTTGCCGGCATCTGGGGACCGAAATCATCGATATTTCAGATCCTCATAATCCACAATATATCAGTTCCGTATCATGCGGCGAAGCCCAGTCTGTTTATTCAGAAGGGAATTTTGTGTATATCGGTGACTGGATAAACAGAATGGTGCATATTGTGGATATCAGTGACCCGTATAATCCTAAAAAGATATCGGATTTTGCGGTGGACGGATATGCAGACGGCGTATTTGTGTCTTCAGGATACTGTTATGTAGCAACAGGACACCATAGTGCAAAATTAAAAAATCATGTAAAGTATAAAAATCATCCTTATGTAACTGCCGAAATGATTGCAGAGGGGTATGGATGTGGACATGGCATGGAAATATTTGATGTTTCAAATCCGTATGAACCGGAATTCGTATCATGTGTAAAATTTCCGCCTCATTTTGTAGGTTTTCCTGATACATGGAGAGTGGTTGTATCGCAAAATTATGCCTATGTATGTGATTCATACAATGGTTTGTTTGTTATAGATGTTTCAGACGTATTTCACCCAAGTATTGTAGCCTACTATAAACCGAATTATATTAAAGAGCCGCAGACGCTGAGTTATCCGTTGGTTGGTTTGGCCTGTTCAAACAGGCATGTAATGGTGTGCGGAAATATGACAGGGCTTCATGTTCTGGCATTTGAAGGTTGTGTGCCTGTCAGCCGTATTCGGAATCGACCGGAGTCTAATTCATCCTCCGTAAATTGTGATGTACTCTTTCGATGCAAGGGTCAAGTACATACGGTAACATTTTGCGGCGATACCATTATTGCTGCCTGCGGTAATGACGGTTTATACGCAATAAGCCGGGAAGGTCAAGTCCTTCACCATATATTGACGGAAGGTATTGTGCATGATGTTCAGTCTGACGGAGAGATTGTCGTTACTGCAGAGGGGAAGAAGGGAATTGCTTTATATACCCACAGCAAACAGCACGGTTTTAAGTTGGAAGACCGTATGATATTTAAAGACGGTAATACTTCGGCACGGGAAATTGTGATTTTTGGCAAACAAAACGTCATTGCCGTCCAGCTTGGAATATCGGAGGTGGCATTTGTCACTATATTGGACAATAAGAAACTGGAGATGCTCCATGACGGTGTATCCTGTGGCTTGCTGTATCATCGGCACTTGTGCCGTATGCCTCATCCGGAAGGATATATTGGAATAATGCCTCTTCAAGGCGGAGTAGCATGGATTGCCGTTAGTGAGAATGGAATAAAAGGTCCATTGTGGTCTCTTGGCAAAGTGGGCTGTTCTGTGGAAGAAGGAATAGCAATCTGCGGCAATAAAACTATTCTAATTAGTAACAGAAAGTATGCGGTACTTGATAAGCCATCTGACACCGAACAGCCTTCAAATATTAAAATGAAGAAGGTATCAGGGGCATTTTTAAATGGAATGCCGTTTGTATGTGGCAATACCCTGATATTGTTGAACCGTTGTCAAGGACTGGTGGAATGTCTTGATATCACGGATATATATAATCCCAAATTTATTCAAAGATTTTGGATAGACGGTCATCCGGAATATGCGGTATTGCATCAGGGAAAAATCTATATTGCCTGTGGTCATGCAGGATTGTTTAGAATGGATAACTGAGTCTGCTGTTTCAGCAGAGTTAGTTTTTTTAGTCAGGGAATTTCAAAAAGAGCTTTCAAATAATCATTGATTTTATTCAGTGAATTATATAGAATTAAAAAAAGGAATCATGATATCTATGTATTATTTATTATTGAATTGGGGGAAAATATATGAAAATTACCAGTGAAGTATTTGGCAAGATAGGCGAACGGGAAGTAAGAATTTTTACGCTTTCAAATCGAAACGGTTTAACCGCAAAAATCATGAATTTGGGAGGAGTTATTGTTTCCCTGAATGTTCCCGATAAAAACGGGCATTTTGATGATATTATCTTAGGCTATGATAATTTGGAACAATATCTTGAAAAAGGCCCTTATTTCGGTGCCATTATCGGGCGTCATGCCAATAGAATTGAACAGGCCACGTTTACATTAAACGGGAAAGAATATTATCTTGCCAAAAATGACGGCAATAATCATTTGCATGGAGGCATGAAAGGCTTTGATAAAGCATTATGGGATTGTGAAATCATAGAAAAAGACGGTATAGAATGTTTACAGTTAAGCTATTTAAGCAAAGACGGGGAGGAAAATTATCCGGGCAATCTTCAGGTAAAGGTAACTTATTCTTTGGCTGACGATAATGCTTTACAAATCGAATATTGGGCGGTATCGGATCAAGATACCGTAGTAAACTTAACCAATCATGCGTATTTTAATCTATCCGGCCATGATTCAGGAGATATTTTGAAACATGAATTATTAATTTATGCCGATAAATTTACGGTGATTAATGACGAATGTATACCTACCGGAGAAATACGTTCCGTTAAAAACACTCCAATGGACTTTACAAAGTTTAAACCAATTGGACAGGATATTGATTCCAAAGATGAACAAATTATATGTGGTAAAGGTTATGACCATAATTTTGTACTAAATATTCCCAACGGTGAGTTGAGGAAGGCAGCAGAGGTATATGATCCGATGAGCGGGCGCGTCATGGAAGTTTATACAACAAAACCGGGAATGCAATTTTACAGCGGAAATTTCCTGGACGGAACCGAGAGAGGAAAAGGCGGAGCGGTATATCAAAAGAGGGCAGGTTTATGTTTAGAAACACAATATTTTCCCAATGCTCTTAAACATAAACATTTTCCTTCTCCTATTCTTAAAGCAGGTGAGGAATATAAGCATAAAACAATATATGTGTTTAAGACGAGATAGTAGTCTGAAGTTTAAATATAGGATGAAAAGATAACACAATGTGGTATCGTTAAGGATAACAACTTGAAAAATAGTTATGCGAAATTTAAAGCAAAGTTTATGTTATAATAATTATTCAGAGGCATTCACAGAAGTATATGAATGCCTCTTTGAATTACCTTGTTATATATGGTGTTCCAGTGGTTATTTTCTATTCATGTATCTTGTATATGCGTTTTGCTGAATTTCAATAGCGCGATCTATATTCATTTTTTTGATGTTGGTGATAAATTCGTCATATTCACTCAAAGGCTTAACTCCAAAAATAAATTCTACAGAAGTTTCGTTTTTATATTTGTCAATTTCATTCATAATATTGGCATATTCTGCAGATTCCTCAGCAGAGAAAGTAAATGAGGGAAGTTTTGTTTTATAGGACGCATCAAAAGAGGTTAACCAGTTTTTCAAAGCTTCTTTTTGCTGATCAAGGGCATAATACTGTTCAAGATATCGGGGATCCTGAATAAATGGACCTGATCGTGAGCCTCTGATATACACTGCCATTGCTTGGCTCACCGACATACCATCAGGGTTGTTCATGATAAGATTGGTATATTTTGGATAGCCATCTTCCCAGTTAAAGCTGACACCTTCCGTACCAAAGTTGAAAAATATACGACCTTCCTCGGAATAAGCGTAGTCCAGGAATTTAGCCGCCAGTTCGGGATATTTGCAGTTCGTGGATATAGCCGCACAACCATAAGGAGAATAATAATCTGAAGCTCCGGCAAACCTGTTGGGTTCCCCTGTTCTGCCAACCGGCATCGGAGCACCGATTAAATCAAAATTTTCGTCTTTGGCGGCATTTAACCACTTACCAATACCTGAACCGCCGCTGCCGTATGTAGCACCCGCTTTACCGTTTAAAATACTTGCATCAAGCAGAGAGTTATCAATTAATGTAAAGTTCTTATCAAGCAGTCCGTTTTGAAACCAACGATTTAATGTTTCAAGTGCATATTTGTATTCAGGCTCTAGGGGGCCATATTTAATCTGGCCATTCTCTAAATAAAAATCATAGGCAGAATCCATCATGGCAAAAAGTCTTGAACGCTGAGAACTTAAAATAGTTAAAGGGGTAGGCGCTCCTTTTTTGTCACGAAATTCGGTAAGCATTTTTTCCCAATCATCAACCGTTACAGGAATATCAAGTCCCAAATCATCTAACCAGTCTTTTCGTATGATAGGACCTGCTGACATTAAAAGTGATTTGTCATTTCGAATAAAGGGAAAACAGTAGTATAAGTTATCGTCTGTTTTAACTGATTTATCAATATCCGGATTTTTTGCTAAAAATTCTGATAGATTTGGTGCATAGTCTTTCATCAGATCATTAAGGGGTAAAATGACTTTATTATTAATAGCTGTGGTAGGACCACCTGAAAATGATGCGAACCAGGCACTTTCAATAATATCCGTAAAGCTATTTGAGGCAACCATTAAGTTGAACGCTTCTCCTTCTTGTCCAAGCGCAGGATGAACATATTTTACTTTAATTCCTGTACGTTTTTCAAGCTCTTTGGCAAAAGGTGTTTCTCCGTAATTGGTATATGTGTTTGAAACATTTGGATCCAAAGCTGCCCAATATGTAAGCTCTACATCTGTATTAACTGGATATTTACTGAGATCAATAGTTTCTTTAGTGTTTTCTGTGTTCATAGAATTGCAGCTACTTAGGACCAACATACAAATAGTAAGAATTATACACATTGCTATATACTTTGATTTTTTCATATAGCAGGCCTCCTCTGTTAAGATAGTTTACACAACTATCTTAGCAGAGAGTCGTTGCTGCTTCAACGGACAAAATCATGAATAACAAGTCACATAACTGATTTTTTATATAATGAAGGCGAAACGCCCTCCAGTTTTTGGAAGGTTCTGTTGAACGTTCTCACACTACTAAAGCCTACAAGAGTTGAAATCTTTTCTAAAGTTTCGAAGGCATAATTGCTATCCTTAATGATCTCTTTGGCTTTGTTTATTCGAACTTTGCTAATATAATCATTTACAGATTCGCCGGTATAATTTTTAAATTGCTTTGACAAGTACCCTGGATAAATGTTGAATTTATTACTAATGAAATTTAAATTAAGATTCATGTCATGATAGTTTTCTTCTATGTATTTTATAATAACATCCATGCGATTTTCCTTATAAGAGATGTTCTTTTGCGCGTATTTTTGACAAAGTTTTTTTATATTTGTTAACAAAAACTTTTGCATATCACCTATTCCAATGGAATGTTCCATAACTGCATTGAAATAGTCATCGGGTAGAGCATCACTACTTTGGTAAGGTATTTTGTACAAAACGGATGCTATATCGATACAAACACATCTTAGATGTGTTAGTGAGGTCGGTGATTTTCGCAGGTTTTCAAAAATATTGTTTATATATTGGCTTGCATGTTCAAAGTCTCCGGTTATTATTGAATTTATAAGCATTTGTTCTGTTTGAAGGGTTAAAAAGCAAGGAGTTTTATCCGTTTTAATATTAAAATCATTGAAAAGAATGGGATATTTTATATCCATCATAATCTTGTAGTTTAGCAAGTATAATGCTTCATTACGGGCAACGGGTATTTGATGTACGGTATGGGATGTCCCTGAAACGGAATAACTTATTTCAATTGAAAAGTGCTCCTTAATAAAATATAGTCCAAAATCCATTATTTTTTGAATTTGCGCCAATAGAATATCGTCTTTGTCATTGCTATTTACTAGAAATAAGATGTAGTTTCCGGTTTCTAAAATATCACAAGAGTAGCCAGGTATAGAAAAAAGTTCATAGAAAATGTTGTCCAATATAAATTTTAGTTCAATCATTCGTTTTTCTTCATTAAGGTTAGGATAGTCACTGAACAAACGATTAATATTTAGAATATGAAGGGCACATACCGCAATATACGGGTAATCAAATTGTATATTGTGGGCTGTAATCTCCTGATTTACATAAGTATCCGAATAGTCTCCGGATAAACACTTGCTTAAAATTAATTCACGTTGCTTATTTATATATCTTTCAGTTTGATTGGATAAGGAAATATTCTCCGATAAAATATGCTCCACAACTGTACGTATGCTGCCAAATTCGTCGTTGGTACTTTTTATATTCAGCATATTTAAAAATTCCAGTATTGGTTTATAGTTCATTCTAATAAAAAATATGATTGCTAATATACTGCATACAATACAAATAAGCATAATCGTAAAGGAAAACCACTGCAATTGCAGTATATGCTGATTTATTGCTTTTTTAAGCGAAACAATAGAAATAGTCATAAGTGTAAAGTCCACGTTAAATAAATTATGGAATATGTTATATTTATTATTATACACTTTAGATATTTCCGACACTGTTCTAATGCTGCTGCTGATTGGATTAGATGTATATGTCGCTAAAATATTGCCGTCTTGTCCGGATATGTATAAATCTCCCATCGAAAGCCATTTTGGCGGGTCAATATCTTTAAAAAACAAGCTTTTATCAAACCAAGTGGATACAACTATTCTTTTTCCTTCACTGGTTTTATATTCAATATTATATATTAAGGTTATTTCATTAGTATGAGGATTTTGGAAGGTATGAAATCCAACCGATAAATCTTTTTGAAGAATGTCAATCCACTTTTCATAAGTTATGTAACTGTTTTGAAGCTGTATATCGTAATACAATTGACTGTCGAAGATACCAGACTGTGAAAAAATTGAATCGGTATGCTGAATATACAAAATTGTTCTATAATTGTTTAGTTTGGAGTAATAGGAGAAGTTTTGGAGAAACATCATGGTTGTTCGGTTGTTGAAGTAATTATCTCGAGTGTTAATGGATAAAATTTGATTTAAATCCTGGTAGTTAACAACATAAGAGTAGAAGTTTCTTACCTCCTCAATTGTGCTTTGAACATTTTTTTTCACATTATTTACTATATTTTGATTTATTTCTTCTGCCTGCTTGGTTAAAGCTGTCTGATATTTATATAATATAAGGACTGATGTTATTATTGGTATAAGGAATATAACGAAATAAGATAGTAGCCAGACATGAATTGTTTTTGATTTTATATTAAATACTTTTTTAATAAAAGAGCCTATAATTTTTAAAGACATCATTATACCCCCTTTGGAAATTAATTCTACCATTACCTTCGTACTATGTCAACTGACTAAGTATTTATTGACTTCGTTTTCATGCTTTTGTCACTTTACTTTTTTTTGAATATGGTTCTATAATTAAGGCATAGCGTCAAGAAATAACATCAATAGAAATTGGGAGTGAGTGTACATGAAATCAACAATAACGCGAGGGATGCGGCTGTTTGATGTATTTAACAACATCTTTATGTTTTTACTTATGATTGTGATGATATACCCGCTTTGGTATGTGGTAATAGCATCTATCAGTGACAGCATTCAGTTAATGAGTTTTCAAGGTATATTGCTAAGGCCTCTGGGATATAGCCTGAATGCATATAAATTGATGGCAAAAAATCCTATGATTCTCAGAGGATATATTAATACAATTTATATTGTGGTTGTTGGTGTGATACTTAATATCTTATTTACATCTGTAACGGCATATTTTCTATCGCGAAAGAATGTCTATTGGCAAAAATATATTATGCTATTCATTATTTTTACGATGTTTTTTTCAGGGGGCTTGATTCCTAGTTATCTAATCAATACAAATTTATTTCGTTTAAAAAATACTTATTGGGCATTAATTTTACCCGGACTTATTAATACATATAATCTAGTTATTATGCGTACAGCGTTTTCTGCGATACCAGACAGCTTAGAGGAATCAGCCAAGATTGATGGCGCAAGTCATTGGAGGATTTTGTTTACAATAATAATTCCTCTTTCAAAACCTGTTATGGCCGTTATGGTGCTTTATTACGCCGTGGCACATTGGAATGCATGGTTTAATGCGAATATTTATCTTGTGGAACGCTCAAAGTATCCATTACAGCTTATATTGCGTGAAATACTGATAGGAAATGATACATCATCCATGACTGTGCAGGCAGTTGAAGCGGCAGATCATCAATCAGTTGGAGAAACAATAAAATATGCAGTAATTGTAGCAGCAACATTTCCTATACTTTGTATTTATCCGTTTTTACAGAAATATTTTGTTAAAGGTGTTATGGTAGGCGCTATTAAAGGCTAATGATGAGGAGGCAGAATACATAATGATAATCAAAAAAGAAAAGACAATGAATACTAAATCTCAATTTTATTACTCTAGGAGCATTGTTTGGAAAGATTTCAGAGTCAATCGTTCTCTGTATTTAATGGCGCTCCCAGCAGTGCTATACTACATACTGTTTCATTATTTTCCTATGTATGGTGCACTGATTGCATTTAAAAGCTATCAACCATATTTAGGGTTTCTAAAAAGTAGTTTTGTGGGTTTGGATAATTTCAAACAGTTTTTTAACAGCCCATATTTTTCCGTTATTTTAGTAAATACTTTTCGCATCAGTTTATCTACGTTGTTATTTGGGTTTCCGGCACCAATTATATTAGCATTGTTGATTAACGAAATGCAACATAGATGGTATGCTAAACTTGTACAAAATATTCTATATATGCCTCACTTTATTTCTCTTGTGGTTATATGCGGGATGATTAAGACATTCACACTGGACTCGGGAGTTGTTAACAATATTCGGGTTTTTTTAGGACTTGAGGCAAAAAGTCTTTTGAATTATCCCGAATATTTTGTTCCAATATATGTAATTTCTGACATTTGGCAGCATGCAGGTTGGAGTAGCATTATTTATCTTGCAGCGCTTTCAAATATTGATTCTGAGCTATATGAAGCTGCAATGATTGACGGAGCAAATCGTTTTAAACAAACAATATATGTTACCATACCCGGGATAATTCCTACAGTTGTGATTATGCTTATTCTTCGTATAGGAGGATTACTCAATGTTGGGCATGAAAAAATAATTTTGCTGTATAATGATTCGGTAATGAGTGTTGCTGATGTTATTTCGACATATGTGTATAGGAAAGGATTGATAGACCAGAGCTGGAGTTTTAGTGCGGCAGTGGGACTTTTTAACTCGGTAATAAATTTTATGTTTTTAATTGCAACAAACTATATTAGCAAAAAGGCTACTGATGTAGGATTATGGTAAGTAAATATTCTCTTTATCCAATAATGAGGTTTTTGTGCTGTTTGGTAAAAGGCTGAAAAATCTCAGATTGGATATTGTAGAATATATAGAATAAATATTTTAAAATGAGGTGAATGAAATGAAAAAAAGCAGAATCAGTAAATTGTGTTTTTTGTTAGTCATAATGCTAATTGCCAGCATTATGCAAACCTTTGCATCGACTGGTCAGTCGGGTGTTAATGTTTCGGAGGCATCTCGCTGGAATGGTGATGGTGTAATTATCCCAAATCCGTTCAGTCAGGATGCTCAGGATGGCACAATAAAGCTGACGGCGAATGAGTCCACTTATTTGGACCTGAAGGCAGAATATAAGGGTACATATCTTATTTCTGCCGAGGTTATCATGGCTTCTCTTCAAAATTCCGTTATTGCAGTGCTTGCAGGTGACCAAGAATCTCAATTGTGTCAAGTACAGTTTAGCAGCGATGGAAAAATAAGCGGCAGAGGCAATTATAGTCCTAATGAGGTTATACCAATACAACTGCTTGTTTCTACTACTATGGGTAAATATGCGGTATATAAGAATGGAAACCATTTCTTCGAAGGAGCTCTTGGTACGGGTGCAGGTATTAGATATATTAAATTTTCTGCCAGTGAAGATATGTATATTAACAATGTTTCTATAAAACGTTGGGACAGAAGTATATGCAGTGAGGATGCGGCTACTATATATAAAACAACCTTTTCCGGAACGGTAGGTAATAGTATTAAAGGCTATGAAGATTGGGATTTAGAAAGAACAAATGATGCAAACTCATCCTATACTTTTGCGCCAGACCCTGCAGGTGACGACTCTAATACCGTAGTTAAAATGGAACGTACCAAAAAAGGCGGCAGTTCAGATGGGGTATCTACGAACAGAATGCGTAGAACTCTCAATGTTGATAAAAGCATGCTGATTTCTCAACGTTTATATGTTCCAAGCCTATGGAACGGAGACGTAAACAGAGGACATTTTGTGATTTTTCTTCGTGATAGTTCAAAAACGAAGACCGTTAACCTTATATCCTTATATTTAAATTCAGCAGGCAAAGGAAATATTAGAGTAGGTACAGCTACTCGACAGGTGGATTTTCCAAAGGACGAATGGTTTACATTGGATGTTGCGGTAAATCTTGAAGAACATGTATTAAATGCGTATGTCAACGGAAAAAAAATAAACCTTCAGCCTATTGCATTTGACAGCTCAGTCGCAGGTTTTGGTGAGATTGACTATGACCTGGAACGTAATTCAGGTACCGGTAGTATATATATTGATGACATCAAGCTGAAATCGGAAGTGGATACTTCATATAGAGATGCATTTCCTAATAGTATTTATTCTTCAACATATTCGGGAACCGTTGGCAGCAGTGTAGGCGGTTATGAGTCTTGGACACTTGGTTCAAAAGTAAATAAAGGTAATGGGTATACCTATATTTTTGCCGAAGATCCGGAAGGCGTAAGCGGCAATGTGGTAGTTAAAATGGAGCTTTATGATAAGACCAAAGCACAAGAAGTAGGCGCGCAGCGAATGGTTCGCGGCCTTGATGGGTTAAATAAAAATCTATTGATTTCTCAGAGGTTTTATTTTCCAAGTATCTATGGAGATACTGATAACAACGGTGCTTTTAATATGTTTTTGCGCGGCAATAATGATGTCATACAAATCGACAACCTGGTTAACATGCACGGAAGTAAAATAATATCTCAATCTAGTAGTAATGTACTTGCATACTACCCCAAGGACACATGGTTTAAAATTGAAGTGGCTTTGGATATAGAGAATCATATTTACGATGTATATTTTGACGGTACAAAACTTAACTCTGAGCCCATAACCTTTGATAGCTCAGTTACTTCATTCAGTAAGCTGGAGCTTGAAGTGACGCGTTGGACCGAGGGCGTATGGTATATAGACGATATTAGTATAAGAGAAGGGGATGCTTCTGTTCCGACAGAGGAGAAGGTTATGGATTTTGACTTGAGCCTGGGTGAATATACAAATATTTTTGAGGATTCGATTGATGTGCGTGATTTGGCAACCATAGAGGTTGAAGAAATTGTTTTTAGCAACGGTTATTCAGACTCATTTGAACCCATGGACGGCGGTTTTGTTAAAAGCATAACTTTGCGCCGTACAAGGGAACTTGATGAATTGCCATTAAATTTATATGTTGCCGCTTATAGTAGGGATAACGTGTTAACAGATATTGGAATATATACTATTGCGAGTTTTGAGGATACAAGTATTACTTTTACTGCTGCTGATTTTGGTGAAGTAAACGTCAGTGAAGATAGCATAGTGTCGGTATATATATTTAACGACCAACTTAAGCCATACGGTGATGGTGATAAATACAGCCGTGACAGGGTAAGGATATTTCTTGCCGGAGATTCTCTGATGCAGACCTATGATGCCAATCATTATCCTCAAGAGGGTTGGGGCCAGCGCCTAGGCGAATGGTTGATGCCAAATAAGGCAGAGGTTAGAAACTATGCTGTTAGCGGCAGAAGCTCAAAATCTTACTTCAATACCTCGGAATATCAGAGGATTTTTGATGAAGGAAGAGCGGGCGACTTCCTACTCATTTCCTTTGCAGCAAATGATGAAATGGATAAAGGTGAAGATCGCGCTACCAATCCATATCAGGATAAGGATACGGAAGGATCCTACCAATGGTATCTCTACCACAAATATATTGTGCCTGCTCAACAAAAAGGTATGATCCCGATTTTGGTTACATCTAATCCAAGACTGAACTTTGCAGGTGATGCATACTGCGGAGACATTATGGTGGCATATGTGGATTCCATGCGCTCTCTGGCCCGTGAGGTGAATGTGCCGTTGATAGATTTATATACCAAGTCGGTTAACCATCTAGGAGCTTTAGGTCCGGATGAAAGTAAGAGCTTATATATGGTATTTAAGGATTCCGATTATGCAGACGATCCAGCGTTTGCAAATACTGTATGGACAAATGACGGAAAAGAGGAATTAAACGATACTACTCATCTCAGAGTTGCAGGAGCTAGGCTGGTTGCCGAATTTGTAGCCGAGGAGCTGAGAAAGTCTGGCTGCGGTATTGACCAATACTTAAAATAAACAAATGTGAAAATCCCTATAATGGCAGAAAGGCGGTTGATATATGTGGCAAGACACCGTATAGCCTATGTACTTTGTTTGTGTATATTGTTGAGCACGCTGCCATGTTCGAAGGTTACATTTGCCGGCGGTATTACAGTTGATTTTGAAAATAACGGACTTTCAAATTTTATTTGCAGTTTGGGCGGAGGAGTTTCTATTAAGGAAGATGGCGGCAATAAATTCATGAGTATATCACCCAATTATGATGGAATTACAGCATTTGCCGAGTATAAAGCAGATTATGGAAAAGATGTTTCATTAGAGATAGGCTTTGACTTTATGATAAAAAGTTACAAAAATGACGGGATTGTACTTGCATCTGTTGTGGGAGACAGCGGTACAATGATTTGTGTAGAAACATACCGTGGCGGTGTTTACTATAAAAACCAGCATGGTAATTATGCTAATTTAATTAATGAATATATGACTGATATTTGGTATAGTATGCGAATTTATGTAAATGCCAAGGCGGGAAAATTTAGTATAGCGGTAAACGGACGTTATTTAGCCAATGATATTCCTTTTATTAACTCGGGTAGCACTGTGAAGAGCGTTAGTTTCTCTACAAAATATACTCCTGGATTTTGCATTGATAATTTTATCGTACGTCCGTTGCAGGAAGCAGGAAGCATTACAATAAGCGGACCGTCTGAGATTGAACTTGCAAAAGGGAAAACTGGACAAACAAGATTTTCTGTTAAAGTTTTTGACGTGAAAGGGTTGGAAATGAAAGAGGCGGTGCCACAGTGTTCAATTGAACCGCAAGATGCCGGTATGTTGCTACGTATGGACAAAGGGGATGTTATTTTGGACATTTCCGATTCGGTACCCGCAGGTTTTTATACTCTAAGGGCTGTCTATGCAGCAATAAGTCAGGAATATTCCATAGTTTTAAAAAGATATACACCTGAAGCCGTATCTGTTAAGATTACCGGGGAGTCTAAACTGGTGTTCCGTAGAAATAAAGAAAATACATACCAGTATAAGGCAACTGCCTATGACAAAATGGGTGAACCGATTGATGACTGTACTTTCAGGTTTTCTCTGGATGGTACTGTACCCAATACCATTTCCATCAACCCTGAAACGGGTGTTGTTACCGTTTCAGGAGAATTACCAAAGGATCGTCATATTATGCTTAGGGCAGAGCTTGTGGCGAACGACGCAGTAGCGGCAGAGAAAAAGCTTACTTTAATGGATGAGGCTACATATGTATCTGATCAATATAGATGGGAAACATTGCTGGCGTACGTTGACAGGGTGCGTGAATATGGAAGGGATCCTGTAAACGGTTCTATACTTATTGCAAAGGCGCTAAATAGATACACCATGAAACCTGCTGTTTGGATTACTCCTAAAAAGGCCATTACACCAAGTAATTTGGCGGAGCAGGGGAACTGGTTTAGGCTTATGGAGGCATTATGGCAGCTGACAGGTGACCAACAGTACAAACGGGAAATAACAGAAACCTACCAGATGTACTTGGACAGATATATTAGTGATTCAGGAATGGTAATATGGGGTGGTCATGCCTGTGTCAATATGGATGATTTAGAACCTCATTATTATGCAGACGGAAGTGCTTATTACCATGAGCTGAAATCGCATTTTCCATATCTTGACCCGTTTTTTGAATTGAATCCCGAGGCGGCACGGCGGATTTGTATTGCCACATGGATGAATGCGGTTAAAGACAAGTACACAATGTTGTTTAACCGTCATGCGGACTACAAGAATCCTTACACGGAAGAAATTGAAAAAACATGGCTGGAAACTGATTATGGCTATGTGGATCCGGAATGGGGCTACAATTTTATCCGCGATAGAAATATACCATTCCGTTCGGCAGGCAACGACCTGCTGCATTTGGCTGCCCAGCTTTATAAGCATACTCGGGAAGAACCTGCAAAAATTTGGGCTACAAGACTTTTGAACCGTTATTATGCGTGCTCCGATCCAAATACCAATATGTATGTTTATCAATTTACTACTGCTGACGGCGCCAAGGGAACGGAGGATCCTATGAAAGTACTGGAACCCATAGGAGCATGGTGGACAAAATACCCATTACCTGAAGAATATACATGGACAGCATACGGCGACAGGTTTAAAAATCAATATGCAGATGACCTCATTGCTCAAGGCTTTGTTCCACCGGAAAAGGAATGGATACTACGTGAATGCTTTTATGTCAACAAGGAGCCCGTGGAATTTTCACCGCTTGTTGACATCGAACTTGCAAAAGCGTTTGGCAAGGATAGTCCGGAAGGGTCTCTGATTATGGAGCAAACCATTAAGGCTTTGGGCAATTACAGCAAGTATTGTTATGATCCGGAAAGAAATAAAATAATTCCTTGTTTGATTGACGGTACAAGTTTGGAAGGTTTTATAGTAAAACGCAACGGATATTTTGGAGATGCGGGACGAGTTATGTTAGCAAGCGATATAAGTGATAGAATGACTCTTTCCTATATCAAGACATATCTTGAAGGTAGATATCGAACAGATTTACAGGAACATATAGACAATATATGGGTTTTAATACGTAATACTATGAAAGCTTTTGGTACAGGCGAGCCCGGCATCGACTATCCCGGTGACAGGATGAATCTTGATTTCGCATGTGCAGCTGATAAACCCAATTTGCTGGTCGGATTACTCTACCTGTACAAGAGCACAGGCATTGTAGATTATTTAGATTTAGCACGTGTTATCGGTAACAATATTATTGCCAATAAAATGGATGACGGATTTTTTGTTCTTGATAAGAATCGCCAATATATTCCGCTAAGTGGAAAGGCAGGTGTTTTCCCATATTCCTTAGCTTTGCTCGAGGCGACCATTAGGGGTGAAGAGGATAATGTTCCTGAACTGTATTCGTTTGACGGATATTATGATGATAGCGCAATCATTGAAGATTCACAATATGAATATCCTCTTTCTGCTCAGGATAAGACGGTATGGTATTCAAGGCCGTATGCTGTTGTGAATGCCACCGATATATATATTTCTGAAAATGAGATTACCATTTCGCCCGGTGAAGTACGAAAGTTGGCTATTACTGTTGAACCGGATGACGCCGACAATAAATCGCTTTTATGGGGTAATAGTAATCCAAAATGTGTTTGCATTGATTATGACAGCAATACTATTATTGGATTACAGCCTGGAACTGCGGAAATCACTATTTCGTTACAAAGCAATCCCAGGGTAAAAACTTTTTTAACAGTAAAGGTAGAATAATAGGAGGAATGTACCGTGCTTGGAAAAAGAATATGTTGTATTTTTATGTCGGTTGTACTGACGGTTTGCATGTGGGGAGCAGGTGGTACGGTTGTTTTTGCTCTTGATGAAAGTACAACTACAAACCTAACGCTTTCCGATGCGGAACTGCTTGCCAGATTTGGAATTTTTCGCGGATATGAGGATGGTTTATTACATACGGAATATAATATTACCAGAATGGAATATGTGGCATTAATTATGCGTTGCTTAAAGTATGATAGCGAATTTATGGTTGATGAGCAACTTTTTGATGATGTTCCAAAAGATTCCTGGGGTGCAGCTTATATTAAAGCTGCGCTTGATCTGCAGATTATAAATGGATATGGTAATGGTAAGTTTGGCCCGGACGATCCAGTTACTGTAATAGATGTAATTAAGATTCTTGTTAGTGCCTTGGGTTACGGTGCGATTGCAGAAGATAAGGGTGGGTATCCCGACGGTTATTTGGCAGTTGCTATGGATAAAAAGATTATTGACAAAATACCTCAGGCTGGTGTGCTGGCAACACGTGCGGATGTTGCTAAAATGATTGTGAATAGTCTGGAAATTAACGTCATGCTGAAAAAAGTCGGTATGGATGCTTATTTTGAGGGGGAAGATACTATTCTTTCCATACACAAAATTTCCAAGAGAACAGGCACTCTCATCGGCCTATATGGAGTAAGCCTTGATAATTCTGTTTCCTTGCGTAAAAATGAGTGCTTAATTTCCGGGGAGGTATTCCTGTCTGATTTTCAAATTCCAGTTTCTCTTTTGGGACAAGACGTGGTCATGTATATACAAGATTACGATAAATCTAAAAAGCTTTTGGCTGTTTTGCCACGGTATAGAAACAGCAGCAACAGTATTACTGTGTCCTCAGGGGATATTTTGCCTGAAACGACTCTTTTAAGCTTTACTTATCTGGAAAACAATGAAGTCAAAACAGAAAAATTGGATCCTTCTTTGAAAGTATGCTACAACGGAAAAATGATAGAATCAACCGCACAGCTTTCTGATTTGCGCTTGAAGCCTCAAAACGGTTTTGTTACTTTGATTGACTATAATCAGGACAACATGTATGACCTGGCAATTGTTAAGGATTATCGTACCTATGTAGTCAAAAGCATATCTGAGGATGCGGTATATGATTTGTTTGGAAATAATTTTAAAATAAATGATAACCACACCGATTATATAATTATTAAAGATGAAGTTATTACAGAACTTGATGAAATGAAAGTGAATGATGTTCTTAGTGTGGCAGCCAGCATTGACAATAGCATTGTTGAAATTATTATTTCGGAGAAAAAAGCGGAAGGTGTAATTGACACTATATGGTCTGAAGATGGTAAAACATGGTACGGTTTGGATACCGGTGAGAAGTTTTCATTAACGTCCGAATACATAGATGCAGTGGAAAAAGGCTACTCTTCTGCCAAAGAGCTTGAAGTAGGGCAGAAAGTAAGTTTGCTTCTCAATTATTTTAATGAGATTGCGGCACTGCATAAAAATCAAGATGAAAATGACAATCAGAGTTTGAAATATGGATTTATTGTTGATGCTAAATTGTCAGGAAACAAGGTTTCCGGCATGGTAGTGCTTCGGGTACTCAATTCAGAGAATAAGATCATAAATTTAGCTATTGAATACGGAAGAAAAGTACATTTTGGCAGAACCGAAGATGACATGTATTGCGAGTCTTCAGTTGAAGCAACGGATGTGTATGACTATATTACAAAAAACAATTATATAGAACGTCAGCTTATACGGTATCAGGCGACAGAAGATGGAAGGATAAGAAAAATCTATTTTTCGGACGACAAGGGCGAAAACAAGAATTTTGCACGCAGTGCTTATCTTGACTCTAGGAATTTCGCATTTCATATCATTGACAATCAATATTATTGGGATGATAATACGGTTGTGTTTCATATACCTTTTAACGGAGATTATGAGGAGTTGCTTTCAAGCGGCAAAGCGGAACAATACTTTCGCAACAATACTTATTACACAGTAGAACTTTATGATGTTGATTCAAACGGACACGTGGGTTGTATCAAATATACCGAAGCAGTTGAAAAAAAATTAGAAAGTGGTTTGGAATATTGGTTGGACTATTTAAATTCTCCGGTATTGCTTATTACTGATGTATATTCTACCATATCTGATGCAGGTGTTACATACACTGTGCTGGAGGGCTTTGAAAATAAAAAAAGGGTTGTTCGCATGCTTTCCGACACTCTTTCATCCAACAGAATTGCCCGGAGTGAGCTTAGACCAGGTGCCATCATTCAATATGACACCAATGCAAAATGGCTTCGATATGCTGCCGCTGCGGATGATGATGAGGTTGTGACCGTATACTCTCTGCTTATTGACTGCAACAACACAGAGCAAAGTCCGTTTGTTATGTGGGATTATGATACTATACGCACTTCCGGAAGAATTCACACATCTTACGGGACTGTGGAAAGATACGACTATCCGATTATTAGAATTAACGGCTATGCTTATGAGGTACATGGAGGTACTACGGTGTATCATTATGACACGAAGAAAAAAAGTTTTACTAAAATTGATGCTCAGCATATTGCAGAAGGTTCTACCATATTTTTACGGTCCAGGCGCAATAATCTGCGTGAGATTGTTGTGATAGAATAGGAGCATTCCTGTATTGAAATAAACTGAACTTTGAAAAAGAAGATGCCACAC
>ENA-UPSB01001613-UPSB01001613.1-bioreactor-metagenome-genome-assembly--contig:-NODE-1613-length-25594-cov-16.276166_pt1 | contig 25594 bp, 22 predicted proteins | sample MGYA00238182_ERZ773286 | MGnify/ENA primary metagenome ERZ773286 (study PRJEB29026, sample SAMN07631240) | bioreactor metagenome | isolation source: Switchgrass digestor | place: USA: Dartmouth... | reverse complement strand
GTTTTATTATACCAGCCATTTTGTGTGTCCATCAAATCGGGGGAACTTCATTATGATAAAGATTACAGAAATGATATATAATCGTTATACGTTTTGGATACATAAGGTTAATTATAGTAAGTTTCCATCAATATATGGTTTTTTATATTTAAAAAATAATGGAGAGCTTACAATTGGAAACAATGTAATAATAAGAACAAAGATGTCTGCAAACCCGATTGGTAATGATTTTAAAACTGTTTTTGGTACAATGAAAACCGAGCGTTCCGGAACTTAAAAAACCCTGCATAAAATGGAAAACCCCATTGCGAGCACCCCAAAAAAATAATACCCTTTTAGGTGTCGAATCTAAAGGGGGTACAGAAAGGATGCTAACAATGGAGCAAGTATATCGTATCAGAAACATGAAGAAATTTGAAGGAAAAAGTTTAAGGAAAATTTCTCAAATTACTGGACATGACTTTGAAAGTGTCAAGAAGTATATCGAGAAAGACGATTTTAATCTGGCAATCCGCCCTAAACAAAGGCGGAAAAGCAAATTATCTCCATACAGAAGCATTGTCACCGCATGGCTTATCAAAGATAAGCAAGCACCTCATAAGTAGCAACACTCTGCAAGAAGAGTTTATGACAGGCTAAAAGAGATGTATGGTGACGAATTTAATGCCAGTGAGAGAGCAGTTAGGAAATTTGTTGCAGACATCCGAAAGGAGTTACAAACGAATACGGACGGATTTCTTCCGCTGGAACACCCTCCGGGAGAAGCCCAGGCAGACTTTGGAGAGGCTCAGTTCATCGAAAACGGTATTACATATAACGGATATTATTTGAATATGTCCTATCCTCACAGTAATGGCGGCCACATGCAATTATTCAAAAGTGCGAACCAGGAATGCTTGTTGGAAGGCATGAAGGCAATCTTTGAACACATTGGCGGTGTTCCGACAGCCATTTGGTTTGACAACATGTCTACAGTCGTCAAAAAGAACAAAGAGTATGGAGAACGTGACTTAACCAAAGGATTTTTAAGATTCATGATGCATTACGGCTTCCAGAGCAACTTCTGCAATCCTAACAGTGGTCATGAAAAGGGTTCGGTAGAAAACAAGGTAGGTTATCACCGCCGGAATATGCTTGTTCCAATCCCGGAATTTAAGGATTTAAAGGAATACAACAAGGAACTCCTTTTAAAATGTGATCAGGACATGAATAGGATGCATTACAAGGGATACGGGATGATTAAAGATTTATTCCAGGAAGATAAGCAGGAATTCTTCAAGCTTCCGAAAGTTCCCTTTGAAGTATACCTTCACGAATTAGCTAAAGCCGACAACTATGGGAAAGTCAAGTTCGATGGCGGAATCTATTCAACTTCTCCTAACATGGCTGGACGGCAGGTCATGGTTAAAGCTGGTGCCTATGATATTGAAATACTTGATGAGGATTGCAATCATATCATTAAGCACAGACGGCTTTATGGAGAGAAAAAGGAGTCAATGAACTGGATTCCCTATCTTGAACTTATGAGTAGAAGGCCGACCGCATTAAAATACACGGGATTATATAATCAACTGCCGCAAATTCTAAAGGAATACCTGGACAAAAGAGACTATGAGGGAAAAAAACAAGCTTTAAAGCTGTTTACAAAGATGACAGTAGCTACAGGCTTTGATGCAGCAATAGAAGCATTTGAAGAAGGGATAAAATTAGGTGTCAGTGATCTGGATAGCATTTGGGCAACATATTGCCGCTTAACGTCCGGAACTATACCAGAACCGGAAATACCCTTGCCTGATAAAGTTCCGGAACTTAAGAAATATATACCCGACATCAAGGTATATGATCAACTGATTGCTTCCGGAGGGTTACAGCCATGAATTCAGATATATTGATAAAGCAGTATTGCAAGGAACTCCGGTTTGGAATGAATATCTACAATAGCTATTCAAAGATTAACGCAACTGATTATGCTGATTTTCTGGCACAGCTTTTAAAGATGGAGATAGATCATAGGGAACTTGTCAGGAAAAACAGAAATCTAAAATCTGCAGGCTTGGAGCTGGGTCAGTTGTAACTAAAAATATTCCGCCTAATCAAATATGGGGTGGAAACCCTGCTAAGTTTATAAGAAATTTATAGATTAATATTTTTATGGTTTTCAAATGATATAATATTAAAAACATTTATTTTTGATATATTACTCTATTAAATCCTGATATTTATATTAGGTATATTAATATTTATTATAAGAAAGGTAAGATATTATGAGTGAGTTTCTACCACTAGTAACAATAATTACACCATCATATAATCAGGGAGAATTTATTGGTGACTGTATGCGGTCTGTTATGAATCAAACCTATAAAAAAATTGAGCATATTATAATTGATAATGAGTCTACAGATCAAACAGATGAAGTTGTTAAAAGCTATCAGGGTAAATACAATATGATTTATATAAGGGAAAAGGATAGTGGACAGGCTAATGCAATAAATAAAGGATTCAAACTTTCAAAAGGTGAAATTATTTGCTGGCTTAATTCAGATGATTTTTATTTTGATGATAATTGTATTGAGAAAGTAATTGAAATATTTAGCCAGAATTCTGAAGTTGATGTTGTTACAGGTAATGGATATTTTAGTGACAGAAATGGAAATCTTTCAAGACCTATTATTGTTAATCCAAAAAGAATAACGGAAAAGCGTATTAAATATGTGGATGATATATTACAACCATCTACTTTCTGGAAAAAAAACAATCTAATATTAAATGAACGATATAATTATGTATTCGACTGGGATTTTTTTATTAGGTTCTTTGAAAATAAGTTAAATTTTTTTGTATCAAATGATTATTTTTCAGTTTATAGAATGTATGAAAATAATAAAACTGGTGAAGACACTGCGAAAAGAAAGTTTGAAGTATATTTGATCCAAAAAAAATATCAAGGAAAATTTGATATTAATATAGCATGGTGTTATTTTGTTTATTTATGCTATAAGATGTCAGAAAAACTAAATCTAAAGTTTATTAAGAAACTAATGTACATAATAAACAGGATATTTTATAGGATTTTTATGGGTAGAATTTGCTCTTGCTAGATTATTTAATCATTATATTAAATATAATTTTTCGTTAGTTGGTTAAGTATCTTAAAGTGTAGTGCAGTAATGTTTTTATTGTTAAATAATATAAATAGGATTTGAGGGATAAATAGTGTTATATAAAAGTCCCAAGATAAGCGTTATAACCGTAACTTATAATTGTGAAGATACAATAGAATATACTTTACTGAGTTTGAAACAGCAGTTATACAAAGACTATGAACTTATAATTGTAGATGGTGGTTCAACAGATAGCACATTAAAAATTATCCATGAGTTTGATGATATTGTTAATGTCATGATTTCTGAGAAGGATAATGGTATATATGACGCCATGAACAAAGGAATAAAAATGTCCAAAGGAGAATTTATATTTTTTTTAAATGCTGGTGACATATTATATGATAATAATGTTTTGGTGAAAGTATCAGAATCGATGGATAATGGTTATGACATTATATATGGGGATGCAATATTTATAAAAGATAATAAGAAGTACTATAAAAGTTTTACATCCAAACCAGACCTTAAGTTTTTCTCAGTTGATACGATATGTCATCAATCTGTTTTTATTAGGAGTTCACTATTTCAAGAGATAGGTTTTTTTAATACTCGAGAAGTAATAATGGCGGATTATGAGTTCTTATTAAAAGCATTCCTAAGCAATAACAATACTTTCAAACATATAGACTATTATATTATCTATTATAATTTGGATGGAAAAAGCGCTCAAATAGGTCATTTTTATATAATGCTTAGAAGAATGCTTATTTTAAAGAAATATTTAGGATTTATAAAAAGCTTAAGATATATAGCATTTTCAATTTTGTATAAACCTGTTTATACTTTGAAATGGAAGAGGACTAAATAGTAGATTTAATACTTATATTATATTGAAATAAGGAGTAAAAATGAGTATTAAAGATTATAATAAATTAGATATAACATATACAGTTATTATATGTTCTCTGGCTAAGATCATGTTAGGGTACGTGGTATTTATTTTTGGATATGATTTCTTAAACGCCAATAAGTTTTTTACAGATGCAAAGACTATATACTCATTATACAATTCTTTCAGTAGTATTGGAGAATTGTTTAGATTTTCAATTAATGATTCTTTTGGAAACACGGCAAGATTGTATAGAATTATATTTTTTAACCTAAATTTGAGCTTTAATGAATTTGTTTTCTTCAATACTGTATTATATGTATTAATATTCTTTTTCTTAGTTTATGCAGTTAAAATTAAGTATAATAAGGACATATTTGTATTTTTTTGTGCATTTTATGTTTTTGATATAATATTTCTTTATATACCTTCTAAAGATATTTTTAATTTACTTCTAACTATTCTTTTTTTGAAGCTTTTGATAAATAGAAGTAGATATAGTTACATGATTATATTTTTATTATATGGTTTATATAGTTTGTTTTTTAGGAAATATTACATAATTATATTAATTGCATTTTACTTTTTGCTCTTATTAAGCAGAATAAACTTTGTCAAAAAGATGCTAGTTATTATTTTTACAATATCCGTTTTTTCTTTTATATTTATGAAAACTAGACTTTTTGATGATATAATTTATTTACGTTATTATTCGACATTAGTGCTGGGAGGATATACTAATACTCTTATTTCGGATGTATTCCAACAAATACCTGGTCAAAAAAATATTTTACTTTTTGTTTTAAATTATTTTATAAACTTAGTTAGAATTGTTATACCAATAGAAGTTTTGTGGAAATCTCTATCTCGAGGCATTATTTATGTGCCATTACAATTAGCGACTAATTTATTAATTTTATTATATATTAAGGTGGTTTCGAATTTTTATAAATTCAAGACAATTACTACTATACAGAAAACAGTTAAAATAAAAGAATATTATATTATTAAAAATATAGTAGTATATATCGTAAGTTTTTATATGGTTAGTGCATTATTTGAACCTGATTTTGGATCTTTTTTTAGGCACTCTACAAGCCTATTGCCTTTTTTATTTTACTTACTTTTTTCTGTGGATATTAGATCTATATTACGAACTTTTAAAATGGGTGAAATTTGCAATTCAAGAGTAAAATAAATGTTTTATAATAAAATCTATTTAAAATTTCAAGTTTTGGCTTTGAGTAAATAAGCTTCTTACTAACTTTAAGATAATAACAAGGGCGTCATAGACCTAATTCAATGAGTTTTTCTATCGCTAATGCTTTTCAATAAACTTGGTGCAATGCTACTGTAATGAATACATTATTTATTATATTTATGATTTTTATCTTAGAAATGGAGAATTTGAAATGAAAATTGTTCACATAACACAAGGAACAGTTGGAGGTACATTGGAATATTTTAAACTGCTACTCCCAAGATTGGTTAATAAGGATTATGATATAACAGTTGTATGTCCATCATATGGGCCTATGGCACAGGAGTTGAGGAATCTGAACATAAAAGTTCATTGTTTACATATGGAGAGAGAAATATCGCCATTTAAAGATATTAAATCTATACTTAATCTATATTCATGGCTAAAAATGAATAAATTTGATATTATGCATTTGCATAGTTCTAAAGCGGGTGCAATAGGGCGAATAGCTAATTTGATTATAAGAATGCCATGTGTGTATACACCGCATGGGTGGTCATTTGATATGAATGTTAGCAGATTCAAAAAAATAACTTATATACGCATTGAGCGAATATTATCTTATTTTACAGATAGTATTGTAGCAATATCTGACTATGAAAAATTTAATGCAATAAGTTGCAACATTACAAAGAATGAAAAGATTGCTTTAATAACTAATGGCATAGACTTAAACAGGTATATAAATAATAAAAATTGCTTAACTGACGTTAAGAAAAAATTAGGAATACCTAAGGATAGAAAAATTATAGGGATGGTTGCTAGATTAGCTGAACAAAAGGATCCTCTAACATTTATAAAAGTAGCAAGAAAGGTTTCGGATAATATCCCAAATGCTTATTTTATTTTAGTAGGAGATGGAGAATTAAGAAAAGAAGTTGAGGAGCAGATTATTTTTTATAATATGAAAGACAATGTATTAATCACTGGATGGGTTAATAATGTTAATGAGTGGATAAGTACCTTTGATATAGGTGTATTAACTTCACAGTGGGAAGGATTTGGGTTGGTTTTGGCTGAATATATGGCATCTGGAGTACCTGTTGTTGCAACAAGAGTTGGAGGAATACCTGATGTTATCTTAGATAGAGAAACCGGTACACTTGTAAACTGTGGAGATGTAGATAGCTTTGCAGAATCAATTATTGAATTATTAGAAGATAATGAATTAAGAAATAATTATGTTAAAAATGGCCTAAAAAGAGTACAATATGAGTTTAATATAGACCGTGTTGTTAAACAGCATGAAGAATTATATTATAGCTTACTAAATAAATAAAGGATGTAAAATAGTGACTAAGCTACGTAAATATCTCATTTACATAATAATGGCCACCTTTCCTATAATGAGCATTATTAATTTCAGTGGCAAATTCAAGTTTAATACTGCATTATCGGATGTTTTTATAATATTATTTTTTGCAATATTAATATTTGACATAAAGAACATAAAATTTAAGGAATTTTTCAAATACTGGTGGTATTTTATTGCTTTGATAGCCACTGCTGTATTTTCATATTTTGTTTCTGTAAAATCTGCTTCTATAGTACACGGCAGCATTGCCAGCATTTTCAGCGAAGTAATTAAGTTCGGGATAGTAGCAGTATATTTTTATGTAGGATATAACAGCTTCAATGATAAAATAAGCTTCAAAAAGGTACTTTTATCTTGGATTGTTGGGCTTTGGCTTACGATCATAACAGGTATAGTGTTCCAAGTAAGCTATTGGTCTGGTAAGAATATCAATTGGCATAATACATTGACTGATAACTCACGGCTCCTTGGAGGATTTACCGATGCAAATCTTGCAGGTACATATCTTACTTTATCATTCTTTTTGGTTATTTTGTATTACAAGGTTAGTGAAGGAAGGTTTAATAAGTGGTTTAGCATTATTACCATGGGATTTACCGCCTTATGTATTTTTCTCACTCAATCAAGAGGCTCAATGGTAGGCTTTATTATTTCTGCAGGTTTGTTTGCATTATGGAATATTCGCAAGCTATATAAAGCTTTAATATTATTATTGCCTATCTGTTTTGTATTATATTTTGGCTTCTTTGATATAGATTATACATTTTTGAATTCCGGATTGACTGATAGCATTTCAGACAGAATAGAGCTTGCAGCTAATGGGCAGGAGCAATTTATAATTCGTAAGAATCTATCTTTTGCTTCTGTAATGATGGGGTTAGATCATCCGTTACTGGGAGTCGGCAGAGGCAATTTTACGCTCAACTCAAAGCAATATATTGATAAAATATATGATAAAAGAGATGACCTTATATACTCAGAAAGCTTGAGATGCATACCACATAATACTTTTGCTGGCATGTTTGCTGAAATGGGTATAATAGGGCTTTCGATATTTAGCTCTCTTTTTGTTATTTTATTTATAAAATTATTTAAAAAAAGAAACGGTTTAAATAACATTATAATTTTTGCATTAATTGCATTTTTAGTTGAATCTCTTGTATTAAACCTTGAAAATTTCCGGGGATTATGGCTACTGATCGGTATATGCTTTGCTATTCAAAAGACTGATATTTCGGTTGAATGGAGAACGGAAATTAAAGTTAAATTTGACAAATGGTTTGTTATATATTTAACACCTTTGATAATAATAAGCAGTATAGTATTTATAGATACTGCAAGAAAGACACCTGAAAGGGTTGTACTTGCTGATAAACCTTTTATTACATACATAAATAATGTAAGAAAAGATCATAATTATTCACTTGTATATAATATTAAAAGTATTGGAAATGAAGAAGACAATAGTAAGATAAGGGTTTATGAAGTCAGTGGTGATAACGAAAGACTATATAAGGAATATGAGTACTGGAAAGTAAATGGCATTGGCAAGATCATTTTAAACCCTTCTGAGAATATAAATGGTTACAAAATAGAGTGGACTGGCCTATATAATAAGAGCACAAGAACTATTTTAAAGGAAATGTACTATATAGATAAAAATAAAAAAATCCCTTTAATCAATTACAGGTTTTTGCCGAAGTCACTCGAAAAGATATTCAATGATAATGATTGGTTATGGATTAGAGATGAAAAACCATATAAAAACCAAACATTTAAATTAGGAAAAATTGCAGGAGGTTTTTTTGAGTTATTAGAAGTAAATTTAAAAAAGCAAGATGGCACTGAAAATATTACTTTCAAATTTAAAGCTCTGAAACCCATTGACAAAAATTACGATATAGTGTTAGAAGTGTATACTGATAATATTAATAATGTATTAAATTTTGACAGTAAAAACAAATTTACTCAAATATATCCAATTACTCCTGTTACTACTACATGGAAAACCGGTGAAATTTATGAATTTACTGTTCCTTTCAAAGGGAAAAATGCAGAATATTATGTAAGTGCTTATATCAGTGGTTTTCCGGAGGATAAAATTGAGATAGGGAAATTGAGCCCTGACGGTCTTTCAATATCAGACTATTTAAATAACATAAAGAATAATCAAATTGTGATATTATCAGTTATGGATGAGGGCGCTTCTGCATTGGATCCTGAGTTTTACAAAGCTATAAATAAACTTGGACTAAAAGCTGATTTAAAGGGTAAAGTCAGATGGAGCTACATCGGAATAACAGGTAAGGTAGATGGTATTACTCCTTTTGAAGTGCTTAAAAATGAAAAGATAAGCATCAATTATAAAACAGGAGATAAGCTTGGAGAATTTCAGCTGCCATTTGATCTGTTTGTTGAAAGCGCCGGGTATTCAAGTGGTAACACTTCATCAATTATAATAAACGGAAAAGAGTATTCAAAAAAGCAAAGAGGAATTAATATAGTAGTTTATGATATAGAACAAGGTAAAGTAATCGACAGTATCAATTTTGATACATATATTTCGATTTATAAATAAATATCAAGTAAGTAGTAACTGTTTGTAAATGAGCCATTATAAATATAAGTTAAGTTTACTATTTAAATTTGTAATTTAAACTTAATATTACAGGATTTGATAGGTTTCTGATTTAATAGTATAATTATAGTAAACTTATTACATTTTGTTGCAGAGGATGAACAAAAATGAATAGGAATAAAGCGAAAATTATAAAAACATTTTCTGCTTTAATAGATATATTGTTGATTTTCTTGGCATATTATATTGCATATCGTATACGTAATACCCTATTTGTTGAAAAATACGATGTCATGCCAAACTTTGAGAAATATTTATGGGTATTGCCAATAATAATACCAACATGGATTATTTGTATGTATGTTGCTAAAGGATATGAGTTTGGCAGTTGGAAGAATTATTTCAGTAGTATTTTTAAAGTATTAATATCAATAGCGCTTAGTATTGTTATTGTAACTGCAAGTTTATATTTTAAAGGGGATATAAGTCATAGCCGATTGTTTTATGGACTTTTTTCTATCGTTGCATCCATACTTATTATTTTAAACAGAACCGGATTTAGATTATTTATAATATCGTTAAGCAAAAATAAAAAAAATCATAAGAGAGTACTCGTGGTGGGTACACAAACGAGGGCAGCTAAGTTTACTGAGTACATACAACAGAATCCGGAGCTTTTAATTCATATAATAGGATATGTAAGGGTATCCGGAGGCAGAGCTTTTGGAAACATAAATGTTCTAGGAAGCTTGGATAACTTGACAAAAATATTAAAAAATAATGTAGTTGATGAAGTAGTATTTGCTCTACCCAGAGATTATATCGGTCAGGTAGAACCGTATGTTATGCAATGTGAAGAAATGGGGCTAACTGTTAATATAGTTGTAGATTTATATGATTTAAAACTGAGCAAGACTCAAATAAATAAAATTGGTTCATTGCCTGTAGTAACATATCATACTGTATCACTTGATGAATGGCAGCTGTTTTTTAAAAGAGTGCTCGATATCATTGGTTCTATAGTAGGATTGATAATTACAGCAGTAGTTTTTATTTTCGTTGCACCAGCTATACTGATTGAATCTCCCGGGCCTATCTTTTTCTCTCAGAAAAGAGTAGGTAAAAATGGTAGGGTATTTAAATGCTATAAATTCCGTTCGATGTATATGGATGCGGAAGAAAGAAAAAAGGAACTCCTTGATAAAAATCAGATGAAAGGAGCAATTTTTAAAATTAAGGATGACCCCAGGATAACAAAAGTCGGCAGGTTTATTCGAGCAACTAGTATTGATGAATTACCTCAGTTTTGGAATGTATTGAAAGGTGATATGAGCCTTGTAGGAACTAGACCTCCGACTCTTGATGAAGTAGAAAAATATGAAAATTATCATTGGAGAAGGTTGAGCATAAAACCTGGAATTACAGGGTTATGGCAAGTAAGCGGCAGAAATGAGCTTAATGATTTCGATGATATTGTTAAATTGGATACAAAATATATAGACAACTGGTCTATATGGCAAGATATAAAATTAATCTTTAAAACCATGCAGGTTGTAATCACAAAAAAAGGAGCATGCTAGTTTATTTACACATGTTATTCAAAAAACAGATACATCACAATTATATAATATTGCTTTGCCATATTTACTTGAAAGCCGGATGTCATGTTTCACATTAACAAAGCGTCCGGCTTTTTGCATGTACGTATATTGGCTGATTTATTTACTTAAATACATATAATTATTTGTATAAAATATAAATTATCTGAAAGATAATTCTTTACCCATACACTATAATTATTATATAATAAACTAATGCTATGTTTTTTGTACAATATTACTTTGTATGGAAAAAACTATTCCATTGTGTTTTAGATTTAAATAGGTTAATCTAGAGATACAATGCAGATTTTGAAGTGCTATATCAGATTGTTATAATTAGACTTATAACTTGAAATTTACATATCAAAAAGTGAGGAAAGCAGATGAAATTAAGCTTGGCAAAACCCGACATAACTCAAAAAGAAATAGATGCAGTAGTGGAAGTAATGAAATCGGGTGTTTTAAGTATTGGGCCTCGAATAAAAGAATTTGAGAAAAAAGTTGCTGAATATATCGGCGTAAAGCATGCTATTGCTGTGAACAGCGGTACCAGTGGTTTGCATTTGCTTATACGTGCGTTGGGAATAAAAGAGGGAGACGAGGTTATAACAACTCCTTTTAGTTTTATATCTTCTTCAAATTGCATTCTGTTTGAACGTGCAAAGCCTGTATTCGTGGACATAGATCCTTACACACTCGATATTGATATAAACCGGATTGAAGAGAAAATAACCGATAAAACGAAAGCTATACTTGCAGTTGATGTTTTTGGGCATCCGGTGGATATAAAAAGATTAAGGGCCATAGCTGACGAATATGGGCTTAAGCTCATAGAGGATGCGTGTGAAGCTCTGGGATCTGAATATGACGGGATCAAAGTCGGTTCGATGGCAGACGGAGCGGTATTTGCTTTCTACCCCAACAAACAAATCACAACAGGTGAAGGCGGCATGATAGTTACTAACAGCGATGAAGTTAATGCTTTATGCAGAAGCCTGAGAAATCAGGGAAGAAGCAAATGTGGGCTTTGGCTTGAACATGAGTATCTGGGTTACAATTACAGAATGAACGAACTCAGTGCGGCTATAGGCTCTGTTCAAATGGACAGGCTGGATGAAATAATCAAAAAAAGATGCATGGTTGCAAATATGTACAATGAAGCTTTGTCCGGTATAAAGGGCATTACACTTCCGTATATATCTCCAAAAGTAACCGTAATGAGCTGGTTCGTTTATGTAATAAGGCTTGAAGATGATAAAAAACAGGCTCAGATGATGCAGCATCTTATCGATTCCGGAATATCATGCAGACCTTACTTTTCACCTATTCATCTTCAAAAATACATGGTAGAACAGTTCGGATATACTGAAGGCAGTTTTCCTGTCGCTGAAAAAGCCGGACGGACCTGTATAGCCCTTCCATTTTATAATGATATGTCTGCTGATGAGATAGAATATATAGCTGAAAAAATAAGGGAAGGCTTGTCTTAAAGTATATCAGGGATAACTGTATGTTTCTGTGATTATTTTATGATACATTTCCTGGTGTCCTGCAGCAGAATTTATCACAAAAGAGGGTACATCAGCTTCGGAGATGTAATTAAACATTATTGATGACTGAATATCCATTATGTAAACAAACACGAGATATTATAAAAATTCTGATTTTCAATGCAATTTATTAGTTGCTTAGTGTATAGATTAAATAATTTGTTCACAAAGTCAAAATAAATTTAAATAAAACGTTGATATTGAAACATCATGAATGAAATGATATAATCTACATGCTAATAATTGTACGGTTTAATATGATTGATTTTGAATTAACGTTTATGATATATATGATAAATTTAAAAATATGTTTGGCATTAAATTGATACATTCTTATTCAAAATAATATGGATTATATACCTTAATTGATGTTAATCGAACACTAAATTCTGTTTTACATTAAGTTGTTTATATGATTAATAAACCTATAAATATTTTGGAGGGATTATGTTGAATAAAAAACTCAGAAATAAATGCCTTTATGGATGTACTATAGCTATGCTGTTTGTTTTTATGATGCTTTCTGCAGGATGCAGTTTGGATAAAAATAGTAGTCCATCAACCACAAAGTATGGAACTACTTATGATGAAGTGGGAAGAATTATTGACAATGATATAAGTGAAAAAATAAGAGCTGAAGAAAGCCTGATTGCGGGACAGCTCACAATATCCGGAGATATTGTAAATGTTTCTATGGTAGCAAAGGATGATGCAAGTAAGAAGGATATAAAGTCCGTTGGAGATAAATACTTAAATATTGCTAAGAAAAAGTATAAAGATAAAAAGATATGGGTACAGATAGTGCAAAAGGATCAGAATGTGTACAACGAAAAGAAATAACATAAATACAATTCAACATAATGAATAACCGATGTTTGAATATACGCCGGATCACTTATTTTTGTAAATTAAGTAGATACCGGCTGTTTTATTATATAAGCAAATATTTACCAGGCCGGATATTCAAATTAATTTACCAATTTAAATAAACAATGATATAATGTAAATATAAAAGTCTGCAATATCTCCGCAAAAAATAAGTTAATAATTTAATAGGGGGAAGATTCTGTGAGTAAAAAAATACTGATTGTTGATGACGAAAAAAACATAGTAGATATACTCAGATATAATTTACAAAAAGAAGGGTTTGAAACAATAGAGGCCTATGATGGTGAAGAAGGCTTGAAAATGGCTTTGGAATGTAAACCTGATCTTATACTCCTTGATATAATGCTTCCCAAAATGGACGGATTTGATGTGTGCCGTAAGATAAGGCAAACCCTTTCCACGCCTATATTAATGCTTACTGCAAAGGAAGAAGAAGTAGATAAAGTTCTGGGACTTGAAATGGGAGCGGACGATTATATTACAAAACCGTTCAGCCCCAGAGAGTTGATGGCCAGAGTAAAAGCCAATTTGAGAAGAACTGCCAGTGAGTTCGCATCCGGTACATCAAGCGGAAATATAATAAAACGAGGAAGCTTAACTATTGATGTAGACAGATATGAGGTTAAAAAAGACGGCAAAGTTCTTGAACTTACATTAAGGGAGCTTGAACTTCTGAAATTCTTGGCTTCGCAGCCAGGACAGATATTTTCAAGGGAAGTTCTTCTTGAAAAAGTATGGGGTTACGAGTACTATGGAGACTTAAGAACTGTGGATGTAACAATAAGCAGGTTAAGGGAGAAGATAGAAAACGATCAGGGAAACCCTGAATACATAATCACTAAGCGCGGTGTAGGTTACTATTTTAATAATAAATAGAGCTTAGCATGTATTAGTATAATTGATAATTTGAAATGAGTATTAAATACGTATACATTTGACATAGATTGGTACATAAACCTTAATATCTCTGTATTTTTATATCGTTTACATCTGATTCTAATTTTTAATCGTCAATTTATTAATTCTCAATTTTATTTGCGGGGTCTGAATTATATGTTAAAAAGCCTTCAGTGGAGACTGGTAAGCATATTCATTTTATTTGCAATAGTATTGATTATTGTAATAGGGGTAGTATTGAACTTCAGGGTTCAGGCATCGTACTATGAATCGTTTAAAAACGGAATAGAAAACGGTTTTGAAAACTGGGAAAATGCTAAGTGGAAGGGTGATATAAGCCTTGCCACAATGGAAGATGTGGAAGAAGCTTTAAAAAGCGGCGATGCCAGAATGTATTTTTACTTAATCAGCGACTATCGTTCATATACTTTGTTAAACAGCAATGCCAGTGAAATAATAGACACTTCATATGATTATTCAAACACATCCAAAAGCGCGTTCCTTAATCAAATTCTTACATCTAAAAATGTACTCAGCGTATTAAAAGGTTCAAAGGTCGGTGACAGCGGAAATTTGATCTATGCTGATGACAGTGCCTTTTTCGATTATGCCTGCAGAGTCAAGCTGAAAGACGGAGACTATATATTCTATTTCCGTTATGACAGGGAAGAATGGCGCAAAACCATCGATGATTTGAATAAAAACATTATGAGCAGCCTTATAGCTGCCATTGCAGCTTCATTTATATTTGGCTATGTTCTGTCAAAAACGATAACCGTACCTGTTGTAAATATAATGCATAAAGCAAAGGCTATAGCAAGCGGCAATTTCGGACAGCCCCTTTCTGTGCGTTCCCATGATGAGATCGGTGAGCTTACCAATACTTTCAACTATATGGCCAGAGAATTAAAGAAGACTATGGTGGAAATCTCCAGTGAAAAGAGCAAAGTGGAGACAATTCTGTACAATATAACGGACGGGGTAATTGGCTTTGATCTGGAAGGCAGGATAATTCATATAAACCCTGCTGCCAAAAATATGCTTGAAATTGACGATGTGGAAGGTACATTCAATGACTACTCTAAGAAATATGATTTCGGTATAACACTTGAAGATATATTATACCTTGGTTCCACAGGCAGTAAAGAAAAAATGATCAGAGTGGGAGACAAATATATAAATGCATATTTTGCATTGTATTCAGACAGAGAAAAGAATATAGAAGGTATAGTAGTAGTACTGCAGGACAATACCAAGCAGCAGAAAGTTGAAAATATGAGGAAAGAATTTATTGAAAATGTCTCACATGAATTAAAAACTCCGCTCACATCAATAAAGAGTTATGCTGAAACCTTGCTCGACGGAGCGATGGAAGACAAGGAAACAACCAAAAGATTTTTAGATGTTATAAATTCTGAGGCTGACAGAATGAACAGAATAGTAAAGGATCTTCTGCAGCTTTCCAGCTTGGATAATATTAATAGCAACCCGAATGCCAGAATGGCGTTAAAGCTTACAAAGATATCTTTTGTGGATCTGGTTAAAAGCTGCGTTGACAGGATGAATATGGAAGCAAGGGCGAAGAAACAGAAGCTTGAATGCTATGTAATTGGGGATATACCGGACATAATGGCAGATCGGGACAGGATGGAACAGGTTGTTCTTAATATAATCAGCAATGCAATAAAGTATACACATGAGAACGGTGAAATTATAGTGTATATTGGTATTATATATAATGAAATATATATGAAGGTGTCTGATACGGGAATAGGAATACCTGAAGAAGATTTGTCGCGGGTATTTGAGCGTTTTTACAGGGTAGATAAAGCCCGTTCAAGACAAATGGGAGGAACAGGACTAGGGCTTGCCATTGCCAAAGAAATAGTTGAAGTTCACGGCGGAAGTATTTCAATAAAGAGCGAATACGGCAAGGGAACGGAAGTAACCATTAAGTTGCCAATTGTTACTGAAAATTAAACGGGATGTAATGGAATTGTAATATTATTTGTTGTATAATTAAATTAAGCAACGGAGTTTTTATTGAAGAAGAAATGGAGGTGCTCCATATTGATGAAAAAAAGTATAGCTTTCATGCTTTTAGTTATATTTTGTTTTTGCTCATTAACTACTGTAGTTAATGCTACTGGTGAACAGGATTTACCGGTTCCTTCGATTTTATATGATAAGAGTTTAAGCAGTACAAGTCAGTTTTTGGTGAAAATATTAAGACCTGAAGGAAATGAAACTGTTATTAAGAAAACGTATATTACATCAGGTATTGCCCTTCAAAAAGACCTGATTGTTCAGATATTAAGAAAAAACAATGAAGGAAATTATGAAAAGATATATACACGTGAAGGCAGAAGTAACTGGGAAATAGGGCCATCCGGATTATTTATGAAAGAGATACAGCTTAATACCGGACCTAACAGGCTTCGCATAGCTGTATATAAAAAGGGTGAAGATCCGGTACCGGGAACTAATTGCCAGATAAGCGATTTTACTGTAACGCTTTTATCTGAGAAAATAATAAATGATATTTTCAATATTAATATTTAATCGTATTATGATAAATATATAAGGTACAAATTATGAAGCTAAGGTTTGGTGAAAAGCTAAAGAATTTCGTATTAGTTCTGCTAATAATATTGAGTCTGATACAGGTAGGAATCCTATGGAATTATTATAACCATGGGTTTCCTATTAATTTTATATATGCAATTTTACCATTTGGGGATGATGAAGAAGAAGACAGGCTTGACAGCCAATATGCTGAGCTTCTGAAGCCTTATAACATCATTATATCTTCCGGATTTGATGAGGGAAAATATATAATTAACAGGTCAGCTGATGAAGAAAACCTATGGAATGGTTTATGGTCCGATGCAAAGTCATATATGCTATCAGCAATAGAAAGCAATCCTGAGACCTATGACAAAAGTAAATGGCTGGAGGTCTTGAACAAGGCAGGATTTATTTTTGAGTATAAAACAAGTGTAGATTCCGAAATTTTTAACAAATGGGTTTTAAAAAATAAAAGCGGCTATGCAAGTACCTATAAAAGTGTCTATAAGATAGCGCTTATACCTAATGACGGTGTAGATGAAATAACTGACAATATGGTTTTATATGTGTATGACGGCAATGACAATGATGCCAAGATATATAGATATTCTTTGAAAGTCAATAAATCTCATATTGATTATATAAAATCAAGAGATGAATATAAGACTGATATCATAGACAAGTATACTAGTGATACCTCTCAAAATTACAGGTTTGCTTATGAATTGTTTAAAGATGTAGCATATATACGTCAGGATATGTTGATAAAAACAAACGACCAGTCTACAGAAATCAAAACAGTTGATAGTTATTTACCAAACGGCTTGGTAATTCAGGATTCGGATAATGCTGATATACAGTCCAGAGTATCCAATATAATACTAGGCAGTGATAAAACGAAGGGTTATGAAACCGGTGTGAGTATTGATGGTGCTATTACGGTCTTCAATATAAATAATGTTTATACTATATATAAAAACGGACTTGTCGACTATATCTATAAAAGTGCAACTCAGGAAAGCAATCGGGGGAAAATAGCCGATGCTTTTGAAAAGGCAGTCAGTTTTATAAATTCAATTAATAAAAATGAACTTTTAACGGGCGTCAAACTATATATTTCAAATATTGAGCAAAATGACGATTCTTATACTTTTTCATTTGATTACAGAATAAATGCAAACGGTCTTCCCATAGCTGTAGATGAGAACGGAATAAAGAATGCCATAGTGATAAAGGCAAACGGCAGCAGGGTACTTTCGTGCCAGTGGCTTTTCAGGGTTTTTACAGCTTCAGAAGAGGAAAATAGCTATAAGATCGCAAAATTTGATGTTCTGCTTGATGCGATTATAAAAAATAATCCCGCAATTGAGGAAGCTATAGATAATCCTGACAGTGAGTTTGTAATAAATGACATATCTCCGGGGTATATACTGAAAAATACAAATAGTTATTACACTGATAATATTAAACCTGAATGGATTGTTAATGCGGCTTCTGCGGATGATAAGCATAAGATGGTACATCTAAAAATGGAAGAGGGAATACAGGAGTAATTTATGGATTGGTCTAAAGTTAAAAATATTTTAATAATTGTTTTTATTGGCTTGAATGTTTTCCTGTTCTCTTTTGTTATAAACATAGGAGAAGGAAAGGATGTATCTGAGTCTAATTTAAAAGATGCTGAAATAGCATTGAATAAAAATGGAGTTGAATTAGAATGCAAGATTCCGTCATATGCAGATCAGGCAGAAAAAGCAGTGAAGGCCGAATACTCAATAGATCAATCTAAAGTATTCAATGTTCTTATGGACAGTAATGCAAAAGTTGATGGGAATATTGAATATAATAAGGAATATAAATATGATGAAAAAATTATTGTTTTTATAGATAAAAACCAATTCAAATATACTAATTCTAAACCTGATGACGATAATATTAATATTACATCTGTATCTCAGGCAGATAAATATATTAATCCGATTTTAAAAAAAATGGATTTATCCTTATCCGGTTTCAAATTGGATAGGTCTTTAGTTAATGAAGACGGAAGCATAACTTTGATTTATGTTGAAAGCTACAATAAAAATATAAGTATATTTGACAGCAGGATCCTGGTAAATATAAATTCGGACGGGATCAAAGAGATTCAATGTACTTTGAATAAAATAGAAGCAAAAGGTGAGCCTACCCAAACTATTTCAGCATATCAGGTATTATTAAGGAACTTTAATGTAAGCGGAACTGTCATAAAAGATATTAAGTTTGGTTACAAAGCGGAAAGTAGCGAACAAAATGCAAATATTTATTTGCCGGTATGGAGGATACGCCTGGGGGACGGCAGCGAACATTTTTTTGATGCTTTTACCGGAGATAAAATAAAATAAAATGCTGACATTTGTCTGCATTTTATTTTATTTTATTTTATTTTATACAAGTATCATTTTTTAATTTATAATGATATAATAAATTTTATGAGTGTATTTTGCTATAGAAAAGAAAGTAGGTGTAACTATTGAGTAAGCTGCTGATTAATGGGGGCAGGCCTTTGCATGGAGAGGTTTACATAAGCGGATGTAAAAATTCTGCGGTAGCTTTGATTCCTGCCGCATTATTAGTGGATGGATCTTGTACCATAGAAAATATACCGAATATAAGTGATGTAATAATACTTTTGGATATAATAAAATGCATGGGTGGCAGTTTTACATATATCGATAAAAATACTGTAACTATAGATACTACAAATATTAGTGACCATAGAGCAATATTTAACTGTATGAAAAAGTTAAGAGCATCCTATTATATGCTCGGAGCGTTATTAGGCAGGTTTGGGAAAGCTGAAATCGATTTCCCGGGAGGATGCGATTTCGGATTTCGTCCTATGGATCAGCATATAAAAGGTTTTGAGGCCATGGGAGCTAAGATAGATGTTGAACATGGGATAATAAATGCAACTTCTGAGGGATTAACCGGAGCGCATATTTATCTTGACGTGGTAAGCGTCGGAGCGACTATTAATCTAATGCTTGCGGCTGTAAAAGCTGAAGGAATAACAACTATTGAAAATGCAGCCAAAGAGCCTCATATTGTTGATGTAGCAAATTTCTTAAATGCTATGGGCGCGAATATCAGAGGTGCCGGAACTGATATTATTAAGATCAAAGGTGTTGAGAAGCTAATAGGAGGTAATGTTCATTGCATTATACCTGATCAGATAGAAACAGGAACATTTATGATAGCAACTGCCGCTACAAAAGGCGATGTTACGATAGGAAATATTATACCGAAACATGTGGAATCTTTGACAGCTAAGCTTTTAGAAATGAACGTTGGGGTAGAGCAGGGAGAAGACAGTATAAGAGTATATAATAAAGGCCCTATAAATAAAGCAAATATTAAAACCTTGCCATATCCTGGTTTCCCCACTGATCTGCATCCTCAGATGGCAGTATTATTGTGCATGGCAGAAGGGGTCAGTACTATTACTGAAGGTGTTTGGGATTTACGCTTCCAGTATGTTGATGAGCTTAAACGTATGGGGGCTAATATAAAGGTAGAAGGACGAATAGCTGTTATCGAAGGCGGAAAGAAAATAACAGGGGCTAAAATCCGTGCTATGGATTTAAGGGCAGGGGCTGCGTTGGTTATCGCTGCTCTGGCGGCAGAAGGACAGAGTGAAATAAGCGGCGTAAATTATATAAACAGAGGATATGAAAACCTGGATAAGAAGTTTGCAAGCCTCGGAGCGGATATAGTTACAGTTAATGATAATGAGTGAATTTATTAGTTCAGAGTTCAGTGTTGATAATTGATGACTGGATGCGATGTTTAAAGTAAAATGTAGACGGTAATTTTATATTTGAAGTTAAGAATTTTGCAATGTATCTTTAATTACAGGCTATATACTAATAATAGACAGGGAATTATAAATTACGAAACACAAGTAAAGTTGAAATTAGGAATTATCTGTTCAAGATTGATAATTCTAAGATTCATAAGATTCATAGTTAATATATTGTTTGTTAATTGAACAATGAACTACAGACTACGAATGATGAGCATAAAATGCGAAGCATTCCAAAAGCATATATAGGAGTTAAACCACACATGATAAAGTTTTGTACATTGTTTAGCGGTAGCAGTGGAAATTGTATATTTATCAGTACAGATAAATCAAAGATTCTTGTTGATGCCGGGATGAGCTTAAAAAAGATTACTGAGGCTCTTGAAACAATGGGCGAAAATCCATGTGAGCTGGATGCGGTCCTGATTTCCCATGAACATATTGATCATATCAGAGGTGCGGGTATATTATCGAGGAAATTAAATATACCAATATATGCGAACAGCAATACATGGAATGCTATGAAAAGTGCCATTGGAAATATTAAAGATGAAAATATAAAGTGTTTTGATACGGAAGAAGGATTTGAAATAAAAGACATTTTTATAAAGCCTTTTAGTATACCTCATGATGCGGTTGAACCGGTTGGCTTTAATTTTTTTGCCTGCGAAAAAAAGGTTACTGTAGCTACAGATATCGGACATGTTACGAATGGATTAATAAATGCGTTGGATGAAAGTGATTTTGTGCTTTTAGAGGCAAATCACGACAGAGAAATGGTGAAAGTGAGTTCTTATCCATGGAATCTTAAACAGAGGATTCTTGGAGATGACGGTCACTTGTCAAACGAAATGGCAGGTAAGGTAGTTGCGCATCTTGCTGAAAAAGGCACGAAGATGTTCATGCTCGGCCATCTCAGCAAGGAAAACAACTTCCCTGAACTGGCATTTCAGACTGTGAGCAATGAGCTGGCAAAGAAAAAAATTAAGGCAGGTACTGATGTTTTTCTTGAAGTAGCTCTGCGGGACAGGGCCAGCAGTATGGTGACGTTGAAGTAGGTAGTCATAAATGGGTAGTCTAAAAATAATTGGTAGGGAAGGCAGGAAACGCTTGTCTTGAGTGCCTTCGAAGTTTTTTCCGCTTTTGACCGATCAAATTGGGGGAAAAGCCGCTTTTCAAAATGGGACATTTCTCAGCGAGGATGACCCGCGTCAGCAGAGAAGTGTCGCATTACATTATGACCGTCGCGGAAGTTGTTAGGGTCGGTGAAAACCTTCGAATACACTGGGCGATAGAAAAACATTCCTTTGGCGGTCGGCGCAAATTCGCCATCCGTGGTTCAGGTTGCGCCAAAAATGACATCGTGTCATTTTTACTGCGTCGTCTGTTTTTATATCGAGTGTATTAGCGAAGCTTTTCAAAGGCTTATAAGCGAGTTTATAGTAATTTAGAGTTAAGCTTTTAATATAAGGATTAACTATGAAATATAAACCATGAATTGTTAATAATAAACTATGAATAGGTAAGGCTGGACTAATTTCGGAGGGTAATTGGTGAAGATAACTGTTATTTCTGTAGGTAAATTAAAGGAGAAATATTTGAAAGACGGTATTGCGGAATATTGCAAGAGGCTTTCGAGATTTTGTGATATAGAGATGATTGAAGTACCTGATGAACAGGCGCCTGAAAATTTAAGCGCGCTTGAGGAAGAGCAGCTTAAAAAGAGGGAAGGCGACAGAATAAGAAAAAAGATAAAAGACGGTTCTGTTGTCATTGCCCTTGATGTCAAGGGAAAACAACTAAGTTCAGAGGAATTGGCTGCAAAGCTTAATTCTTTTTTCATTTCCGGCAAATCTGCCATTACGTTTATTATTGGAGGATCCTTAGGGTTGGATGAAGAACTTCTAAGGCAATCTGATTTTAGACTTTCTTTTTCAAAAATGACATTTCCACATCAGCTTGCAAGATTAATGTTGGTAGAGCAGATATACCGTGCGTTTAAGATAAATCACGGTGAAACGTACCATAAATAATATCAGGTGGAATTAAAACTTAAATGAATAGTATATTTGAGTATTATGCATTATAGGGAGAATGATAACATGGATTATCGTAGTTTAATGAAGCTTGAATACATAGAGCTTTTGGACTAACTGAGCCTGCTACGAACAGTTTGAGAATGTATTTTGCCCGATGTAAAGTAAGTGATAAACCTGAAGATTTATTAATTAGAGATAATAATATTAATGGTGCTTGTCAAGTTACTATTGATATAGATTCGCCAATTTAACAGCTGGATTTTGAATCTTATATAGCTTATTCTATAACAAAAACGGGTCATTTACTTCATGGGACGATTATGAGTTATTTGAATGTAAAAGCATTCAGGATTTATACAAAATCAAGGTATTTGAATCTTATAAAGGAACATACTTTTGTACATCAAGTATGTGGAGATGTACATCCACCTTTAATGCATTATGGAATCGTACGCTTAAATCATATTGTTAACATTGTTACAACAGTTACACCAAGTATAATAGAAATTGGGAAACCAATAAATGTTGATAAGTTATTTAGAAATTTAGCTTGATAAAAAAGGAACTGAAATCATAAATGAATTCAAAAAACTGAAAAATTAGTGTTGTAATATGGAAGAAATAGTGAAAGGAGAAAGGGACCAATGAAAGTATTTGTTGTTTATTGTCATCCGAGCAGAAACAGTTTTACCTATCAGTTGAAGGAAGAGTTTTTAAAAGGATTAAAGGATGCAAATCATGAATTTATAGTTTCTGATTTGTATCAAATGAATTTTAATGGGGATATTTCAGAGGAGGAATACGAAAGAGAAGCTTTCTACAGAACGGATATACCTGTACCGGAGGATGTTCTTATAGAACAGAGAAAAATTCAGGAATCAGATGCGATTGTATTCATTTATCCGGTTTTTTGGACAGAAGCTCCCGCAAAATTGGTAGGCTGGTTTGATAGGGTTTGGACATGCGGATTTGCTTATGATCCTAATCCTCAAATGAAGACTCTCAAGAAAGCATTATTTATATTAAGTGCCGGAAATACATTGAAATCCCTTGAAGAAACAGGTGAAGCCCATGCCATGCGGATAGTTATGTTAGGAGACAGGATAAAAAACAGAGCAATTGAAAAGAAATGGTAATATTGGACGGAACTACTCATTGGGATGAGGAATTGCGAGAGAAGAAAATTAAAGAACACCTTAAAACAGCATATAATTTAGGTTTTAACTTTTGATTGCAAGTTCATGATAAAACAGAATATGAAAACTTGCTAAGAGATATCAATTAATGATATCTCTTAGCTTTACAAGTTAATAAACCTTTTAGTAAATAAGACATCAACTTATGCGTTGAATAATAACAGCCCTTTAAATATAAGTATATTATGGAGATTATTTACTGCGGCTAATATAGAACTTTTGATGTTACAGTGATTCATTATGTACTATGGAGTGGTTTTTTTATTTGTTTACTAGGCTCAGTTTATCTGCTATCTTTTCCATTAAACCGATTATTTCTTTGGACAATATTTCCGCTTTGTTATATAAATCTTGAGCTTCGGCTTTTTTGTTATACTTGATAGCCTCAATTACTTTGTCACCTATAAGATGAAATTCATGATGAATTTTACCTACCTGCTTCCAGTCTTCAATTATTTCTGTGTAATTTATACGTATGATATTGTAGAAATGTCCGAAAGCACATTTTTTTGAATTTGTTTGCAGAGGATAAATGCGCATTTCATCAACAGAAGTTTTTAGTACCTCTATCCATTTTGTATGAGCATTAACCGCTTTTTTTATTACATCCAGTATTTCTTCCTTTGTTATCGCATGAGCACCACCTTCAAGACTTTCAAACATAACATTTAGTATATCAGATAACCGATTATCAATTTGAGATATTTGCCCTGCAAATTTTACACTCTCAATGGCATCTTCATGTATGCTTTGGGCCATATTGCTAAGTTTTTCTGCATCCTGGCTGGAAGCTTCCATCGCATGATTTATTTCACCCGTCGCAATTTTTATTCCATGCATAGACTCATTGATTATACCGATATTATTGATTACATTATTGAGCATACCTACATTTTTACTAACGGTATCTGATACTGCTTCTATTTTTTCGCTCATCTGAGAAGATGAATGAAGCGTATTGTTTAAACTTACTTTGCTTTCTTCAGCCGCATTTTTAATACTGTTTACAAACTGCATCATGCCTTTAAGCTCTTGTTTTGTATCATCGGCTAATTTTCGGATTTCTTCTGCTACAACTGCAAATCCCTGTCCGTTTTCGCCTGCTCTTGCAGCTTCAATTGCAGCATTTAAAGCTAAAAGATTTGTTTTTCCGGCAATGTCCTGAACACTGTTTACAACATTTTCAACCTTTGCTGCCAGTTCTATTAGATGCTGGATTTTGTCAATCATAATCCTATTATCATGGACTACACTGTCTTTGAAGGATTGTAGCTCCTCTAAAAGGCTCATACTTTCATCATTTTTCTTTACCAGTAGTTCACTTTCACTTGATAGACTGCTTAAGGTTTTTGAGGTAGATGCGATAACATTATTAACTTCATTCATATTAGCGGTTATTTGCTCTACAACTGCCAAGTTAGATTCACTAACAGTTGCCATTTCCGAAGCGAAATCTGTTAACTGATTTGAAATGTGGGTCATGCCTACATCAAAATTGCTTAATGAGCTTACTATATCGAGAAGTTCTTTTGCGGATATGGACATTTTAGCTTCAGAGTCCAATAGTCTTTGAAATTGATTTAATACTTTCTTGTGAAGATGGTATTCTACTTCAGGGCAGTCAGGCTGCTTTCCGCCCAGTGAATCTTCCACGTATTTCAATATGCATTCTGCTTCTTTGCAGGGGGGCTTGTGTATAAATTTTCGAATCATACTTCACCTCTCATTAAAAAATATATATCTAATGTCTGTTAGTATAAAACAGACACAAATAAAGTTCACAACTATTTTAATTATCTTATATCTTATTTTATATTATCGGATGTGTTTAAACATTTCAACAAAAATCGACATGGATTTT
>ENA-UPSB01001612-UPSB01001612.1-bioreactor-metagenome-genome-assembly--contig:-NODE-1612-length-25595-cov-5.751292_pt1 | contig 25595 bp, 18 predicted proteins | sample MGYA00238182_ERZ773286 | MGnify/ENA primary metagenome ERZ773286 (study PRJEB29026, sample SAMN07631240) | bioreactor metagenome | isolation source: Switchgrass digestor | place: USA: Dartmouth... | reverse complement strand
TAAGGCTTGTGGATTTTTCGGAAGAGGGAACCGACAACAACGAATTTCTTGTAGTAAACCAGTATACTATTATTGAAAACAATTACAATAAGAGACCAGATATTCTGCTTTTTATCAATGGTATTCCCATGGTACTGTTTGAACTGAAGAATCCGGCTTATGAAAACGCCACCATTCGCAAAGCCTATGATCAAATCTGCACATACAAGGCAACCATACCGAGCCTTTTTACATACAACGAAATATGCGTTATTTCCGATGGTCTGGAGGCAAAGGCTGGTTCATTAACTGCCCCGTTCTCACGCTTTTCCGCTTGGAAAACAAAGGATGGGCTATATGAAGCATCCCAGTTTGATGATCAGCTTACCACCCTAATCAACGGCCTATGCAATAAGAAAACCCTGCTCGACTATGTTCGCAACTTTGTAACCTTTGAGAAGAGTAAAACCGAGGATAAAAAAACCAAGATAATAAAAATTGAAACTGTCAAAAAAATTGCTGCCTATCATCAGTACTATGCAGTGAATAAGGCTGTGAAAAGCACGATTAAAGCATCAAAGGCAGGAGGCAGCAAAAAAGCAGGTGTCATATGGCATACTCAAGGTTCAGGCAAATCTCTTTCCATGGTATTTTATTCGGGCAAGTTGATTCAAACCTTAAACAATCCAACCATAGTTGTTATTACGGACAGAAACGATTTGGACGACCAGTTGTTTGATACCTTTGCCGGGAACAGCGATCTTCTGCGCCAACCTCCAAAGCAGGCGGAAAGCTGTGAGCATTTGAAAGGACTGCTAAGGGTAGCATCCGGTGGCATAGTTTTCACCACTATTCAAAAATTTATGCCTGATGACGACAGCTCGGCTTATGAGCTGCTGTCTGAAAGAGACAATATTGTTGTCATAGCTGATGAAGCACACCGCACGCAGTACGGATTCAATGCGAGGCTAAGGGATATAAGAGACGAAAACAAGCAGGTTGTAGGGCAGCGTATAGCCTATGGCTTTGCAAAATACATGCGCGATGCCTTGCCAAACGCTACTTTCATAGGCTTCACAGGGACCCCTGTTGAGAAGCAGGATGCCAATACTCCGGCAGTTTTTGGTAATTACATTGATATTTACGACATTGCGCAGGCTATTGAAGACAAGGTTACAGTTAAAATCTATTATGAAAGCCGTCTTGCTAAGGTAAACCTTACCGAAGAAGGCAAAAAGCTGATTGAGGAGTTCGACAGAGAACTTGAAGAAGTGGACGAAAGAGATGAAGCAAGAGCCGCAAAAATGAAATGGGCAAAATTAGAGGCTATTGTAGGCAATAAGGAGCGACTTGCCACCCTCGCAAAAGACATTGTAACACATTTTGAGGATCGTCAAAAAGTATTTGAGGGTAAAGCGATGATCGTCGCAATGAGCCGGAGAATCGCTGTTGATTTATATAATGAAATTATAAAGCTGCGGCCTGAATGGCACAGTGACGATTTGGATAAGGGCGTTATCAAGGTTGTAATGACATCCTCCAGTTCGGATGGTCCTGAGATGCAAAAACATCATACTACCAAAGAACAGCGTAAAGCACTTGCACTGCGCATGAAAGATGAAAATGATCCTTTAAAAATTGTCATAGTGCGCGATATGTGGCTGACAGGGTTTGACGTACCATGCCTCAACACCATGTATATTGACAAGCCGATGAAAGACCACAACCTTATGCAGGCAATAGCGCGTGTAAACCGTGTATTCAAGGATAAGCCAGGTGGGCTGATTGTCGATTATATCGGAATTGCTCCAAACCTTAAAAAAGCCCTGAGCTTCTATGCGGAGAACGGAGGAAAGGGAGTGCCTGCGGAAACCCAGACAAGAGCTGTTGAAATTATGATTGAAAAGCTGGAAGTTGTCCGGCAGATTTTGCACGGGTTTGATTATTCGAGCTTTTTCAATGCTGATGTAAAAGACAAGCTTTCTGTTATTCTTCGTGCTGAAGATTTTATTTTATCCTCGTACGATAAAAAGGTACGATTTATTAAGGAAGTCATTCTCCTGAGCCAGGCTTATGCCCTTGCCAAACCTGATAAGGAAACGGTAACGCATGCAGAGGAAATTGCGTTTTTTCAGGCGGTTAAGGCAAGACTCACAAAATTTGAAACGAGCGGAGAAAGCAGTAGAAATTACGAGTCTGTTATAAGAAACATTGTTGATTCGGCTATCGCATCGGATGGCGTTGTTGATATTTTTGATGCTGCCGGTATTGAAAAGCCGGAGTTGTCCATTCTGTCAGATGAATTCCTTATGGAAATTAAAGGGATGAAATATAAAAATGTAGCCATTGAGCTGCTGAAAAAGATACTGTCCGATGAAATAAAAGTGCGTTCAAAATATAACCTGACAAGGTCAAAATCACTTATGGAAATGCTCAGCTCAGCACTTAAGCGGTATCAGAACAACCTGCTTACAACAGCTGAAATTATTGAAGAGCTTATCCGTATTGCAAAGGAAATTAGAAACGCGGACAGACGAGGTGAGGAACTTGGCCTGTCAGAAGAGGAGCTTGCCTTTTATGATGCGCTTGAAACCAACGACAGTGCGGTTAAAGTTTTGGGAGATGAAACGTTAAGAACAATTGCCCGTGAGCTGGCGGACAAAGTTCGCCAAAATGCAACCATAGACTGGACTCTGAAAGAAAGTGTCCGCGCAAAGCTTATGGTGATGGTACGCAGGACATTGAACAAGTATGGTTACCCGCCTGATAAACAGAAGCATGCTGTGGAAATGGTAATGAAGCAAGCGGAGAGTTTGGCGGATATATGGTCTTCACAAGGAGTGATATATAAGACGAATTCTTCGTCAGGCCTATCCAAAGCAGCAGAAGAAAGCAGTAAATAGCGTTTCGACAGTGATATTATGATAAAACGAATTTCTCTGAAAAAGAGAAAATTAACCTTGTATTTAACTGATATACTGGTCCTGAATAGAAAACCATTTAAATTACCTGGAAAACTAGATTATGTTCGTAGGTGAATTTTATGGGAAACATGTTTGTCGGACTGACTGATTATGATTGGTACTGCAACCTGAAGTCTGAGAATTTTGATGAAGTCAATTTCTGGCGGCCAGGCAGTACAGCATTTAAAGCTTTGAATCCGAATGACCTGTTTCTATTCAAGTTAAAAAAGCCATATTATGCCATTGTTGGCGGTGGCTTCTTTGTAAAGTACTCTTTGCTGCCTATTTCACTAGCCTGGGAGGTATTTGGAAGAAAAAACGGCACAAAGGATTATATTGAGTTTTTGGAAAGATTGCGAAAATATAGGGAAAAGAACGGAATTGATGCTTCATATCCATATGTTGGGTGTATTGTTCTTACAGAACCATTCTTTTTTGACGAAAAGGATTGGATACCACAACCTGACAATTGGCCTTCAAACACAGTTGTAGGGAAAAATATGGATACAGAAAAAGGAGAGGGGAAACGTCTTTTCCAGGAAATATGTGATAGATTGCAAGGAAGCTCTGCAACCAGTTATGTGGCAACTAATGAAACAAAAGAACGTTATCAGTACAGTTTAAGCAAACATCGGCTAGGTCAAGGTGCTTTTCGGGTTTTGGTTACTGACGCATACTTAAGGCAATGTGCAATAAGCGGAGAAAAAACTTTACCTGTTTTGGAAGCAGTTCATATAAAGCCTTATGCTGAAAATGGTCCAAATCATGTACAAAATGGCATACTACTGCGTTCCGACATACATAAGCTTTTTGATAAAGGTTATATAACGATAGCTCCCGATTTTCGGGTTGAGGTTAGCAAAAGGATTAAAGAGGATTTTGGGAATGGAAAAATATATTATCAGTATCATGGGCAGAAACTTAGCGTGATACCAAAAAGAGTTGAGGAACTACCTGCAAAGGATTACCTCTCATGGCATAATGAAAATGTTTATCTGGGATAAACTTTGTCTGATATATGTTGAACATTTATCTGTTTCAAAAGCAGCAATTCTATAGATTTTAGAATTCCTTGAGAACAAAGGATTTGTCAATAGAGAGATCGATAGGAACAATCAAAGGAATCTGATTGTCGCAATGACCACTTCAGGTAAGGAGATGCTGAGATTAAAGAAGTGTAATTCAATGAAAGATTCAATAGCCCTGAGAGAACATGATATTACGCAGATGACTGCAATAATCAATCGTGTGAGCAATACAATTTCGCAAATGAAAAATCAATAAAATAGGGAGGTGCGCCTATGAAAGTTGCGATTGCATACTATTCCCAGCATCATGGAAATACAAAGAAACTTTTGGATGCCATTAAGGATTTGGGGGATGTAAAACTGATAAATGTGGTTGAATGCAAGGAAGCAGACTTGTCTGATTATGACATTATAGGTTTCACGTCCGGTACATATTTCGGCAAGTTCAGCGGGAAAGTCATAGAGTTTGCCAAAAACAACCTGCCGGGCAAAAAGCAGGTTTTCCTCATAAATACCTATGGTGTGAAAGGAAACTACACAAAGGAAATGGAACAAACCATTAAAGAGAAGTCCTGCCGGCTGGTTGGAACTTATGGATGCAGGGGTTATGACGCCTTTGGACCTTTTAAGCTAATCGGTGGAATCGCAAAGGGGCACCCGGATGAAAAGACGTCATCGGAGCAGTGGAATTCTTCAGGAGGATTGTTGAAAAATGAGGAATGGGCGTAGATAAGAGAAAAACTGAAAAGTTCTTTGCCATACTACATGGTTGCTTCCATGTTGACAAGCTGTTTTGAATGGTTGATATATTCTGATGGATTATGTAGAATAAGGCTTAAGAGGCAATGGACAAATCGTTGAGAAGCATGTCAGTTACGATATATTGCAGACAAGCATTTGGGATACATGCTTTTCTGACAGTTACCGCGCAGAAAAAATCATTTTTTTGAATAACAACCCTAATTGTGGGGAAAAAACTTATGGTAATATAAATTCAAGGAGGATAGGGTATGAAAAAGCTGAAAATTGCAGATGGAATATACATGCTTACAATGAATGTTGAGGACATACTGTTTGAGGGAATCTGGGAGATTACAAACGGAGTGACTCTTAATTCCTATATAGTCCAGGGAGAAAAGACCGCTATAATTGATGGTGTGATTGGTTGGGACGGAGTGCCTGAAACCCTTTACAAGAACCTGGAGGAAATCGGTGTTGAGCCTGAAAATATCGATTATTTGATTGTCAATCATATGGAACCGGACCATTCCGGGTGGATTTCAAACTTCAGAAAGATTAAGGATGATTTTACAATAATATGCACTGACAGGGCAGCAAAGATGGTAACCTCCTTTTATGGTGAAGGCAAGGTAAGGGTAGTGAAAGAGGGAGACACACTTGATCTTGGAAAGGGTAAGGTGTTGAGTTTCCATCCGGTACCAAACGTTCACTGGCCGGACACCATGTATACCTATGAAAGAGGTACAAAAACTCTCTTCTCATGTGATATGTTCGGAGCATTTGGCAGGATGGGGGACCACTGCTTTGATGATGAACTGACCCCGGAAGAGGTTGACTTCTTTGAATCTGAAGGAATAAGATATTATTCCAACGTAATGACAACTTTCACACCCAGTTTGAAAAAGGCAATTGAGAAAGCAAAAACGCTGGAAATAAATACAATAGCTCCCGGTCACGGCCCGGTTTACAGACAAAATCCCCAAAAAATCATAGATGATTATTTCAGGTTTTCCCAGTATGCTCAGGGGGCAGGCAAGAATGAAATCGCTATATTGTGGGGTTCCATGTACGGAATGACTGCAAGGGCAGTTGATTATGTTGAAAAAGTGCTTCAAAGGGAAGGTGTCAGATACAGCAAGCTGGAAATGCCCCGGGAAAGCGAAAGTCAAATGATCGCGACCGTTTTTAAGTCCGCAGGTATAATTATTGCAGCACCTACTTACGAGTACAAGCTTTTCCCACCGGTAGCGGCAGCTTTGGATGAGGTTGGCAGAAAGAGGATTACCGGCAAGACGGCATTCAGGTTTGGGTCCTATGGATGGTCCGGCGGCGCGGAGAAAGAACTGAGTGAAATAGTTGAAAGAAACAAGATGAACTGGGATTTCATTGAATCGGTGGAGTTTGAAGGAGCACCAAGGGAGGAAGACCTGGTTAAAATTGAAGCCAAAGTACTGGAGCTTATAGAAAAGATGAAGAAAAAAGTAATAGAATGATTTTTGTCGGCTGAAACACAGTTGTAATTATGCCGCTGTCGGCTTCAAAGGCAATACCATCGGATATTTCAGGAAGCCCGCCCAGTATCGGTATGTCAAACATGAGTAAACAGGAAAAAGCCCAATATTGCAGATGGAGCTGTGAGAGTGGCTTCATGTTTATGGATGAAATCTTGAAAGCCATGGATACAATGGATGTTACTGAATACAATCTGGGTGAACTTATCAGGCAAATTATTGAAAGCGTGCGTTCGAAAATCTGAACAAAAAATACGAAAACCCTTGGTTTCCAAGGGTTTTCATTTTATCACTCTTCAAATGTAACATGGTGGGCAATGGGGGACTCGAACCCTCGACTTCTACCATGTGACGATAGCACTCTACCAGCTGAGTTAATTGCCCATGCATTTCCTACATATCAAATTATAACTCTGTTAGCCTTATAATTCAATAGGTTTATAAAGCTGTGGCTGAAAAAAACTGAAAAACGTAACCAGAATTCGCCTGTTGCCCAAGACTTAATCAAATATATTATTTGGACCAGTATTCTCAAATTGGAATGCTGTGGGACCAGCATAGACTTAGTGTTCATGATAAGGTTCATGACTTGTTTGAAAATGATTTTCCTGAACACTTTGACCCAAACTGGAAGCTGGTTACAATTGAACACCTGTTAACCATAAAGCCGGATTTGGCAGAGGATTTCTCGACATTGGCGTGGAAAACATAGCTGATTATCCAAGCAGTGATTTTTTGCAAGTCGTGTTGTCTGAACCGCTGCCTTCAGGGGTATCCCATGGGAGCAACCGGCCTGTACATCCGGACCGCGGACATGGTCAAGCTTGGCTGGGTATATGCAAAGGGTGGCATGTTTGGACAACTGCTGTGCTTCTCGGTTAAACATCGTGAAGCATATGCCTGGCATGCGTATGAAAAGAGAAACTATAATGGCAATGCTTATTTGTCAAAGCTTTTTGATCGGCCTGACAGCTGCCTTTAAGTGATGTGACAGCTGTCTGTTGAAAAACCTCCGGAATGATGTTTAATAAACATCATTCCGGAGGTTTTAATGTGTCCTGGAGTTATCTTACAATCAGCTTTTTTCAAAAACCTGCTTAATCATGGTTAAATCTGTTTATTAATTCCATAAGCCCTTGGGCAAGCTGTGACAGATATTGGGCAGAAGCAGCCAGTTCCTCCATGGAAGCGGTCTGCTCTTCCGCCGTAGCTGATACCTCTTCTGTTCCTGCGGCGTTTTCTTCTGCAATAGCTGAAAGATTTTCTATTATACCAATAATTTCATCTTTCTTAACAGCCATCTTTTCACCGGCACTGAACAATTTTTCCACACTGCCGTTTATGCTTTGTATCGCGTGAGCCAATGATGCGAATATTTTTTCCGTCTGTTCCACTGATTGTGCCTGGGATTCGATCATCCCGCTAACTGTCTCCATAAGTTTAACTGAATTTTCAGACTGAATTTGAATGCCCCTAATCAGTTCCGTTATTTCCTTGGTAAATGCGGATGATTGTTCTGCAAGCTTACTGGTTTCTTTAGCGACCACTGCAAAGCCTTTTCCTGCTTCACCGGCCCTGGCGGATTCAATTGAAGCATTTAGTGCCAGGAGTTTGGTTTGTTCAGCAATTGCAGATATTGTATTTGTAACGATGCCTATTCTCGCTACGTTTTCGTTGTACTCCAATATGGCATTGTGTATTGATTGTATTGCTTCAGTGCTTTGCTTTGTATTGGCTGTAAGAACCCTAACAATCTCAGCACCTTTATCCTTAAGTTCTTCCGCTCTCTCTGATTCGGAACTTAAAATGCTGGATGCATTTAATACAACATCTATATTCTGAGCCAGTTCATTGACTTTATTCGCACCATCTTCAGTTTCCTTGGCCTGTGCCGATGTGCTTTCAGCTATTTCTTCGATGGTCTTTGCAATTTCTTCCGCTGCCTTGGCGGACTGCTGGGAATTTGACATCCATTCCTCTGATGTACCGTTCAGTTGCTTTGCAGATACTGATATTTCAGATATCATGTTTTTCAGGTTTTTAATCATTCTGTCTATGCTTATGTAGAGAGAAGCGATTTCATCACTCCCTCTGGAGTATTTCTGTATAGCATTTTGCTGCTCTGCCGATAAAACCAGATTGTTTTCTGAAACCCTTTTTGAAATATCTGATATGTATCCGATTCTTTTAACCAACAGCTTAATTACAAAATAGGTTATGCAGGCTCCACCCAGGATTATAATGACTATAAATAATATAATCTTGAATACAAGGCTGTTTACAGAGGCCAGCACTTCGCTTTCAGACTGCTGGCATATAATATACCAACTGGTCCCGGGTATTTGCTTATAGGATGCATAAACTCGGGTATTTGTAAGATTATCATTGTATAAAGCTACCTTCTCGCCATCAATACCACTTAAGGCACTTGCAACAATTTCATTGTCCTTTATGTTTTTTAGTGAAGTGTCTTCAAAATACTCATCATTCGGATGGGCAACCAGATTGCCGTTTTTGTCGACTATATATGCCTCGCCTGTATTTCCAAACTTCAGTTTTTTGGTAATTTCGCTTAACTTGTCAAGGGTCAGGGCACCTATGTAAATTCCGGTGATGTTATTGGAACTATCCATTATCGGAGTGGAAATTGCAATAACCGGTTTTCCTATCGAAGCGCTTACGTATGCCTCGCTTACAAAAGTGGCTTTGGTACTTACGGCACCCTGGTACCAGTCTCTGGATGAAAACCCCTGGTTGAAAGCATCTTTTGATATCTTGAGCTGTACCTCATATGGCTCCAACACTACGTTTTGGGCAATATCAGGAGTAAAAGTCTCAAGATATGCAAAGTCATCATAATCTTTCAATATTCGCTGAAAATAAGCCCTCTGAACCAACCCTTGCGTGTCTGACAAGCCTCTGAACTCTTCCTTTATCAGTGCATACTCGCTGGTGTCTTTTACCTCCTTAGAGTTGCCGGTGAAAGTAATAACACTTTTGTAAAAGTCAATATAATCCTGCACTGTGATGGTAAAACTGTTAATCAAAAGTTCCTGCTGTTCCATTAATCTGTCTGTTGTGGCATTGCTTGTACTGTAGATGCAAAAAACACCAATAGATAAACTGGTAAAGAACAGCATTGCTACCACACCTGCTACATACTTTGTTTTTAAACTTGCTTTCATGTTAGCACATCCTTTCATAAATATTATTAGATATGTTTGCTGTAATTGTTAGAGCAATTTACAGTAATCTTACAACGCTATTCTACAAGTATCAACATTAATCGACATTTTATTTTAATTTCCTGCATGCTAAATTCTTTTTTGCTTTATATTTTACTCAACTTTTGTGCAATACTGATTAACTCTACTAAAACTCTGGTATTCTGGTATAATGAATACATTATATGGAAAGGAGGAGATGGGCATTAGAATCATTAATAGACAATGGCCTTACTCCCTGTGAGCATGGATGGCTCGGATGGGACAGCTATTTTCCCAGGTAGGCAGGAATGTAACCGTATTTCACAATACGGACACCGAGACCGGAGAGAAAGTGGCTGAGGAGAATGTTGCGCTAAACTACTGCGGATGTTCAAGTGTGAATAGGGGGCAAGAGTTGAAAGGTTAAATGCATGAACATCATATATAAAACTATAAATCTCGTGGAAAGGTATAAAAGTTCTTGAAATATTTTCAAAATGGTGGTATTATTTAATTAGTTATTTCGGAGTCCGAAATAACTCCCAAATACCAGAAACCGAATTTTAGCCATGGAAAAAGTTACTATATTTTTAGTCTGCAATGCAAAAGCATCTTCAACAGGACAGCAAGCGCACCAAATCTAAATGCATATGGACATATAGAAGAAACGTGCAGAAACAGGTTGTTACAAATCTGCATTAACAGAATAGCCAATACAGTTGATTCAGAAAGATAAAGTGAAATAGTCACATTTACCCATCCATATATTTATTCAACAAAACATGAAAAGGACAGGAAACAGATGAAAAAAAGAGGTTTAAAAGATATTAAACAGAGAAACCGGCAGGTAATTCTCCAGGCGGTATTGGAAAACGGTGGCCTGTCCCGTATCGAAATTGCAGAAAAGACGGAGCTGGCAGCAAGTACGGTATCAACACTGATTGGAGAGTTACTGGAGGAAGGTCTCCTCATTGAAAGCGGAAACCAGATTTCAACCGGCGGCAGGAATCGCATAGAACTTACCATCAATCCCAGGTATGGGAGAATTGCTGTTATTGAGATCGGTCGCAGGGAAGTATGTATGGAAATGTTTGATATGGCTCTGAAAAGCATGGGAAACAGAGTACTTTCAAAATATTTTTCTGATGGAAATGATCTGTATGATGTAATAGTTGATGCGATTGCATCCTGTAATAAATCAGATGTTCCGTTAGCAGGCATTGGGCTGCTTTTTCAGGAAGATATACAGGACAGTGATTTTCGTGTCATGTATTCAACGGGAGCTGCATCAGCAAGCATTACTTTAAGGGAAGCGCTGATGTCCCTGTTCAGAATTCCGATTGTTGAGGAGTTTTCACCCTTATATGCGATAACGCAAGCGATGAGAGACATCATGGATCCGGCAGCCCGGAACAGTGCACATATAAACATGGGAAAATCAGTTTTTGCCACAGTTACTATAGAAGGAAAGACCTTGCCGCTTCGTGGGGATTCCTGCGAGACGGTAAACAGGTTAATCTGTGACGGAGGAAAGGCCCCGGATGCAGACAGCAGCCTGATGAGACAGGTAGAAAATCTGATTGTTGTTCTATGCTCACTGTTTTCATTGGATTCAATTTTTATATCGGGAGTGGAAACCGGGGAGGAAAAAGTGAGCCGTGAGCTATGGAGCAAGGTATCACAGAAGTTAACACCTGATAAAATGCCCGACATTAGGTTTTTAAAAATGAAAGAGAACCGACTGGGTAAAAAAATATTGGCAAGGAAAGTTCAAATGAAGGTTCTTGTTTCACAATAAAATATCAGGTTCAGACAAAACAGGGAAAGATCCAGGCACAGCCGAAGCGGAAGCAGCAACTTCTTCATCCAGGAAAGCAAATGATGCCTTATTTGCAGAATCATATCCGCGAAAGCGGAATGTGATAAATTGGGTAATACCCGGTAAAAGGAAAGGAGAGGTTTTATGCTACAAGGTATTCTTATTATCGTTGTGTTTCTTATCATCGCGGCTTTGATGATGACTAAGAAACTACCAACGCTTCTGGCACTTCCGCTGATGGCTGTGATCATCTGTATCATTGCGGGAGTTCCTGCGGTGGGAACGAATGAAGAAGGCACCGCTATCGGATGGCTTCAAACTGTTGTAGAAGCAGGTACTGTGCGTATGGGAAGCGCTATCATGGCCGTTATCTTCGGTGCATGGCTTGGACAGCTCATGAACAAAACGGGCGTAACGGAGACCATCATCAAAAAGAGTGCAGAATTAGGCGGCGACCGTCCACTTGTAGTTACTCTTATCATGGTTGTTGTTGTTGCTCTGCTGTTCACAACGTTAAACGGTCTGGGCTCCATAATCATGGTAGGCTCCATTGTTCTGCCCATACTGATATCTATCGGAATTCCTGCAATCAGCGCAGCGTGTATTTTCCTGATGGCTTTCTCGACAGGGCTTACATTCAACATTGCCAACTGGAAGACTTTCTCCAGTATTTTCAACCTGGAACTGGATCAGATCAAAAGCTTTGCAATTTACATGCTCATTTTGACCCTTGCTGCCACTATTGTTCTTGTATTTGTTGAGTTTAAACGAAATGGCGTTAAATTTGCTTTTTCGGCGCCTGTGACCAAAGACAAAGAAAAAACGGAGTCATCACTTTCAGCGAAAACCAAAGAAAAAGCTGAGGAAGAGACAAAGCAGATTGCAGGTGTAAGAGGCGCTCTGGCCATGTTGACACCGCTGATTCCAATAGTACTGGTTGCCGTATTTAAAGTTCCTGTTTGTCCTGCATTTATGGCCGGTATAGTCTGGATCCTGATATTTACGTCAAAGAGCTTCTCCAAGGCCATGAATCTGCTTGCTAAAACATGCTATGACGGTATTTCCGACGGAGCCCCGGCAATCATTCTGATGATTGGGATTGGAATCCTTTACATGGCGGTGACCCACAGCACGGTCAAAGAAGTTCTGAATCCTTTCCTGCTAAAAGTAATTCCTTCAAACAGGATTCTGTATATCATCTTCTTCTCGATACTGGCTCCCTTGTCCCTATATAGAGGGCCGATGAATCTGTTCGGCCTTGGAAGTGGAATAGCAGCATTGGTGATTGGCCTTGGAACCCTTACCCCCATGGCAGTTATGGGTGCATTCCTTGCGGCAGAGCGTATTCAGGGGTGCGGCGATCCTACCAATACGCAGAATGTCTGGACAGCAAACTATGTTGAAGTTGATGTTAATGCGGTTACTAAAATTCTATTGCCTTACTTATGGATTATTGCCGTAATTGGCGTTATTATCAGTGGACTCATATATTTCTAAAACATACGGTTTTAGTTTGAATAGGCGGAGAGGGCACTGGAAACAGTGTTTTGCTGCATGATTCTAAGTGCCCTTGTCCTTTTCTTTTTAGTAAGCCAGTTTTTAGCAAAGTCAATGACTTTTATACAAGGAACGGACTTTTGCATGAAGCCGGTGGTGAAATAAGACAAAATGGAGGAAAGCATATGAAAGTTCGGATTGGCATAGATGTCGGAGGTACGTTCACCGATGCTGTTGCTATTGATAATGAAACCTATGAACTGATTGGCACTGTAAAAACCCCTACTACCCATAACGCGCCGGAAGGAGTTGCTGCAGGTATTATTCAGGTTTTATATAAAATTATGGAGCAATGTCATATTTCACCGGATGATGTTGTGTTTATTGCCCATGGAACCACGCAGGCAACCAATGCGCTTCTGGAGGGTGATGTGGCAAAAGTCGGCATAATTACCCTTGGCAAAGGGCTTCAGGGTGCCAAGAGCAGGGGAGATACTGCGATTGGTGATATACCTTTGACCAAAGGAAAAGCAATAGTGTCACAAAATGCCTACGTGGACACGGGATCGGGTTCAATGGAAGAGAAGGCAAACCATGCTGTGAACCTTTTGAAAGAAAAGGGCTGCAACAGTTTTGTCGCAGCGGAGGCATTCAGCGTGGATGATTCCACCAATGAAAATTTCGTGGTTGATTTGTGCGGGAAAAAAGGCCTGCCCTGCACTGCTACAAATGATATATCCAAGCTTTACGGACTGAAAATAAGAACCCGTACGGCAGTGGTGAATGCCAGCATTATGCCCAAAATGCTAGAGACGGCAACTATGACGGAACAAAGCATTAAAGCTGCCAATATTAAAAGCCCTCTAATGGTCATGCGTTGCGACGGCGGTGTCATGTCAGTTGACGAAGTGCGCAGGCGTCCCATTTTAACAATACTGTCCGGCCCGGCAGCGGGGGTTGCGGGTGCGCTTATGTATGAGAAACTGACAGACGGCATATTTTTTGAAGTAGGCGGCACTTCAACAGACATATCCTGTGTGAAGGACGGCAAGGTAATGATTAAGTATGCCGAAGTCGGCGGTCACAAAACCTACCTTAACAGTCTCGACGTCCGTACTGTCGGTATCGGCGGTGGAAGCATGGTTCAGATCAGGAACGGAAATGCAGTGGAAACCGGGCCTAGAAGTGCCCATATTGCCGGCTTGGAGTATGAGGTGTATACCGAACCGGACAGGATAGTTGAACCAAAGCTGGTTGAAATTCATCCGATGCCCAATGACCCGGGTTATGCGTGCATTGAATGTTCAAATGGCCTGAGGTTTGCACTGACATTGTCGGGTGCCGCAAATATCGCTGGTTATGTAAAAAAGGAAGATTATGCATATGGCAATGTGGAAGCAGCGAGAAAGGCGTGGAAGCCTCTGGCGGATAATATGGGCTGCACCGTGGAGGAAGCGGCTAAAAAGGTCCTGGAATATGCGGCAAATAAGAACCGCAAGGTAGTTCTGCAACTGATTAAAGATTATAACATGGACCCCCGCACCACCGTTTTTGTCGGCGGGGGAGGTGGTGCTGCAACGGTAGTGCCTCACCTGGCGGAAACCATGGGGCATAGTTACAGCATCGCAAAAAATGCACCGGTTATATCAACTATAGGTGTGGCACTGGCAATGGTACGTGATGTGGTGGAACGCAGCATTGCCAACCCGACTGACGAGGATGTTATCAGTGTCCGGCGGGAGGCAGAGTTAAAAGCAATTCAAAACGGTGCGGCGCCGGGAACGGTTGAAGTGAGTGTTGAAATTGACACCCAGCGAAACATCGTCAGGGCCATTGCGGTTGGTGCCACGGAAATGAGAAGCCGGGATCGAATGAACAGTGCTTTGACTGAGGACCAACTGCTTGCAGTTGTAGCAGATAATTTGAATGTACCAAAGGGTATGCTGAAAATAACAGCTCAAAACGGCGCGATGTATGCAGTGCAGTATGATAAAACAGTGACTAAACTATTCGGGTTGGTCAGGAAGACAACACACCCTTTGAGATTGATTGACGCAGAGGGGGTAATACGTTTGCAAAAGAACAATGCGTGGGTACGCCAGTCATCGGTTGAAAATTGGATTAATGATCTGACATGGATTTTGGAAGAACTCACAATCTACAATGACGGCGGCACAAATCTGCCCAATGTTTACATTATAGTCGGGAAAAGAATCATTGACCTTTCGGGAATGCAGAGCAGGGAACAGGTTATCAGCCTGGGTTCTGTAGAGTTAAACGGATATATGGCAAATGAACCCTTGATACTGGCTGCAACCAAAAGGGTGGATGCATAGCATCACAGGAGGCATCTATGGTTGATTTCATTCTGCCTTTTCCAAGCCGGGAACTTGCTGAAAAAGAACTGAGCTATGATCCCTGCTGTAAAAAAATACCTGAGAAGAGCAGGAGCATAATTGTGGACCGTGCCTGGAATACAGGTGTGAAAGCCGCTCATACGGTATTCGGCAGATTTGAGGGAACCTATGACTTCACCCGCATATGCTATAAAAGCGGGCTGAAGCTGAATATAAAGGATACGGATTATGTTGTGGGTGGCATGCGGTATTTCAGTGACTACATTTCAGGACAAAAAACCATCAACATATATAAAAAATCGGTTGGGCTGTGGGCTGACGTAAACGGTATTCCTCCGGATACGGCAATCAATTTGGTCCTTAGCCATGAATATTTTCATTTTTTGGAAGTAAGTGAGCTGGGACTGACCAGCCGGATATTTCAAGTTCCCATTATTAAAATAGGGGGATTTACAATCGGAAAAACGGGAATCCGGGCATTATCGGAAATAGGTGCCCATGCATTTGCACGAACATATTATGAACTCGCTACGGGAGAAGGAAATGATTGATATTGTTACGAAGGAGAGGAAATGATGGATAAAAGATATGAATATGATGCTGTTGTCATCGGCGGCGGTCCCGCCGGTGTGGTTGCATCCATTGCAGCTGCGAGGAACGGAGCATCCGTCCTGCTTGTGGAGCAGTACGGGTATCTTGGCGGAATGCTTACGGTGGCCGGAACCGGTCCGCAAATGACGTTTCACGCAGGTACGACACAAGTGGTGAAAGGTATTCCGGATGAAATAGTGCGCAGGCTCATGGAGAAGAATTTTTCTCCAGGCCATATAGAGGATTTCGTTGGATATGCAAGCAGTATTACGCCTTTTGATGTTGAGGGAATGAAAATCGTGCTGGAAACCATGGCAAGAGAAGCCGGGGTTCATCTTCTTTATCATACCGTATATACAGGGTGTACAACTGACGGCGGCAGAATTAAATCAGTCCGTTTGTACTCGAAGAATGGCTTCTTTGACGTATATGCAAAGGTTTTTATTGATTGCAGTGCTGATGCGGATCTTGCCACCCATGCAGGGGTATCTTCCGTGTACGGGCGGGAAAGTGACCATCTGGCGCAGCCGATGACAATGAACATTCGTGTTGTCGGTGTGGACCGTAAAAAAATGATTCGATATGTGCAGGAAAACCGTGATGACATGCTCAGCACCATACCGTTTGATCGTTTGGAGGAACTGCCCCGGGCCGGAATTCAGGGGGCATATTCAAAGATTAGATTGGCCAAGGAAAAAGGTGAATTCAATGTCGACAGGGATCTGGTGCTGTGCTTTGAAACTAATACTCCGGGTGAACTTATCCTTAACATCTCCAGAATTATAAAACGGTCGGCCATTGATCCTTTCGATCTTACGGAAGCGGAAATCGAAGGCCGCAGGCAGGCATTTGAAATTGTTGATTTCATGAGAAAATACATTCCGGGATTTGAAAACTGCAGGATAGTAAGCACCGGCCCGCATATCGGCGTTCGGGAAAGCAGAAAGATCGACGGCAAATATAAATTAAAAGCTGAGGATCTTCTCAGCAACACAATGTTCCCGGACGCAATTGCGATGGGCGGATACCCTATTGACATTCATTCCCCGGACGGTGAGTCCATGAAACATATGAAACTGAAGCCGGGCAGTTGGTATTCAATACCTTATCGCTGTTTAGTTACGGATCAAATATCCAATCTGATTGTCGCCGGAAGATGCATCAGCGCAACTCATGAAGCATGTGCGGCAATACGTGTCACACCCATTGTCATGGCAATTGGGCAGGCTGCCGGGACTGCTGCCGCCCAGAGTGTCCGTACCGGACAGGATGCAAATAATCTGGATGTTTCACTGCTCAGGCAAAAATTAATAGAGGATGGAGTTTTTCTTGATGAATATAAACCTCTTTCATAGCGGCTTCAGTAATGGGGGGTATTTTCAAGGCAATTCGGAATACAAGGATAAAGATGATGTCGGATTGCAAGGAAACTTGATTAAGAAAATCTATCCGGAGAAATCTAAGTGAAAGAATCCAAGTAAAGGAATCCAAGTAAGGCGTATTTGAAATAGCCGGGACAAGCTCACCCCATTTGATTTATTGTTATGGGGTGCGAGGAGCTTTCATGGCGGCTGGCTTGGTAATCTTAGCAGGAGTAAGGAAAAGCAGGCCTTACCTTAAAAAGTTTTAACCCGGAGGAGGGGGTAATGACCGTCTTAATGCCCGCTTATGAACCGGATCAGCGATTAATCCGGCTAATACATGACTTAAAGGAACAATGCGATTAAGATATTATCGTCGTTGATGACGGAAGCAGCCCTGGCTGTAAATTCATTTTCGATGCGGTTTCAGCACTTGGTTGCATGGTTTTAACCCATGAAAGAAACAAGGGGAAAGGTAAAGGGTCTCAGCTACTGGGCTCAGAGAAAGTCAGTGTTTGCAAGGTAAATACGCTACCTGTCATACCACTGCGCCTGCGTCGAGTAAAGCCGTGCGTATTCGCCGTTATTGGACAGCAATTCATCGTGGGTTCCGTCTTCCACAATTTCACCGTCCTTGAACACGACTATCCTGTCCGCAAGCGATGCGACGCTTATCCTGTGGGTAACCATGATAACGGTTTTGCCTTCGGTCATGGCTATATATTTCTTGAACACCTCGGCTTCGGCAAGGGGATCCAGGTTGCTGGTCGGCTCGTCCAGGACGAAGAAATCACGATTACGGTAATATGCCCTCGCAATCGCTATTTTCTGCCATTGTCCGCCGGACAGATCCGTTCCCCCGATGTCCTTTCCGAGCATAGCACTCTTATCTGCACCTTCGAAGCCTGCAAATTGAAGTGCCGTATCAATGGCGCTCTCGTCCCGTTCTTTATCCACATCGCCTAAAAATACATTGTCCGCTATGGTGAAAGTGTTAAACCGCGCCGGTTCCTGAAATACACATGCCATGGAGTTGTAACTGTCCGCGGCATCCAACTCCTTGACATTTTTACCGTTAATCAGTATTTCCCCGCCTGACGGTTCCAGCATCCCGGTGAGCAGCTTAATAAACGTTGTTTTTCCTGCGCCGTTCTCTCCGACAAAGGCAACTTTCTCTCCTTTGCGTATTGTGAAGCTCACATTTTTAATCCGATATTCATCCGTCAGGGGATAACGATATGCTACATTTCGGGCTTCTATGCACTCAATGTCCATAAGGGATTTTCCGCCCGCCTTTTTTGAAAACTGCTCATCCAAATCAATAAACTCAAAAAACTGCGCCGCTTCGTTTTTCTTTGATATAAAATTTGCTACCGAACTGAATAGCTGGGATGTACTGCTCATCAACGTGCCAATCAGGGAAAGAACTGCGCCCAGAGCACCGATGGACAGCTTGCCCTGTGTCAGTAAAACAATCGCAAAAACATTCGCTGCGATATTTGCCGCATTCGATATAAAACCGCTCACTGTTCCAAGAATAAACACGTTCATTTGATTCTTCTTTTCTTTGATTACATAATCATCTGCAAGGGCTTTCCACTTGGAAAAGAAAAAATCAAACAGATTAAGCGCTTTCACTTCCTTGGCGGAACTACCGAGCAAAACGCCCTGATAATACTCGGCTTCACGCAGTATCTTCCCGTTGTCCCGCGTGAATTTGAATTCAAGTTTGTTTCCGACATAGGTTGTATAAAGCGTTGGGATGGGAGCGACAAGGACGATGAGGCACAATAGCGGATGGTAAATATAGAGGGAGGCCGCAACCATGATAACTGAAACCAATTTGGCTATTATTACATATCCCTCGATGATGACTCCCCTTTGAAGAGAACTCCACTCGCTGCCCATTGAGTTGAAACTGCGGTTTATGATGTCGTTTATTCTCGGAACTTCCATGTAATCGGGGTACAGCCTGGATATTTTCCTGAACAGCCTGGACTGGAATTTTTCCTGCAAACGGTGGTCCTGCACTTTGGAAAGACGCTCGATATCTTCGCCGCCATAAAGGTATCGGTTTATCAGGTTGCTTAAAAACCCGATTGCCCAATACAACACAGCAAGCCCAACCAGTGAAACCAGTTGAACCGTCTGCGCATTCGCACTTTTCGATAAGGCATTGGCATTATCAATATACTTTCCCCACAGGAATGCCGTGATGGGCTGCAGGATGCTCAAAATAACGGCAAGCCCAAGAAAAATGCCGCACATCAGCCTGGCAGACGAAAAAACGTAGTTAAAGAGCCGCGTCAGGTATGACAGCCTGGGCGGGTTTTCCTTCAAAATATCCTTTTCAAAGGCAGCCGTGTTGTCATCAAATTTTATCTGGTAAACAGGCTTTTTTTCTTCAGTCCTGTCTGTTTTCCTTTCAGGCATTGACAACCGCCTCCTTTTCCTTTTCGTCCCGCTGATACCATTGCTTTTGGGCATTGAACATGCGGGAATAAATGCCGTCCTTTTGCATTAGTTCTTCATGGGTACCGGATTCAGCAATTTTGCCGTCATGGATAACGAAAATCCGGTCGGTTATCATGGTGGATCCGAGCCTGTGAGTTATGAATATAGCCGTTCTGTTTTCGACCATGGCAGCAAACTCGCTGTAGAGATCGGCTTCAGCTATGGGGTCAAGCTGTGATGTCGGCTCGTCCAGAAGAAGAATCGGCTTGTCACCCATAAAGGCACGGGCAATGGCAATCCTCTGCCACTGGCCACCGGATATATCCACACCGCTTTCAAAATCCCTGCCGAGCAATGTATCATAACCCTTTTCAAACTTTTCGGCAAACCCATGGGTTTTGGCTTTTACAGCCGCCTGTTTGATCTTTTCTTCATTCTCCATTTCGTCTACGTCTCCGATACCGATATTTTCTCTTAACGTGATACTGTATTTTGGGAAGTCCTGGAAGACAGGACCGAACATTTTGGTTCGCACACTCAAAGGGTAGTCTTTCAGGTTTTTGCCACCGATCAGTATTTCTCCCCTGTCGGGGGTGAACAGCCCAAGAAGCAGCTTAATCATGGTTGACTTCCCTTCACCGTTTTCACCGACGATGGACACTTTTTCCCCGTTATGGATTTTTAAAGACAATCCTTTGAGTATGTCCCTTTCGGTGCCGGGGTACCTGAACCAAACATCTTTAAACTCTATGTCAAAGGATTCAGGCAGTTCTGTCTCAGTTCCTTCCGGTTCATCGGACAGTTGAAAGAATTTGTCATAGTATTCATATGAGTTGATATGAAATCCCGACCATTTGAAAAAACCGGCAAAGCTTCCCAAACTCCAGTATATTTGACCAAACATCAGACCGGACATGGTAATGAACAAACCTACGGATATCTGCTGGTTTACAAACAAAACCAGTAAAATAATTACGTTTGCAATGGAACCGATTTTTGTTATGTTGTCTCCAAGCAATATTTTTCGAAGATTCTTGAAATAGTAGCGTTCGTAATCGCGAATTCTTTCATTCAGACGTTTTTGATACGTATCTATTAAATAATCATAATTGCCGTATGCTTTCAGTTCCCTTGAAAAGTTTCTGGACCTTAAGTACCCGCCCAGGGTACTGTATTTGCGTTCCTTTTTCCAATATTTTTCAAGCTCAACATAGATGTCATAGTTTGTCCTTGATGATATATAGGTTTCAATAATGAAAGGTATTAAAACTGTCAGCAGAAGCCACCATCTTATACTGAAAACGTATGCCATGGAGCCTATGCTTGCGATGAAAGAACTTCCACGCCAATAAACATACATTGGCCACATGTGCCTTGCTGAGTTTTCTGCCCTGTGATAGGCCTTGTCAATGATTTCTGCCGATGTTTCATTTTCAAAATGTTCATACTTCATAGTTTTGAGTTTTTTTAACATCCGGGACTTGTATGCCGTTCTGAGTATCAGAAGGGAACGGCGTTCAACATAGGTAAAGATAAATCCTTCAATGACGGAAGGCAAAATTGCTATAATTACAAACAGCACGAGGAAAACCGAATACTCCGAAAAGGCCATTTCATTCTTTGCGACTGCCAGCCCGCCGTCAAACACATTTTGATTTACGTAAATTCCAAGGGGAGTCAGCAGCCCGCTTAGGATTGTACATGCAAAAGTTATCACGACCATCACGGGAGCTTCGTCAAAAATGATGCTGATGAGATCCTTATAAGCCGAAAAGATGCGTTTCATATTGATATAACTCCTTTTTTTGCAGATGTCCATTGAAAAATATCCGACTACAGGAAACTATTAACAATTATACTTGAATTTTTAAATATTTCAATATGAAAGTTCATGTTGTAGTTGTATTTGGAACAATAGGAACTGAGGCTTTACGTCATGTTTTTATGTCGTAGCTTTCAATTTTGGCATTTTTGCAACTGAATAATATAGAAATATACAGGTAACGAAGCTTTACATAAACTAAGGTTGCAGAATTCGACCAAAATCGATATACTTATGATTGGTATTTTATAGAAGCACACCGTTCGATTTACTGTTTTATATAAAAGGACAAGCTTTAAGGCGGTAAGTTTCAATCTCATTTTAAAGGAGAACCAACATATGGGGGTATTGAAGCAAACAAATACTTCGAAAAGGATAACAATTTTATTAGCTCTCGTTCTTGCAGTGATTCTTGCCACTGGGTCTATTTTATACGTACTGCTCCAAATGGGGCATGGTAAAGAGGAAAAGGCACAGGTGATCACGGTTTCCACCCTGGAAAGAATAATAAAGGTCAGCGAACTGTCTACTTTTACTGCCGTGTATAACGGGATTGCCGAAGTGAAGAACGAAGAAAATCCTGAGCAGACCGACTATTTTGTATCCTATGAGGCGCGGGTAAATGCGGGCATCGACTTTGACAAAATTGCCATAACAGTGGATGATGATGCCAAAGAAATAAGGGTGGATATACCGGACGCATATATTACCGACATCAATGTGGATATATCGTCCCTTGACTTTATCTTCCATAATAAAAAAGCCAACAAGTCAACAATAACGCAGCAGGCATATAAGGCCTGTGAAGCGGATGTCAGGGAGGAGAGCGGAAAGCAGGACTCCATTCTCAAACTGGCCCAGCAGAACGCCGTTAACGTAATAAAAGCACTGGTAAATCCGATTATCGAACAGTTGGATGACAATTACACCTTGATCATTGAGTAAGGGGGTGCTGGGGATGAAGAAGATATTGGTTTTTTTCCTGACGGCAGCTATACTGTTTACAAACACATCCTGCAGGCAGGAAGAGCCGGAGCCTGTCAAACTGGAACCCAAGGTTTCGCAGATGAGATCGATCTGTGAGCTGGCTGTTATGGAATGCTATTACCATAACGTAGCAAAATTCAAAGAAGAGGATGCGGAAGGAATACTCTGGTGGAAAAAAGACAAGCATTTCTGGATAGAGTACAGCGGCATTGTAAGACTGGGTATTGACGCATCACTGGTAAGCATGGAAGCAAACGGTACGCAAATAACAATAACGCTTCCCGAAGCCAAGGTTCTGGGATGCAAAGTGGATTCCACATCACTTCAGGAAGGTTCATATATTGTGGATGTCAACTCCGCAGCCATAAATGCTGAAGATGAAGTGAAAGCTTTTGCAGAAGCCCAGCAGCGTTTGGAAGAAGACGCAGCAAGCAATCGGGCGCTTTTGGCAGAAGCACAGCAAAGGGCACAGGCATTGCTGGAAGATTATATCACCAATATAGGGAACGCCGTGGGCAAAGAATATACCATCCGGTGGGTTTATCTGGATTCCAGGGGGAATCCCCTTGGCAGTACCACCGACACGCATGTTTCTCAAGACGAGTAAAGCAATACAGATAATCTGTTACTGGCAGATGAGAAATTTATATTGCATCCACGTTCAAAAGTGTTTGCATACCCGGTATATCATAAATGATTTATACTATATTTTAGAATATTGACGATTTATATATGTCTACATATGTCTACCTATAATGGATTCATAGTTGCCTGCTGCTATTTGAATTATCCGGGAAAAGTCGTATAATGAAAAACACAAGACATCGGTATAGATTGTATAACAGGGAGAGACATAAAAATGATTAAAACAGAGAGGCTGAATATTTATCCTCTTTCTGATAAGGAAATGCAAGACATAATTGACAATGAACCGAATGAAGTGTTGAAAGCCGCTTATTCAGAAATGCTTGACAGCTGCCGGAAGAATCCGGAGCGACGTATTTGGCATGCACTGTGGGTGTTGCAGCTAAACGACGGAAGCGGAACTGTTGTTGGCAATTTGTCATTCAAAGGACTTGATGACAATGGAATGGTCGAAATTGGCTATGGAATGAATCCCGAATACGAAAGAAAGGGCCTGATGACGGAAGCCGTATCCGCAATGGTTCGCTGGGCGTCGCAACAGCCGGGAGTATTATCTGTAGAAGCGGAAACGGAACCGGACAATATTGCCTCCCGGAGAGTTCTTGAAAAAGCGGGGTTTGTTCCGAAAGGAGTTATTGGAGCCGAAGGGCCAAGATACATCTGGAAAAACGGATAAACTCAACTTGATTTATTCTTGCAAGCGCCTGAAAAACGGATTAACTACTGATAAGGAGTAACGGTCTGATGAAATCAATCCTGAACTATATAAAAAAAGAAGCAGTTCTGTTCATATCTTTGTTACTTGCTCTCGTATCCATGGCATTTGTACCGTTGGACGATGAATATATCGGTTACATAGACTTTCATACATTATCCATCCTGCTCAGTTTGATGGTCGTCATGGCCGGACTGAGGAGCCTGGGTATATTTTCCATGATAGGGGGATGGATGCTGGAAAAGACGAATAATGTGCGAAGTTTATCAATTGTGCTGGTTATGCTGTGCTTTGGACTCAGTATGTTTATTACCAACGATGTGGCACTCATCGCTTTTGTGCCCTTTACCATTGATGTGCTTGTGATGGCCGGCCTGGAGAATTATCTGATACGGATTATCGTATTGCAGACCATTGCCAGCAATTTGGGCAGCATGCTTACACCGATAGGCAATCCTCAGAATCTGTATCTGTTCTCCCTAAGCGGAATGAGCCTGGGCAGCTTTATTTCATTGATGCTGCCTTATACCCTGCTTTCTTTGATAGGACTGCTGGCTGCGTGTGTAATACTGATCGACAGGAAAGCCGTTTCCGTGAAGGTGCAATTCCATAGTACCCTTACTGCAAAGGAAAAAGGGAAGTCCATTGTTTATCTCTTGCTGTTCCTTTTTGCCTTGATGAGCGTAACTCATATAATTTCAGCCTATGTGGTGGCAGCAGTTGTGCTGGCAGTGGCTTTTCTGTTGGATTGCAAGGTGTTGCGCAAGCCTGATTACGCACTTTTGCTTACTTTTGTTTTTTTATTTGTATTTATCGGCAATATGAAGCGCATTCCGGAGATCAACCTTTGGCTGAACAGTGTTATATATGGTCATGAACTGGTTACATCAGTTTTTGCCAGTCAGGTCATAAGCAATGTGCCTGCGGCTATCCTCCTTTCCGGCTTTACGGATAATATACCGACACTGGTTGTAGGCACCAACCTGGGTGGTCTTGGAACAATCATCGCCTCCATGGCAAGCCTGATTTCCTTCAAGTTTTACAGCAAGACGGAGAGCAAACGAAATACGGCGTATCTTTGGATGTTTACCTTGCTCAATCTGATTTTCCTGGCAATGCTGCTGCTTTTATATATTCTTGTCCGGATTGTTCGCTAATATACCGACAGCATCCTTTCAATGTGCTCATAATTGAAAGGATGTTTTTTTGCCGTTCATTCAGCCCAAACTGTTAAAGACAGCAAGCCTTATCTGGAATTGAACCGAGTTATAATGTGAATTTTAGTAAAAGTTATTGATTTGGTGTTGATAAAAAGCGGTAGAAAAAGTTTTGATATAAAATTTAAAATTTATCTTGTCATTTTTTGTAGTTTCAAATATAATATTTTACATATATTTGTAATTAATTAGCGATATTTGTCGATATACTTTATATCCGTATACTTTATAAATAAAGCAGAAACAAATTTCTGGTTGTAACTAGAGTCCAGAACGGTTTGTGATACAGAATTTGCTTCTGCGTTTTTGTATACGGAGATAATGGGGAAATCTTTCCTCGTGTTGAAAAGGCTGCATGATTTATTCAATATTGTTTTTCTTTAGGCACAAAGAGATCTGGACATGGTCAACACTCTGCAATAGCTTTGGCAATCTCTTATGCAACTGGAATCGAAAGCGTTGTTTCTGAGCATCTTGGCATTTTTCGGGATTCTGTCCCACTCCTTGTGAAGTTGGCTTAACGACAGCGAACTGTCGTAATTGGATGGCTGATAGGCACTTATCAAAAATATATAAGGAGATGGTAGCATCAGATTAAAGATGGAAACTGGAGGTCAATTCATGACTAAAAGAACTGTCAGTACCGTCAATAAAAGAAAGACCAGCTAATTAAAGTCAAGAGTTTATAATAAAAATTTTGAG
>ENA-UPSB01001611-UPSB01001611.1-bioreactor-metagenome-genome-assembly--contig:-NODE-1611-length-25597-cov-8.643489_pt1 | contig 25597 bp, 22 predicted proteins | sample MGYA00238182_ERZ773286 | MGnify/ENA primary metagenome ERZ773286 (study PRJEB29026, sample SAMN07631240) | bioreactor metagenome | isolation source: Switchgrass digestor | place: USA: Dartmouth... | reverse complement strand
GCTTCCTTGGGGTGGAAGAGGTCGCAGGTTCAAATCCTGTCAGCCCGACCATCTGAGCCGTGAGCGGTGTGCGGTGAGAAGTGAGAGGAGTCCGTAGCGACCACTCACTTCCCACCGCCCACTGCTGAGAGCGGAGCGCTCACTGGCAGGTGCTCAAAGCTGGCTGCTCGCCATCCACAGGCACGCACCGCCGCCGACTACTCACCACCACACTGCACACCACCTCGAACCTCCCACCGCCCACCGCTCAGTGGCCAATCGCTCACCGTCGGTGACTTCTCACTGCCAACGACTCACCGCTGACAGCTTTCCCACCGCCCACGTCCCACCGCTCACGACTACAACGGGGTGTGGCTCAGCTTGGTAGAGCGCACGGTTCGGGACCGTGAGGTCGCAGGTTCAAATCCTGTCACCCCGACCAAGTCTATCGTTGCCGCAGGCGACCACACGGTTTCCGGGTACCAGACCCGGAAACCGTGTGGTCGCTTTGCTACTCGTGGTCGGCAAGCTGATCCGCTTGAGCCATGCCGGGGCCAAGTGGGAACGATGGCGGCAGATCGGCCGCGTCGCGGTATGATTAAGGTGATGAGCTCCTGTCGGCCCTTCCGTGGTAACGGCCCCCCCTGTTATGCGCGGGCGCGGAAGGTGAGAATGCCAAGACCCTGGTGAATCCCCCCACGCCAACCAGCAGACACTGATCCTGCCTGTGACGAGGAAGGAGGAGCAGCATGAAGCTCAGCACGCGCAATCAGTTGAAGGCCACGGTGAAGGCGGTGCAGAAGGACGGCGTGATGGCCAAGGTGAGCCTCGATGTGGCGGGACAGCCCATGACGGCCATCATCACGGCGGACGCCGCGGAGGACCTGGACCTGAAGCCCGGCGATGCGGTTGCGGCGCTGATCAAGGCGACGTCGGTTTCGATCATGAAGTAGGCGATCGGGTTAGAATGCAGAGGGCGCGCCACGGCGGCGCGTCCTCATTCTTGGTGCGCCCGTGGGCGGCGGCAAGCGGCTGTTGGGGATTCCCACCGTGATGGACCGCCTGATCCAACAGGCACTCCTGCAAGTACTGACGCCGATCTTTGAGCCGACATTCTCCGACGCGAGCTACGGCTTCCGGCCGGGGCGGCGGGGACATGATGCGGTGAGAAAGGCGCGTCAGTACGTGGAGGAGGGGTACGACTGGGTCGTGGACATGGACCTGGAGAAGTTCTTCGACCGGGTCAACCACGACGTGCTGATGGCCCGCGTGGCACGGCGGGTAACGGACAAGCGAGTGCTGCGGCTGATCCGGCGGTACTTACAGGCTGGGGTCATGCTGAACGGGGTAGTCGTGGCGACGGAGGAAGGGACGCCGCAGGGCGGTCCGCTGAGCCCGCTGCTGGCGAACATCCTGCTGGATGACCTCGACAAGGAGTTGGAGCGCCGCGGGCACCACTTCGTCCGGTACGCCGATGACTGCAACATCTACGTCCGCAGCAAGCGGGCGGGAGAACGGGTCTACAGGAGCGTGCGCCACTTCCTGCAGGAGCGGTTACGGCTGAAGGTCAACGAGGAGAAGAGCGCAGTGGACCGGCCGTGGAAGCGGCAGTTCCTCGGGTTTAGTTTCTACAAGCACCGGGGAGTGCGCATCCGGCTGGCCCCGAAGAGCCTGAAGCGCGTGAAGGACAAGCTCCGCACGCTGACGGACCGCAACCGCAGCCAGAGCATGGAGGACCGAATCCGGCGCCTGAATGCTTACTTGCGGGGCTGGGTTGGGTACTATGCGCTCTCCGATGCCAGGTCAGCCTTTGAAAGACTCGAAGGATGGCTGAAGCGTCGGCTGCGAGCATGCGTATGGAAGCAGTGGAAGCGTGTACGCACGCGCTTTCGGGAGTTGCGCGCCCTCGGTTTGCCCGAATGGGTAGTCCACCAACTCGCCAACAGCCGCAAAGGCCCGTGGCGGATGGCAGGTGGCCCACTAAACAGCGCCCTGGGCAACGCCTACTGGCGTGCCCAGGGGCTGATAAGCCTGACCGAATGTTATGAAGCGACTCGTCAATCCTGGCGAACCGCCGGATGCGGACCCGCATGTCCGGTGGTGTGAGAGGACGGGGGCTAGCCGCCCCTTCCTACTCGATTCGGGGCGGGCGCCTCCTGCGGCCGTTCGAGAGCGGCGGGCGTGGCCCGCTGTGTCCCTTTGTGCTGCCTGTTGCGATCCTTGATCCCAGTGTGGCGCAGGTGTATTATTGTCATAGCACACGAACACACAAGCTCGGGGGTGACGGCAGGTGCACGCCATCCAGGTCAACGGCCTGACAAGGCTCTACCGCAACGGCCGGGGCATTCGTGAGATCCACCTGACGGTGAACCGGGGTGAAGTTTTCGGTTTCCTCGGACCCAACGGCGCCGGCAAGACAACGCTGATACGCACGCTCCTGGGCTTTCTGCGGCCGCAGTCAGGTCAGGCTTACGTCCTGGGGCACGACGCCATCAGGCAGAGCCGGGCCGTACGGGCCCGGGTGGGCTACCTGCCCTCCGATCCTGCCCTGTATGACTTCCTCACGGGAAAACAGAACGTCGAGTTTTCCCTGGCGGTTCGCCGGGTGAAGGACCGCAGCCGTGTGCGCCTGCTGGCCGACTGGCTCGAGGTGGATCTGGACCGCCGCCTGAAGAGCCTTTCCCGGGGAAACAAGCAGAAGGTGGCCCTGCTGATCGCCCTGGCTCACGACCCCGAACTCCTCATCCTGGACGAACCCACCTCCGGTCTCGACCCGCTGGTGCAGGAGGTCTTTGCCCAGATCATCCGGGCGGAGCGGGCGCGCGGCAAGACGGTCTTCATGTCCTCCCATGTGCTCTCGGAGGTGGAAGCCCTCTGCGACCGGGTCGGCATCATCCGCGACGGCCAGATCGTCACCGTGGACCAGGTGGAGCATCTGCGAAAGCAACGGCTGAAGCGCGTGACGGCCGACTTCCGCGCCGCGGCGCCCGACCTGGCGGCGGTACCGGGCGTCCGTGATCTGCGCCTGGACGGCAGCCGGGCCCGGTTCACCTTCCACGGCCCCATGGCGTCCCTCGTCGGTGCGCTGGCCGGGCACGATCTGGTGGACCTCACCGTCTCCGACCCGCCGCTGGAGGAAGTGTTCCGGGCTTTCTACGAGAGGGGGGGCGTCCGGTGACCCTCTTTCGCCAGTTCTTCTCTGCGCACTTGAAGGGACTGCTGATCTGGCTGGCGGTGGGCACAGCCCTCTCCCTGGCGATGACCCGCTCCGCGGCACCGTTCATCAACAACCGTTCCATGGAGGCCCTGCCTCCCGTGCTGACTGCCGTGTTCGGCGACATGACGGGGTTGAGCCCGGTTGACCAGTACATCGTCATCGCCCTGGGCAAGGGAACGATGCTGGTGCCGGTCCTCCACGGCGTGCTGCTCGCCCTGTCGGTCGTGACGCGCGAGGTGGACCGGCGCACGGTCGATTTCATCCTGTCCCTGCCGGTGCAGCGGACCCAGCTGCTCGGGGCGCGGGTGGCCGTCCTGGTGACCAACCTGACCCTGCTCGTGGCGGCAACGTGGGCGGTCCTGCGGTATGACCTGGCGTCACAGGGGTTTCAGGGCAGCTGGAGTCACGTGGGCGCGCTCATGATCAACCTCTGGCTCCTGGCAGTTGCCGTCAGCCTGGCGGCCCTGGCGGTCTCCATGTGGCTCGACGACTACAGCGTCGGGGTGAAGCTGTTCCTGGGCGTGATCACGCTGGCCTACCTCCTGGAGTTTGTCCTGAAGGGCGCCTCGGTGAGCCGGGCCGGCCGGGTTCTCAGTCCCTTCAGTTACGTGGACTCGGCCGGCGTGATGCGCACCGGCGCCATCGGGACGGATGCCCTGGTGCTGGCCGCGGTCGGCGCCGCCGGCTTGATCGTCAGCTTCTGGGCTTTCGGCCGCAAGCAGTTCTCAGCCTAGGAGGTGCACGGCCGTGATGCTCATCCGGCAGCACGCGCGGCGCGAAGCCGCCTCCACCCTGATCTGGGCGGTGGCGCTCGGCTTTGTCGGCTTCATCACCACCTACCTGTGGCGGGTGGTCCTCGACTCCGGATCCCTGAACGTCCTGGAGGAGACCCTGGAGGCCGCGCCCGGCATGGTGAAGGCCATGATCGGCACCGGCGGCCTTGCTCAGCTCGGCGTGGACGGCTGGGTCCAGGCGTATGTGCTGGCCAACTGGATCGCCGTGCCGTACGCCATCTTCACGGCGCTGTTCGTCGCGGGCATGGTGACCCGTGAGATGGACCAGCGCAGCATGGAGTTCCTGCTGTCACTGCCGGTTTCGCGAGCGCGGCTGCTCGTCGCCCGGTGGCTGGTGCTGCTGGGTTCGCTGTTCCTGCTGCACCTGGCGCACCTCACCGGCATCCGGATCGGCCTGGCCGTCCTGGGTGAAGCGGGTTCCCTCGGCAGGTACGCGGTGGCCGAGGCCAACTCCCTGCTGCTCTACCTCTTCCTGGGCAGCCTGCTGCTGGCGGTGAGCCTGTTCATCGACGACTACGGCACCGGCGCCGGCGCCGTGCTGGGGCTCGGCGTGGGCCTGATGCTCGGCTACATGGCGACCGGTGAGTCCACGGGCGTCCTGCAGCGCCTGCGGTCAGCCCTGCCCCTCGCCTTCTACGACGTGCACGCGATCGTGATGCAGGGCGACGTGCCCTGGGGCCACATGGCTTTCCTGGGCGGGGGCGCCCTGCTGTTGCTGGCCCTTTCGGTCTGGCTTTTCGAGCGCAAGCAGATCGCAGTGTGAAGACGGGGGAAGGAGGGCAGCCTGTGTGGTACCACATCGACCCGGCCAGCGGGACCCCCATCTACCGGCAGTTGGTGGAGCAGATCCGGCAGGCCGTGGCGTCAGGCGTGCTCCGGGCAGGCGACCGCCTTCCCTCTGTGCGCGACCTGGCGGTGGAGCTGGCGGTAAACCCCAACACCGTGGCGAAGGCCTACCGGGAGCTCGAGCAGGCGGGCGTCATCGTCACGCCCCGCGGCCGGGGTTCCTTCGTGGCAGACCGCGATCCCGTCCTGTCGGAGGCGGAGCGGCTGCGGCAGTTCACCGAGGCGGCGGACCGGCTGGTGGCAGAGGCCTACCGGCTGCGGATCGACGCGGACCGGGCACTGGCGATCGTGCAGGAGCGGCTGGCCAACGCGGAGAGGAGGCGGACCGGTGAGTGACTGGGCTGTTCGCACGGAGGGGCTGAAGAAGCGCTACGGCGCCCGGACCGCCCTTTCGGCCGTTGACCTGGCGGTCCCAGAGGGCTCCTTCTTCGCGATCCTGGGTCCGAACGGCGCCGGCAAGACCACGCTCATGCGGTGCCTCATGGGGCTGATCCGGCCCGACGCAGGCGCCGCCGAGGTGCTGGGAATGCCGCTGGGCCCGGGATATCCGCCGGTGGAGCTGAAGGCCCGCATCGGGTACGTGGCCCAGACGCAGGCGCTGCCCGAGCGCATGACCGCCCGGGAGCTGATTGCCCTGTGCCGCGGCCTGAACCCAAGGTGGGACGACGCCACGGTGCGTCGTTACCTGGACCTGTTCGGGCTTCCGGCTGACCTTCCGGGGCGCCAGATGTCCGCGGGCATGAAGGCGCAGCTGGCCCTCACGCTGGCGATGGGTGGCAGGCCGGAGTTGCTGGTTCTGGATGAGCCCACGCTGGGACTCGACCCGCTGAGCCGGCACCAGTATCTGCAGGTGCTCCTGGCTGACAGCCTGGAGACAGGCTGCACCGTGCTCCTGAGCAGCCACGACCTCGCTCAGATCGAGCGGATCGCTGATCGGGTGGCGATCCTTGTGGACGGACGGATCGTCGTGGCCGGCGCCGTGGACGACCTGAAGGACCGGGAGAAGCGCGTGCGCGTGAGCGGCACGGTGGACGAGTCCGCCGTGGTCTGCGTGACGGGCGTGCGCCGGGCCGTGCGGGAGCCTGGCGGCTGGCTGCTCTACGCCAGCGGCGATGGCGGCCGGATTGAGCGCGAAGTCCGGGCGCTGCCCGGCGTGATCGGTGTTCAGGTGCTGGATCAGAGCCTGGAGGAGATCTTCATCAGCTACTGCTCCTGAGGACCGGGGCCTGTGAACGTCAGGCCCGTGCGGCTTGACAGCCGCAGAACGGGTAGCGTACCATCAATGTACATCTGTATGAACTGGGGGAGAGGAGACCGCCATGATGCTGCCGGTTGTGCGTCCGGTCTGCGCCGTGCGTTCGTAGTGCGCTCACAGTGCACTCGTGGCGCTCGCAGTGTTCGCACTGCGGTCGCGGTGCACGTGCAGTGCGCTCGGGGGCGCTCAAAGCGCGCCCGGAGGGGGACGTGTGCCCTCTTGACGGCAGGACAGGACCATGACGGGCCAGCAGGGCGGCAAGCCTCGCCACCGCGCATCCATGGCGCCGCGGAAAGAGGGCTTCCCGCGGCTTTTGCGTGTCTGTGCCGCGCCCACACCTGCCGTCTCCCGAAACGTCCATCACCCGCCTGGGGATGACGGAAGGAGCGATTCACCATGGCGATCCTGACCGTGCAGGGGCTCTCGAAGTACTGGGGGGTCGACCTGCTGTTCAAGGATATTTCGTTCTTGCTCAACGAGGGCGAGAAGATGGCCCTCGTGGGCCCCAATGGCAGCGGCAAGACGACGCTGCTCCGAATCCTGCTGGGCCGCATGGAGTACGACGAGGGGCAGATCATCATGCCCGCCGGCACCCGCATCGGTTACCTGAGCCAGGACCCCGATCTCACGCCCGGCCGCACCGTCTTTGCCGAGGCGCGGTCGGTGTTCAGCCACCTGGCGAAGTGGGAGCGGGACCTGCGGGAACTGGAGGCCCGCATGGGCGAGGCGGAGTCGGAAGAGGCCCTGCAGGCCATCATGGATGAGTACACCCGCGTGACGGCCCTCTACGAGGGCGCCGGCGCTTACGACGCCCCCGCACGGGTGCGGGCGGTGCTGTTCGGTCTGGGCTTCACCGAGGCCGACCTGGAGAAGCCGGTCGAGGTGCTCTCGGGCGGCCAGAAGGTCCGGCTGGGCCTGGCGAAGATCCTGCTGGAGGAGCCCGACCTGATGCTGCTGGACGAGCCCACCAACCACCTGGACCTGCAGGCGGTGGAGTGGCTCGAGGGCTACTTCCGGCAGATGAAGTCCGCGGCCATCCTGGTCTCCCATGACCGGTACTTCCTGGACCGGGTGATCAGCCGCACGCTGGAGCTCGAGAACCACACGTGCGACATGTACTACGGCAACTACTCCTACTATCTGGAGGAGAAGAAGCGGCGCCAGGAGGCGCTGCTCTCGGAGTACGAGCGACAGCAGCGGGAGGTCGAGCGGCTGCGCACCTTCTATGAGAAGTGGCGGAGCAACGCCAGGCGCAAGGGCCAGGCGATGGCCCGCAAGCGGCAGCTCGATAAGATGGAGATCATGGAGCGGCCCCAGGTGCACCGGCGCACGATGCGCCTTTCCTTCGACGTCGACTACGAGTCGGGCGAGGACGTCCTGCAGGTGGAGGGGCTCGCCAAATCGTTCGGCGAGCGCACCCTGTTCCGCGGGGTCGACCTCACCGTGAGGAAGGGCGACCGGATCGCCCTGGTGGGGCCCAACGGCTCCGGCAAGACCACCTTCCTGAAGATCATCCATGGCCTGCTGCAGCCTAGCGCCGGCTCCTACCGGTGGGGTGTCGGCGTCCAGCGGGGCTACTTCAGCCAGGACCTGGACGACCTGGATCCCAACCGCACCTGCCTGGAGGAGATCATGGAGCTGCCGGGCTTCACCCGGTACGACGCCCACTCGCTGCTCGGCCAGTTCCTCTTCTCCGGCGATGACGCCCACAAGCGGATCGGCGACTGTTCCGGCGGCGAGCGGAACCGGCTGATCCTGGCGAAGCTGATGGTCAGCGGTGCCAACGTGCTCCTGCTCGATGAGCCCACCAACCACCTGGACCTGGAGTCGAAGCAGGTGCTGGAGGACGCCTTGCGGGCCTTCCCCGGCACGATCCTGTTTGTCTCCCACGACCGCTTCTTCGTCGACCGCATCGCCACGCACGTCTGGGAGTTCGGCCACTCGGAGGGCATCGCCGTCTACGAGGGCAATTACACGGCCTACCGCGAGGAGAAGGAGCGGCAGGCGATGCTGGCGGCGCAGGCGGCTCAGGCAGCCCAGGCTGCGGCCGGCGGCCGGGTGGCGGGCGGCGCGACGGGCCGCAGCGAGAAGGCCGGACAGGGCGGCCGGATGGCCCGGGCCGGCGCGCAGGAGGCCGCAGGGAACCGGCAGGCCGGTCGGTCCCGCAAGGAGGAGCGGAAGGCCGCCGAGGCGGTCCGCCGGCTCGAGGCCGCGATCCACGACCTGGAGCAGCGGAAGGCCGAGCTGGAGGAGCGGATGGCCGACCCGGATATCTATCGGAGCGCCACCGGCCGGGAGGCCGTGGCGGAGTACCAGGCCGTGCAGGCTGAGCTGGAGCGCCTGTACGTCGAGTGGGAGGAGCTGGCCGAGCTGGCCGGCCGGTAGCCGTCAGGCGAGGACCCGTAGCCGTCCGGCCGGCTCACGCCCTGTCTGAACGCCGTCCCCGGGGGTATCCTATGGGAGCGGTCCGGCGGAACCCGCGGGAAAGGGGCGTTGAACTGACGGTGTGGATTCTGGCGCAGATTTTCACCGGTGACTGGGCGAAGGAAGTCATCCAGCACGTGCCCGTGCTGCTGGTGCGCACGGTGCTGACGTTCGTCGTCGTCATGATCGTCGTCCGGTGGACCGGCAAGCGCTCCATCGCCAACCTGGCCCCGTTTGACCTCGCCATGGTGATCATGATCGGCGAGGTCGCCGCCATCCCCATCAGCGAGCTGGACGTCGACTTCCTGCACGGCCTCATCCCCGTCGTGCTGCTCGGCGGCCTGCACGTGGCCGTCACCACCGTCAACCTGCACTGGAAGGGGTTCGAGCGGCTGACCGAGGGCTTCCCCACGCTGCTGGTGAAGGATGGCCGGGTGCTGAGGCGTAATCTTCTCAGAGAACGCGTGTCGATGGCCGACCTCATGACCGCCCTGCGCCACAAGGAGGTGGAGGACGTGTCGGAGGTGAAGGAGGCCTGGATGGAGCAGTCCGGGGGCATCAGCGTGATCCTGAAGCGGGAGGCCGGACCGGCGACGCCGCGCGACGTGGAGCGTGCGGTGGAGCAGGCCCTCGCCCGCCTGATGCCCGGCCTGGTGCAGGACGCCGTCGACCGGGCTCTGCGGCAGCTGGCCGTCGAGGAGGCGCGTGCAGCCCGCCGGAAGCCCGCCGGCCGGAGGTGGAACCGTGAGGGTGATGATGTTTTTCATTGACGGCATGGGCCTGGGCGACGACGACCCGGATCGCAATCCGCTGGTTACCGCCGAGATGCCGGCCTTCCGGTCCCTGCTGGGCGGAAGGCCGCTCTGGCGCGGATCGGTGCCTTACTTGGGGCGCGACGTGGCGGCCGTCGTCACCGACCCCTGCCTCGACGTGCCCGGCCTGCCCCAGAGCGCCACGGGGCAGACCGCCATCTTCACCGGCCAGAACGGCGCCAGGGCGATCGGGCGGCACCTGAACGCCTACCCGACCCCCAGGCTGAAGGCCATCCTGAACGAGCACTCCATCTTCAGGCGGGTGGTGGAGCGGGGGCTCACGGCCACCTTCCTCAACGCGTTCCGGCCCGAGTTCTTCGAGTGGGTGGCCGCCGGGCAGCCCACGCACTCGGACCGGCGCTACCGGCCGTCGGCCTCGACCGTTGCAGCGCTGGCGGCGGGTCTTCAGGTCTTCCGCGACTTCGACCAGCTGCGGCGCGGGGAGGCGGTCGGGTTCGACATCGATCACCATGTCCTCCGGGAGATGGGGTACGACGTGGATCCCGTGGACCCCGCGGAGGCGGGCCGGCGGGCGGCCCGGGTGGCCGCCCGGCACCACTTCACGCTATACGAGCACTTCCTGACCGATAAGGCGGGCCACGCCCAGGACATGGCGGAGGCGCGGCGGGTGCTGGAGCGGGTCGACCGCTTCCTGGGCGGCCTGCTCGAGGAGCTGCCGTCCGACCACCTGCTGGTGATCACCTCCGACCACGGCAACATCGAGGACCTGTCCGTCAAGCCGCACACCGCCAATCCGGTGGCTACCATCGTTCGGGGGCCCGGGGCGGCCGCCGTGGCCGGGCGGATCGGGTCGCTGGTGGACATCGCCCCGGCGATCCTGGACGTGATCGGGTGATGGTGGCAAGCCCGGCGGCCCTGGCTACGGACGGACGGTGCGGACCAGCCCGGTGGTGGCCGCCGTCCTCGTGGCGGACGGAGGGTGCCCTGCCGGGGACGTCCGTGTGGAGGCGGCGCCGGAACAATCCCCGGGAAATCACGTCTAGACTGTACGGCGGGCCTTCCTCACGCTGCTTACCGATGAGAGGAGCATAGATAACACAACGCCATGGACGAACGCACGCTGCGAACCCTGGAGTTCGCCAAGATCAAAGAGATGCTGGCCGAGCGGACGGCCACCTCGCTGGGCAAGGAGATCGTGGAGTCGCTCACGCCCGCGACCGACTTCCTGGAGGTGCAGCACCGCCAGGCCGAGACCAGCGAGGCGCGGCGGCTCTACCTCGCCGGCCACGCCATCCCGCTGGGTGGCCTGCACGACCTCCGCCCGCAGGTGGGGCGGGCCGTGCGCGGCGGGATGCTGGAGCCCGGCGAGCTGCTCGACGTCGCCGACACGGCGGCCAGCAGCCGGCGCCTGAAGCGCTTCCTGGAGGAGCAGGAGGACGTGCCGATCCTGACGGCCCTCTCGCGCATGCTCGGCACCTTCAACCACCTGGAGGCCGAGATCCGGCAGGCGGTGGACGAGCACGGCGAGGTGCGCGACGACGCCAGCCCGGCGCTCGCTGAGATCCGCCGGTCGATGCGCATCCTGCAGAACCGCATGAAGGACCGGCTGGACAGCTTCGTGCGAGGCCCGGCGGCCAAGTACCTCCAGGATCCGATCGTGACCATCCGCGAGGGCCGCTTCGTCGTGCCGGTGAAGATCGAGTACCGGGCGCAGGTGCCGGGCATCGTGCACGACCAGTCAGCCTCCGGGTCGACGCTCTTCATCGAGCCCATGGCCATCGTGGAGATGAACAACGACCTGCGTGAGCTGGCTTTGAAGGAGCGGGAGGAGGTGGCGCGGATCCTCACCCGCCTCTCCAGCCTCGTGGCGGGCGAGGCCGACGCCCTCCTGGACACGCTTCAGGCCGTGGCGCAGATCGACTTCGCCTCGGCCAAGGGCAAGCTCTCGCTGGATCTGGACTGCACCGAGCCCGAGCTGGTCCGGGAGCCCCTGCTGGAGATCCGCAAGGGGCGGCACCCGCTGCTCCGGGGCCACGTGGTGCCCATCGACGTCCACATCGGGCTCACGTTCGACACGCTGGTGATCACCGGCCCCAACACGGGCGGCAAGACCGTCGCGCTGAAGACCATGGGGCTCTTCGTCCTCATGGCCCAGGCGGGCCTCCACCTGCCCGCGGGCTACGGCACCCGGATGGGCATCTTCCAGCAGGTCTTCGTGGACATCGGCGACGAGCAGTCGATCGAGCAGTCGCTCTCCACCTTCTCGGGCCACATGACCAACATCATCCGCATCCTGAACGCGCTCGAAGGCCCCGCGCTGGTGCTGCTGGACGAGCTGGGGGCGGGCACCGACCCCACCGAGGGCGCCGCCCTGGCCATGTCGATCCTGGAGCACCTGCACAAGCGCGGGGCGAAGACGGTGGCCACCACCCACTACTCGGAGCTGAAGACCTACGCCTACACCCGCAGCCGGGTGGAGAACGCCTCGGTGGAGTTCGACGTGGAGACGCTGCAGCCCACGTTCCGGCTGCTCATCGGGGTGCCGGGCTCCTCCAACGCGTTCGAGATCTCCCGGCGGCTGGGGCTCTCGCCGCACATCGTCGACCGCGCCCGCCAGTTCCTGACCCAGGAGCAGGAGCGGGTGGAGGACCTCATCCAGGGCATCCACGCGACCCGGGCGGAGCTGGAGAAGGAGCGGGCCGAGGTCAACCGGCTGCGTGCGGAGGCCCAGCGCATGCGGGACGAGTACGAGCGGCGCTACGGGGATGCGAAGCAGAAGGCCGCCGAGACGGTGGAGAAGGCCCGGGCCCAGGCGCAGCAGATCCTGGCCACGGCCCGGCGGGAGGCCGAGGCGGTGATCAGCGAGCTGAAGCAGGCCCTGCGCGAGCAGCGGGAGGCCGAGCGGATGCAGACCATCCAGTCCGCCCGCACCCGGCTCGCCAAGGCGCGCCAGGCTGTGCTTCCCTCCGAGGAGGAGGTGCGCGCCCGCCGCAGGGGAGACATCCCCCGGGGGCTGAAGCCGGGCGACGCGGTGCGCATCGTGTCGCTGGACACCACCGGGTACGTGCTCACTGAACCCGACGCCGACGGCAACGTGCTGGTGCAGGCGGGCATCATCAAGATGACCGTCTCGCTGAACGATCTGGAGCGGGCGGAGGAAGCGCAGCCCGGGACGGCGACCGGCGCCATCGCGGGCGTGCGCATGCGGGGCAAGGGGCTGGCTGCGACCAAGGCGCAGGAGATGTCGCCCGAGGTCGACCTGCGGGGGCTCATGGTGGACGAGGCGCTGGAGCGGGTCGACAAGTTCCTGGATGACGCCATGCTCGCGGGCCTGCCGCAGGTGCGCATCATCCACGGCAAGGGCACCGGCGCCCTGCGCAAGGCCGTCACCGAGGCCCTGCGGCGCGACCGCCGGGTGGAGTCGTACCGCCTGGGCGGCATCGGCGAGGGCGGTGACGGGGTGACGGTGGCGAAGCTGCGGGAGTGAGGGCTGCTGGCCCCGGCCAGGGCGGGCTCGGCCCTCGCCCGGCCGGGGCTTCGCGTAGTCAGCAGCGGGCTTCAAGTTGCAAGCTGTGAGTTGTGAGTCGTGAGCTGTGGGCTTTGAGCTTCAAGCGTCGAGCGCTGGGCTCGGGGCTTCAGACTTCAAGTTGTGAGCTTCGAGCTATGAGCAGCGAGGAATCAAATGTCCCACGCCGGGGACGAGCAGCGCACGGGCAGCGGTGGAGAGAGGTCCCTGTTCGGGTCGTGGCTTTTGGGCTACAAAACGGCAGTCGGCACGAGATGCCGACTGCCGTCACTGCTCAAGTCGCCCCACCTTGTCGATTCAAGAACACTGGCAGAGGCTTCTTGCCCCTCGTCCCACTGACGCCAGGACCGCCAGGACCGCACGCATCTCCGATCTCATCCCGCCTGCGCGAAGCGCAGGATCCGCGGCCGCCCGGGCCGCAGCGCAGGGAGCTACGCCCGCCCGGGCTAGCGAGGACCATTCGCGACGCACACCTCGGCCTCAACTGTCTGCTGCCTTCTGGCTGTTCCCCACTCCCTGCTCCTGGCCCCCAGCTCCCTGCTCCTGGCCCCCAGCTCCCTGCTCCTGGCCCCCAGCTCGCTGCGCCCTGTTCCCTGTTCGCTGTTCCCTGTTCCCTGTTCCCTGTTCCCTGTTCCCTTCTCCTTGCTCCCTGCTACCTACTTCGTGGTTACGGCCTCCTGCTCGCTGTTCACCGCTCACTTGCTCTGATTGCGCGTACCGAGCTTCAGGCTGATGTCGGCGAGCAGGAGCAGGACCAGCACCTTCCACACCAGATCGATGATGCCGTACAGCCCGACGGCATCATACACGTACTGGAACGCCATCAGCACGAGAACGAGCAAGACGAGGAGGACAAGCCCCACCTTCAGCACCGTGCGCGCCTGGTCCATAACGGCAATCCCTCCCCCGTCTCAGCGGGTGCTGTGGTATGGAACCCCGGCCGTCAGCAGGTTGCGGAGTCCTTCGTAGTACGGCATCAACCGCTGCGCTTCGTCGAAGTCCTTCCAGGCCACGGCCTGAACGTCACTCAGCAGGTCCTCTCCCATGACGCCGCCGACGATGTCGGCCCGGAACGTGACGAACAAGACGTGCTCCTCCCCGATCAGCTCGCTGACGTGGACGACAGGCCCCACGGCCACGTCCAGGCCGGTCTCTTCCCTGGCCTCACGGCGTGCGGCCTCCCACAGGGTCTCCCCCGGGTGCCGCATCCCGCCGGGCAGGCTCCACGAGCCGTGGTCGTTGAGCACCATGAGGATCCGTCGGGCCTCCGGATCGGTGATCAGGACGTACGCCACATCGACCCGACGGGGGTTCGAGTGTTCCATTCATGATGCCTCCACAGGATGGTCGTGCGAATGGTGAGACGAGGAAAACGCGGGAAAGGTTCCGCCTCCTCCATACCTTTGCCCTCGGCTGGGAACAGGCAGTCTTGCACTTCGGCTCTCATGCCGAAGCGAAAAACCTGCGGTTCTGACCGCCGGGCCGGGGCGTCAGGCACGCGAACACGGGCACGCAGACTCCGTGGCACGATCATGCGGACCCCATGGCGCCCTGGGAGACTCCTCGCGCAGCCGCCCTGACCGCGGTCCGAGGCCTGCTTTCTACTCAACCACCGTCCCAACGCCTTCCCCCTCCGGCCAGGAACCGGCAGTCTTTGACTTCGGCTCTTATGCCGAAGTGCAAGACCTGCGGTTCTGACCCCGGAGCCGAGGCGTCAGGCATGCGAACACGACCTGGCAGACCCAGCGGCACTCCGGGAGACTCCTCCCGCAGCAACCTCAGCTCCGACTCAGGACCTTCTTCCCGCTCAACCGCCGCCCCGACCCCTTGCCCCTTCGACTGGGAACCGGGAGTCTTGCACTTCGCCTCTCCCGGCGAAGTCGAAAACCTGCCGTTCTGACCGCTGAGCCGGAGCATCTGGCACGCGAACACGAGCACACAGACTCCGTGGTACGCTCGTGCAGACCCCCGTGGCGCCCTGGCAGACTGATCGTGCGACCGCCCCCTGTTCCCACCGCCGGGCCCGCGCAATCCCCGCCGCGCCGGCGTAATCGGCGGCGGCCCCGACGTGGTCCCGTATCGGCCCGGGGGACCCGAAGACCAATGAAAACGGCGGCCCCGCCGCACTGGCGGGACCGCCCTCACGCATCGGTCCGGGAGACTACCGGTACTCGCTCTCGTACCCAAACGTCTTCTCGCACGCCCGGCGCACCGCGTCCACCTTTTCGGCCGGGCAGAACACGTACGTCCGCCACAGGCCCTCGTACTGCCTCGCCATGGCCGCTACCTCGCCTGAGCGGTCCAGCTCCAGCAGCGGGCCGACGCCGTGGCGGGAACGGACGGGCACCTGCACTTCCTTGAAGTAGCTGGCCTTCGGGCAGTACACGATGACTTGCCCGGGCTTCAGCTTGGCGCGCTTGGCGATCTGCTCCTCCAGCTCCTCCCGGGCTTCCGACTGCCCCCCGTAGCGGGCGATGAAGGCGTCCCGCGCCTCGCCCAGGGTGTCGCCGGAGAGCACGTAGGCCCGCTTGTAGAGCCGCCGTTCGATCACGCCCTCGACCAGCTGCTGGATGATGCCCGGGCCGGGGAGCCTGGCCAGCAGGTCGAGGAAGGTCTGGTCTCCCAGGCCGTAGAGGGCCTCCTCCCGCAGGCCGGTGTGCCGGGTGTGCAGCTCCACCGCCTTGGAGATCATCGCACCGGCGGCGATCTTGGCGTGGTGCAGGTAAAGCCGCTCGGTCAGGACGTAGCGCATCCGCAGCAGGTGGATGATCTCCGTGCGGGCGTCGGGGCGGTCCAGCCCGTGCTTGACCATGTTGATGAGCAGCTGGCCGCCCTCCTTGATGAAGTAGGAGAGGACCCGGTCGTCGTAGTTCATGCGCAGGCCGGCGAAGAAGGAGTCGCGCCGCAGGTAATCCAGCAGGTCGGCGTCGATGGTGGAAGAGACGATCTGGCCCATCCATGGTGCGGGCGGGCGGCCGGTCAGGATTGCCCTGACCCCGTCCAGGTATCCCGTGGCCGCCAGGACCCGGCCCAGCTCGCTCTGGATGCCCAGGAAGTGCTCCAGCCGGGGGCCCGCGTCGTGGCGCGGGAAGATCTGCCGCTCATCCTCGAAGGTGTGTCCGTAGGGGATGTGCGTCACGTCGTGCACCAGGGTCGCCAGCCGCACGAGCTGCGCCTCTTCGGGGGCGACGGTGAAGCCGTTCAGCCGCAGGGACTCCAGCATGCGGTGCGCCATGTGCAGCGCTCCGAGGCTGTGGTCGAACCGGGTGTGGACGCAGCCCGGAAAGACCAGATGGGCCGCGCCCAGCTGCTTGATGGTGCGGAGCCGCTGCATCTCGCGGGTGTCGAGCACCCGGACCTCGGTCTCGGTGAGGTAGATATCCCCGTGGACGGGGTCGCGCACTTGCATGGTCATCACCCGAACAGTAGTTTCGGCCTGCGGACGGGCGAACCCTCCAGCCGATCTGCACATCGCGTACGAGCAGGAAAAGGGGGAACTGGCCGTCGTCCAGTTCCCCCTGATCTCGTCTCTGTGTCCACGCAGCTAAGGCCGGGTCGTGCCGCTGCCGCCGGAGCCGGAGCCCGGGCTGCTTCCTGCGCTCCCCCCAGACCCGCTGCCCGAACCGCTTCCGGCGCTCCCACCGGATCCGCTGCCCGAACCGCTTCCGGCGTTCCCACCGGATCCGTTCCCCGAACCGCTTCCGCCGCTGCCGCCGGATCCACTCCCGGTGCTTCCGCCGGCGCCGTTGCCCGTGCTCCCGCCGAAGCTACCGCCGGTGTCCGGCGAACCCGCGCGGGTCCCGGTGCCGGTGGAGCCGGAGCGGTTGGTGCCGGTGCTGTTCCCGGTACCGGTGCCAGTGCCACTTTCGGTCCCGGTGCCGGTACCAGTGCCCGGGAAGCCGGTGTTGGCGCCGGCGCCCGTGCCCTGGTTACCCTGGGTGTTGCCGTCTCCCTGGTTCGGGATCCACCCTGGAATCCCGGACGAGCCGTCGGTTCCGGAGGCGTCCTTCACCGGGGTGCAGTACTCCGTGGGCACTTCCTTCCACCAATCGGCCGGCCAGTAGCGCCAGATGTTGTTGGGGTTGGTGGGGTGCTTCACCCACGTCGTGGGCCGCTTGATGAGCGTCAGCGTCTCGGGCGTGCCTTCGCAGCCCTCCTGCCAGAGCAGGTACCGCTTGATCTCCCGGCCGTCCGAGGTGGTCAGGAACGGCACCTGCACCACTTGCACCTGCTGGAACCAGGTCTCCGGCTTGGGTTCGTGCCCTACCAGGAACCAGTCGGTCTTCACCTGGTCCTGCGGGCACCAGACGGAGGGCTGGTTGCCGGTGATCTCGCAATACTGTTTCTGCACCACGCCCCGCGGCCGCTCCCAGTCCGCCGGAGCCTCGGTGTAGTACTCGTCCATGATCGCCGTCCAGATGCGGGTGGGCGGCCCGGCCCCGGTCCAGTTCTTCCAACCCTGTCCGCCGTAGGGAAGCCGCTTGCGGACGCCCTCGTCGTTGTCGTAGCCGGTCCAGACGCCGACCACGATGTCCGAGGTGAACCCGATGAACCAGGCGTCGTGCCAGTCCTCGGTCGTCCCGGTCTTGCCGGCGGCGGGCCAGCCGTGCCAGCCCTTGGTCTCGGCGGCCGGCGTGCCCCGCTGCAGCACGCCTCGCAGCACGTCGACCATCAGCCAGGCGGAGTTCCGGTCCACGACCTGCTCCACGTTGGGCTTGGCCTCCCAGATGACCTCGCCGTACTTGTTCTCAATCCGGGTGATGACAACCGGGTCGGTCTTCTGCCCCAGGCTGCCCAGCACGCCGAAGGCGGCGGTCATCTCCAGCGGGGTGACGCCCCGGCTCAGGCCGCCCAGGGTGAGGGCAAGGTTCTCATCGTTGTAGACCGGGTCCTCCTCGCGGGAGACGAGGGGCAGGCCCAGCTTCTTGCCGTACTCCAGGCCCTTGGAGGGCGTCACGGCCTCCAGGGTGCGCACGGCGGCGGCGTTGCGGGACTGCTCAACCACCCACCGCATGGTCTTCAGGCCCTGGTAGTTGTACTCGTAGTTCTCGGGCCAGACGTTGGTGCCGTCCTCGTTCAGGCGGGGCGGCGAGTCGTCGATGATGGTGGCCGGCCCCCAGCCCAGCAGGTCGATGGCTGGCAGGTAGGCCACGATCGGCTTGATGGTGGAGCCGGGATCCCGGCGGGCCTGCGTGGCCCGGTTGAAGCCCAGCATGTGCTTGTGCTCCATGCCGCCCACCAGGGCGAGGACGTGGCCGTTGGTGTGGTCCATGACCACGACGGCGGCCTCAGGCACCTCGGTGTCCTCGCTGCCGCTGTACTCCACGGTGGCGGCGGGCATGATCTCCCACAGTTTCTCCTGGGCGATCCGCTGCTTCTCGGGGTCCAGGGCCGTGTAAATGCGCAGCCCCTTCTGTTACAGATCGTCGTAACTGAACGTGATCAGGTTGTACTTGGCCGCCTCTTCCGGATCGGTGAGGATCTGGATCACGTAGTCCACGTACCAGTCGCCGGTGAACGTGACGGTCGTGGGGGTGATCTCGGCCCGCTTGATCTCGGGCACCTCTTTCTTCAGCCGCTCAGCCTCGGCGGCGTCCAGGTAGCCCTGCTCCACCATGAGGTCGAGCACGATTTCCCGGCGCTCGAGGGCGCCCTCCAGGTTGGTGAAGGGGCTGTATTCCGAGGGGCCCTTCAGGATGCCCGCCAGCAGCGCCCCCTCCGAGAGGGTGAGGTCACGGGCGGACTTGGAGAAGTACAGCTGCGAGGCGGCCTCGATGCCATAGGCCGTTCCGCCCCAGGCGACTGTGTTCAGGTACTTCTCCAGGATCTCATCCTTGGTGTAGCGCCGCTCCAGCTGGAGGGCGATCAGCATCTCCTGGACCTTGCGCTTCATGGTCTGGTCCAGCGTGAGGAAGGCATTGCGGGCCAGCTGCATGGTGATGGTCGAGCCGCCCTCCAACTGCGAGCCCGGCACGCCCAGCACGTACTTGATGTCCGACCAGACCGCGCCGGCCAGCCGGATCGGGTCGATGCCGAAATGCTCGTTGAAGCGGCGGTCCTCGACCGCGATCACGGCATTGCGCACGTCGACGGGGATGTCCTCCAGGTCGACCAGTGTGCGGTGCTCGTCTGCGGCCAGTTCGTAGACCTTGTTGCCGTAGCGGTCATAGATCACCGACGTGAGGTCCGGGTCGAATTCCTGGAATGCAGGCAGGTCCTGATAGGCTTGGTAGACGTATGCGCCAGCCAACCCGGCGCCGCCGAACATCAGGGCCAGGAAGAGCAGGAAGGCGTAGAGCAGCCAGCGGCGCCTCCGCCTGCGCTTTTTCCCGGGCGGCTGCTTCGGCGGCGAACCGTTAAGCCGTCGGGTATTCGGCAACTGAAACACCTCCAACAACGGGAAAGGAATTCGCCTTACTTGGCGAGACTCCTGTTCGGGCCGCGGAATTGCACGGGTGGACAGGTTATGCTAGAATGTGGTGCAAATCGGCGATGAGGGAGAGAAGTAGGCGTCGGAGCCGCCACCAGAGAGGGGTTGGGCGGTGCAAAACCCCGGGGCCCGGCGTTGAAGTACACTCCTGAGCTGCCCGCCGAGTCAGTCAGCCTTCGGGCGCCTGGTCGGGGCGCCTTACCTTGGTTAGATGGATAGGCCGGGCCGGAGGTTCCCCGTTAACGGAACGCAAGAGTGGGCCCTCCTCGGGGTCAACCAGGGTGGTACCGCGGCGTGCTGACACACGTCGTCCCTGGACAGGACGACCGGGTCAGGGCGCTTTTTTACGCCCTGCGGGCACGGGAAGGACGGATGGCGATGGGTTTCATGAGCGTGGATGAACAGTTGAAGACCTTGATGCGCGGCGTGGTGGATGTGGTCACCGAGGAAGAGCTGCGGCAGAAGCTGGAGCGCTCGGTCAAGACGGGACGGCCCCTTCGGGTGAAGCTGGGCATCGACCCGACGGGGAAGGACCTGACCCTGGGGCACACGGTTCCGCTGCGCAAGCTGCGGGACTTCGTCGAGTGCGGCCACCACGGCGTGCTGATCATCGGCGACTACACGGCGATGGTGGGCGACCCCACCGGGCGCAACGAGGCCCGTCCGCAGCTCACGCACGAGCAGACGACCGCCAACGCCCGGCGGTACCTGGAGCAGGCCGCCCGGGTGCTGGACGTCAGCAAGCTGGAGATCCGCCGCAACAGCGAGTGGCTGGCGCCGATGACCTTCGCCGACGTCACCCGGCTGGCCGCCCAGTCCACGGTCGCCCGTATGCTAGAACGGGAAGACTTCAAGAAACGTTACGAGGAAGGTCGACCCATTTACATCCATGAGTTCTTCTATCCGCTGATGCAGGGAACGGACTCGGTCGCGGTCCAGGCCGACGTGGAGCTGGGCGGCACCGACCAGAAGTTCAACCTGCTCGCGGGCCGCGACCTGCAGCGCAACGCCGGACAGGAGCCGCAGGTCTGCCTGATGACGCCCATCGTGGAGGGGCTGGACGGGACCGAGAAGATGTCCAAGTCCCTGGGCAACTACATCGGGCTCGACCACACGCCGGACGAGATGTTCGGACGTACGATGTCCATCCCCGACAAGCTGATCCTCACCTACTTTACATACTTCACCGATGTGCCGCAGGAGGAGATCGACCGGATCCAGGCGGCGATGGCGGCGGGCGAGAATCCGATGACGTTCAAGAAGCAGCTCGGCCGGGCGATCATCACCACCTACGGCGGCACGGAGGAGGAGGCCCGCCGGGCCGAGGAGCGCTGGGTCGCCCAGTTCTCCCGGGGCGAGCTGCCCGAGGACATCCCCGACGTCGTGATCCCGGCGGCCGAGCTGCCGATGCAGGCGGCCCGCGTCCTGTTCACCACGGGCCTGGCGCCCTCGATGAGCGAGGCCCGCCGGCTGATCGAACAGGGCGGCTTCACGGTGGACGGGGAGAAGGTGACGGACCCCCGGGCGGAGCTGGCGCTGCGGCCGGGCCAGGTGCTGAAGGCCGGCAAGCGCAGGTACGGCCGCGTGGTGATTGGATAGCTCAGTCGGGATGAACTGCCGGTGTTGCTTAGGCAGTGCAGGCGAGCGATACGGCCGATCGCGAACAGGCCGGGGCAGGGCGCCCCGGCCTAGTCGTTCTGGCAGACCACCCGAATGGAGCCGTCACGGGTGCACAGAGGAGAGTGCGGCAGGTGAATGTGGCTCTCCCGCCCCGCGGCCAGCTCGGGCAGCCGGCCGCCGAAGCTGAACCACTCCTTCTCTGCGGTGCGCAGCGGCGTCTGCTCGCCGGATGAAAGGTCCACCAGGTAGGGGGTGAAGCTCTCCTTCCACCAGCCCCCGGGATAGACCCGGACCGCCGTCCGGTCCGGCGAGACGGCGATGCCGTCATCCAGTCTGGCGCTGACTTCCCACGCCTCGTCGGGATCGGCGCGGCCCTCCATCGGGGCAACGGGGTCGTACAGGGCCACGGTGACCGGCCGGGACGCCGGCAGGTCTGCGGCGTCCTCCCCGCTGCCTGCCCTCTCGACCAGGGACGGCGCACCCGTTCCCCCGCCCGGCGGCGGCGACGGGGCTGAGCACCCGGCCGCCAGGACGGCGCAGGCATGTTCCCGCTCCGTGCGGGCATAGGCTGGCTATGTCCGGGCGACGCAGCCCGGACGGGGAGGGGGGAGAGCGATGCGCCGCTTCAGCCGCACACGGCCGCTCCGGGGCCTGGGCCGGACCCCGGCGCGCCTTCGTCTGCGGCCCCGGTTCCGGCCCGGGACCGGTCCGGGGTTCCGGATCTGGCGCCTGCGGACCGGGCTCCGCCTGCGGCGCGTCTGGCTGCGCAACCTCATTCTGGCCGCGGCGGTCGTCTACCTGCTGGTCCGCATCGGCGACCTGCTGCTGCTCCAGCCCCTGAAGGCCGTGGCGGAGGTGGAGGCCCGGCGGCTCGGGGCAGCTGCGGTCAACCGGGTGGTGGCGGGGCAGGTGAGCCAGACCCTGGACGGCGCCCAGGTGGTGGAGTACGTGCGGGATGAAAGCGGGCGCATCGCCGCCTACCACATCAACACGCCCCTGGTCAACCGGGTCGCCAGCGAGGCGGCCGTGGCCGTCCAGGAGGAACTGAACCGCCTGGCCGAGACCCCCGTGCGGCTTCCGCTCGGCGCCCTCACCGGCTCGGCGCTGCTCTCCAACCTGGGCCCCCGGCTCTCGGTGCAGCTGGTGCCGGTGGGGTCGGTGGCCATCACGGTACAGCAGGAGTTCCGGGGCGAGGGCATCAACCAGACCCGGCACCGGGTGTGGCTGGAGGCCACGGCCACCATGCGCATCATCCTGCCCCTGACCACGCAGGAGGTCCCGCTGGTCCAGGAGCTGCCGCTGGCGGACACGGTGATCGTCGGCCCGGTGCCCAACTCCCTCTACGGCGGGAACATCGGCGGGGTTACCCTGCCGGGGGGCCGGTAGAGAATCGTTCGGCTTGTTCTTTCCGATTATTCTGCGTTGACCCGCGGGTTTGTCCGTCGCTATACTGACAGCCGGGAGTCCGGAGTCCCGCCACTTCAGTGAAAGGAGGCCGTTGAGATGCGGAATGTGATTGACCGGATTCTTTCCGATATCATTCTGCTTCTGTCCCTGTTCGCCCACATCTCGCGGCCTGTCGCCGGCGGGTTCGGTTAGCGTCGCTTACCGGAGCCACCCACGGCCACAGGCCCGCGAGCGGCTGCCTGTGGCCTTTTCCAATGTCCTTGGGGGAAGGACCATGGGCTAGCCATGCCCGTGGTCCTTTTTGCATGCCCGCGATGGCTTGACCTAAGCGAGAGTCGAGGTGAATTCCGTGATGCACTTCCATCCTGACACCGCCCGCCTGATCGCCGAACAGCGGGTGCTTGAATATGACCGACATATGGCCATCCATCGCCATGCGATCGACGCCATGCTCCGGGCCCGGCGGGAGGAGGCGGCCATGCGGCGCAGGTTCTATCTGGGTTACAGGCTGCGGAGCATCCTGTACCGCCTGGCCCCCGGCCTGGCCCGGCGGCTGGTCCTCTGACAGGTCTGGAGGTTTGTGCCGCCGGGTGGTAGACTGAGTTCGGAAGAGGCCGGCGGGACCCGCCGGCAGACGGTCGGACCAAAGGGGTACTGCACTTGAAGGGGTTATGCACATGATGAACGCCTGCTTCACACCAGAGGAACAGGAACGCCTGGCCCGGGCCTCGGTGCTCCTCGTCGGCTGCGGCGGCCTCGGCTCGTCCGTGGCGTACGCGCTCGCGGCCGCGGGGGTGGGCCGCATCGGCCTCTGCGACATGGACCGGGTGGACCTCTCCAACCTGCAGCGGCAGGTGCTCCACCACACGGTTGATGTCGGCCGGCCGAAAGTCGAGAGCGCCCGGGAGAAGCTCCTCGCGCTCCGGCCCGGGACGCGGATCGAGCTCCACCCGGTGGCCCTCACCAGCGAGAACGCCCTGGAACTGTTCCGGCAGTACGACGTGGTTCTGGACGGCTCCGACAACTTCGCCACCCGCTACCTGGTCAACGATGCCTGCGTGCTCGCCGGACGGCCGCAGGTGCACGGCTCCATCTTCCGGTTCGACGGGCAGGTGACGACGTTCGTGCCCGGGCACGGTCCCTGCTACCGGTGCATCTACCCCACTCCGCCGCCTCCGGGGTCCGTGCCCTCGTGCGCCGAGGCCGGCGTCATCGGGGTGCTGCCGGGCTTCATCGGCAGCCTGATGGCCATGGAGGCCCTGAAGCTGATCACCGGGCGGGGTGACACCCTGATCGGCCGGCTGCTCATCTACAGCGCCCTGGATATGGACGTGTCGGAGGTGCAGGTCCGCCGCAATCCGGACTGCCCGATCTGCGGCGACCACCCCACCATTCACGAGCTCATCGACTACGAGCAGTTCTGCGGGGGGGCGGGCCGATGAACGTGACGCTGACGGAACAGGACATCTTGCGCTACAGCCGGCACATCATCCTGCCCGAGATCGGCGGGCGGGGCCAGAAGCGCATCAAGGCGGCGTCGGTGCTGCTGGCCGGCCTGGGCGCCGCCGGGTCCGCCGCAGCCCTGTATCTGGCCGCCGCCGGCGTGGGCCGCCTGACGCTCTGGGACCCGGCCCGGCTCATCGAAGACGACCTGGTGCGGTCGATCGCCCACACCCGCAGCCACCTGGGCCTGAGCCGCGCCGCCTCCGCCCGGGAGAAGCTCGTGGCCATCAACCCGGATGCGGTCGTGACCGCGTCGGAGGCCCCGGACGCCCTGCCGGGCCTGGTGGAGGGTCATCAGGTCGTCGTGGCCACCTGCGGCGACTGGATGGCACTGCAGCGGGCCGTGGTGAACGCCGGGGCCGCGGCGGTCTTCGCCGGGGTCCGCGGGGCGTACGGCGCCGCCCTCGCCTACCGTCCGGGCACGCCCTGCCTGGGCTGCCTCCCGCCGGAGGAGCGCGGTGAGGCGGGCCTCATGCCGGAGGGACGGGAGGACGCGGTGGCGGCCGCCGCCGACGTCGTCGGCGTGACAGCGGCCACCGAGGCGCTGAAGCTCATCCTGGACATCGGCAATCCGCTCACCGGCCGGCTCTGGCGGTACGACGGCTGGGCGGCGACTTTCCGGGAGACCCGGGTCGCCCGCCGCCCGGACTGCCCGCTGTGCGGGGGCAAGGACGCGTAGATACGGGGGCCATTCCTGTTGGAATGGCCCTTTTTCAACGACGGCGGGCTTCCGCCGGGAGCCTGACCGCCCGGGCGCCGCCCTCCGGAAGGCCGTCCGGAGATCATGCTGGTTTTTTGCAGCATTCTGGGGGCAGATCTGGCTAGAATCTTTCCATATCTCCGTTATGTCAACTTGGTCGCGGCCAACTCTCCGTCGAACCCTGTTGCTTCCTGTCGAAACCGCCCCGCGAGGGGGGCGGGTGACCCTTTCGGACCCGGTTCGGGCGGAGGCATGGCAAAAAACTTGCACGATCGCCCCCGAAACTGTGGCTAGAACTTGGCAGCATTCTTCAGCGGGCCGCTCGCACCTCGTCGCCAGGCTGGCAGGACGATCTCCGGCGGCCCCGTTTTGCATTTTTCTCTACGAACGCGCAACTTCATGCTGGACACCGGCCCGGCTCATGCTTATAATGGGTACGTAATCCACATAAATCCGATATGTTAAAGAGGAAATGGGGAGGATTTCAGCATGGCCCGGATTTACGACAGCATCAGCGACACGATCGGGCGGACGCCTCTGGTCCGGCTGCAGCGGGTAACGGAGGGCGCGGTCGCGACCGTGCTCGCGAAGGTCGAGTCGTTCAACCCGGCGTCCTCGGTGAAGGACCGCATCGGCTACGCCATGATCAAGGACGCGGAGGAGAAGGGGATCCTGAAGCCCGGCATGACGATCGTCGAGCCCACCAGCGGCAACACGGGCATCGCCCTGGCCTTCGTGGCGGCGGCGCGCGGGTACCGCTGCATCCTGACGATGCCGGACACGATGTCCCTGGAGCGGCGGAAGCTCCTGAAGGCCTTTGGCGCCGAGCTGGTGCTGACGCCGGGCGCGGAGGGCATGAAGGGCGCCATCGCCAAGGCGCAGGAGATCCTCGCGAACACCCCCGGGGCCTGGATGCCCCAGCAGTTCGAGAACCCGGCCAACCCGGAGATCCACCGCAAGACCACGGCCGAGGAGATCTGGGAGGACACCGACGGCCAGGTGGACATCTTCGTGGGCGGCGTGGGCACCGGCGGGACGCTCACCGGCGTCGGCGAGGTGATCAAGTCGCGCAAGCCCGGCTTCAAGGTGGTGGCGGTCGAGCCCGCCGAGTCGCCGGTGATCT